>Ga0209324_10002681_pt1 | contig 12206 bp, 10 predicted proteins | sample Rifsed19ft3_FD_184015 | JGI IMG/M metagenome (GOLD analysis project Ga0209324, IMG submission 184015) | Soil microbial communities from Rifle, Colorado, USA - sediment 19ft 3 (version 2) | ecosystem: Environmental > Terrestrial > Deep subsurface > Rock core/Sediment | place: Rifle, Colorado...
GCTATGGGTTGCGATACATTATCCACAATGAACCGCCGGATGCGGAGCCGCATGTCCGGTGGTGTGGGGATTGGGAGGCGTTAATCTACGACCTCCCGATTACCCGATTAGTCTATCTTAATTATCGATTCAAAAATCATTTTCAAATAATTAAAACTCACCTCTAGACTGCCCAAAGGTATCAATCAATTAAATTGATAATTTTTGGATTTGATCGATAGTGAGTTATAACTTTATCTTTAATAAGGAGACCTATCTCACCACGTAAAACTTCTCTTTTGCCTACGGAAGAATTGATTATAGTAAATTGTATCTGTCCGTTAATCATTGTTGTTGCTTCAGATTTATTTTTGCCATATTTTTCTAAAATATAGAGGATATCTTCTTTCTCAAAGAACGCCTTTTCTGCGTCATTAAAAAAATCCTTCCCATATTTTCCCGACAAGACATGAAACATATTTTCGCCTGTATAATATGCCTTGTCAACTTCTTCATCCTTAAATGCATTAATTTCACTAGAATCCATTTGCCATATTTTAGAAATATCCGGGCCACTAATACAAACTTCATTATTACCTATGTAAATAAAAGTCACTTTTTGTGTAATTATTTCTCCTGGCTTTAAAGTGATTGGCCACAAATTACTACCATTCTCGTTTTTTTTATTAGAAGGTATTATTATAAAACTATCATCATCTTGTGATGTCATTGGTAATATTAAGGAAGCGTTTGAAATGGCTGCAGATTGATTACCCGCATTAATAAAAGCTAAATTAACATCAAAAGCTTCTTTTATTTTACTTGAATTAATACCCAAAATCGATACCTTAAGCTGATATGAATTATAAAAGAACTGATAGTATGTATTAATACCTGATAAAAGAAGTGCAAAACCTGCAACTATAATTGTAATTAGCTCACTTTTCTTCATATCGCAACTGCTTTTATTTAAAATTTGTAACTATTCAGCGAAAATAAGTAAAAATATTTTAAATAGTTCAAGTAGGGTGGGTTAAGTGAAGCGAACCCACCAACATAAAGGTGGATTCGGCGCAAGAGACAGCGTCTTGATCCACCCTACCCGGCTTATATGTACGCATTCGGCCATCACAGCGGTTAGTATGCTGGATTAACGATGACATTTGCTCTCCGTAGGCAGAGGGCTGGACGTTACGAAGAAAGTGTATACATTGAATGTCACCAAAGTTTTTAATATTGCTATTTTATAAGAGCGCTTTTTAAAAAAAGTCATCGTGCTTGCCACAGCGTAAAAGGGTAATGACATCATTTTTAATTAAGCATACAAACCTATAACTTTTAGTAATTCTTCCCTCAAAGATATCACTGAAGCCTTTCATGATTTCTCCTTTGGTTTTTTTGATATGCAATGAAGGGTGAAAGGGGTGGAAAGGATTGGTTGCCAATAATTTTAATGCCTTTTCTGTCTGCCGCTTTATATCATCTGGCAGTTTTCCGAAATCCTTTTTAAAGGGATCGGTTCTAATAATTTTCATGAATTCAAGTCTTTAATAAGATCATTAACATTATCAAAAGCCTTTACCTCTCCCTTTTTATACGCTTCCAAAGCCTCCGCTACTTTTTTCTTCCCCTTTGAAGATAGGGCCGGGCCCCTTTCTACAAAAGCCACGGGTTTTAAAATTATGCGGGATTCCTCAAGCTCCGCCTCTAAAATTTGCCCTTCATCAATACCCAAGGCGTCCCTGAATTCCTTCGGCAGGGTTATCTGTCCGTTTCTTATAACTTTAATAACAGGCATTCCTGATTCTCCTTTCGTATATTTCCTCATACGTTATTACGCAAATTCGTAATTATGTAATCAGTATAAAGGATTGAAATGTTTTGTCAATAATTCTTTTAAAGGCTGGAATAACAACGTTCGCAACACTGGAACTAATTTCCATTGTTATATGTACTACTATCCATCAACTTCTTGTTTTCTCTGCTCGATTTTCAAACTGCGCCGTCGTAAGGCGATGATAAGATGTGGCTTAAGCAAAGTTTGGAGCATTGAGTTTTTGTTATTTAAAATTGTTTCGTATTTCGAATTTGGTTGCGGCCAGAGGCCGCGCCAAGTACTCAATGGTATTAAAAAGTAGCTCAATGGATGCAACTTATTTTGCCTTAGTGATACTCTTTGTGCCGATGATTTTCTGCCTTTTAGAAATGATAAGCACAGGAGATGCACCCACTACCGCTAGTTGCTCGAATGGTAGTAGGGTGGGTTCATTGAAGTGAACCCACCAACATGAGAAGGTGGATTCGGCGCAAGAGACAGCGCCTTAATCCACCCTACAAGGGACAGAAACAGATACGTCCTCATGAAAATGGAGATAGGCCAAACCTAAACACTAGGTCATTTCCCTGCTCTGCCCGGAATCCCATAAGACTAAATCTCATCACTATCAATAGTACAAATAAGGCATTGGTTTTCACCTAAAGGTTGACCAACGAAAAATGTTTCATTAACATAATCAGTGCATGAAGTACATCTTACATTCTTTTGTAAAACTGGATTTTTTCCGTAGTATCCTAAAGCTTCTATCTTCGTACAAACAACCTCACGTCTTTTCTCGAACCCATAACAAGTCTCCAGAAATGTTTGGATATCGAAACGCCCTGTAACAGCCATTAAAATGGAAAACTCAGCATTCACTTCTTTCGACTGTTTGGTTTTATTAATCCTTGAATAAATGACCGCAGCGTTCTTTTTGTGTTTTGAATCAACTCTGAATATTGTATCGCCATCCCTTTTTAATAGCGTATGTTTGACATAGCTGGCATGAAGATATTCTCCCACTTTTTGTGCTATAAAAGATGCCGTGAAGTTTTTGTTAAAATACAACTTATAGAGCATATATTTCACATCAAGTATGTCACCTGGATTTACAACAAATTCCTTAATTCTAAACCCCTGGCAATATCCTTGTATACTAGTAAATTTCCCGGAGAGGGCCTCGTTATTTAATAATTCTTTAACTTTATCCTTCGATAAAAAGGCAAGATGATAAACATTTATGCCATACGTGAAATCTGCAGTAGCTTTATCTCCGGCGAAATCACTCAGATATCCAGATAACGAAGAGTAATACGGAACAATCTCAGGCATTGCCAGCATGAGAGCGCGTGCGATGGCAACTCCAATAAGCCGTTTTGGCGCCAAACGCATCGTGGGTTCGATTTCTACAACCACTCGGAGAGTAAGGATGTTGCGTTTGCTATCGGCAATTTTACGGAGTTCTTCCAAAAGAAACGGCTGAGAAATTTTGTGTTGTGTAATCTTTTTTACCTGTGTGGCCGTTGGACACGCCCCGCAACCAAGACATTGAGCTTCTACAGAGGGACGCCCCAGGCAATACTCACGCTCTGTATAACTAACAGAGCGTTCATATTCTTCCCACAGGAATTTCTTTGAAATACCCATATCGACATCATCCCATGGAAAGACTTGTTCTTTTCCCTTCTCCCTAAAATAATTCTCTTCAGACAGTCCCAATTCTGATACATAGGTACGCCAGTCCTTGATTACCTGTTTGGGCACGCTGTTGTAATACACAAACCCGTCGGTAATCGATGAACGGATAAGCGCCGGAGTCAGGCGTCTATCCCCCATAGCGAATAATTGCATCAGCCATGTTTCTTCATACGAAGAGCTTTCCCGGAATTCCATATCGTTGAGTTTGCCGATGCGTTCGATTTCCCTTTTTAACTTCTTATTATCTTCGATAGCTGTAATACAGGCATGATATTGTAAAGGGGTATGCGGCGGGTAATACAGCGGAGTCAGGCTAAAAATGATGCGCACTTTGCTATCGGACATATTTTTCAGATCTGCCAGGCGTTTTACGAATCTTCCAAATTCCCCGAAGTCTTCCGCTTGTTCCAATCCCGTACCGATTAAAAAAATCTTGAGTTCCCGAATTCCCCTTTCAAACAGGAATTCACAGGCCTTATAGATTTGTTCTTCCGTAAGATTTTTGTGCAGGTAGCGGCGCAGCCGCTCACTGATACCCTCCATCCCGCAGCTTACCGTTGTCTTCCCGATTATTTGCTGGACTTCCGCAAGAAATCGGTCGGCAGATAATAGATCAAACCGCTGGCTTTTCAGGCTGACGTTAGCCATTTCCTCATAAAAGGACAAGATCATGGGATAGAGTTCCGCATGGGTATTAAAATTAAAACTCAGGAAGTTGATGGTATCGAGCCCCTGATGCGCCTTTGCCGATCTCAGCGCTTCCAGGAGTTTTGATAATGACCGTTCCCGATAGGGTTTTCTCTCCCAGCTTTCAGCGCAAAAGGCACAGAAGCAGGGGCATCCGTTACTGATTTGCACACTTCCGGTACCCAGGCTTTCTTCCTCATACCATACAGGACCGGACTCCATGGTTCTTGCCTGATCGAGGTTGTATACAATTGCGCTTTTTACGGGAAATGACACGTATGGTTCTGTTGGTGCAATTTCTATCAAGCATTCCTCATCCAAAAGCAAATTATTTACCCCACCTGCATCCCCCCCTTGCGAAGGGGAGGTATCTCCCTCTCCCTGACCCTCATCAAGGACTGATTTTTTCGTAAGACTAAGGTTCACGAGGGATTCATCTTGCTGACTACTTGTTTTTCCTGCTGTTTCTGGCTTTTGTATAACTACTTTATATTGGTGTTCGTATTTATCGGGTTCATAGAATCCATCCACCTTTCCATGACAGGCATTTAAAATTTCTGCTTTTGTCAAACCAATTGACTTCCCTTTTTTTACAACCTCCAGAAATTGTTTGATAGAAAATTCCCCTTCACCAATAAGCACGGCATCCACAAGCCCATAGTTATCTCCAAACCCCGGCTCTTTTATCGGTCCGTGTAAGATTGACGTGACTGCCGCATTGGCGCCGCCAAGCACAACGATGGGAATATCCCGGCGCATCATGCGTTCGTTTTTGAAGAGTGGAATACCTGAAAAATGCAGGAGTTTTGGCAGGTTCAGCAACTCAAGCACAACGGAATTGCTTATACCCAGCACATCAAATGCGCACGGCGGTTCTTTCGTGGTTGTGCCTACCCAGAGGGGAATTTTTGAGGTGGTCATTACTCCCGTATCTTTGGGCGGCGGCAGGAAGGCAAAATCGGTAAAAACGCCTTCAACTTCCTGGGCAATCTGAGCTACCAATCCGTGAGAGATGGATGCCGATACGTCACGGTATGTAGATAACCGGCAGACCAGGAATCGCAGCTCTGCCTGAGGAAACAAGGACGGATCCATGGTATTCGGCTCCCCGCCCTTTAACCACAGTCCATTCAGTGAGAGCGAATGGTAATTTTTTTCGTACCACTGTTTGATTTCCTGTGAGGATTTTAAGCAATCGCAAGGCGTGATGTTGAACATATTCACATTAAAACGTCACCGATTTTTATAAAGTACACAAACGTATTATAATTGCAATATTCCTTAAAGGATATTAAAATGCGGAAAGATACCATGCGGGAACAGGAGATTTTATTATGACTGTGGTTACTGACAAAAGAAGATATACCTATAAAGATTACCTCAACATGTCTGACGATAAAAGATATGAATTAATAGGAGGACATCTCATGATGGCTCTGGCGCCAATTCCTTATCATCAATGGATATCAAAAAATATAGAGTATGAAATAGAACGCTTTGTAAGAGAAAAGAAGCTCGGCAGGGTGTTTGACGCTCCATGTGATGTCTATCTTGATGAGGAAAACGTCGTTCAGCCAGACATACTTTTTGTTTCTGAAGAACGGACCCATATTATCGGGAAAACCCATATTCAGGGCGCTCCTGACCTTGCCGTTGAAATACTTTCTGAATCCACGGCATATACTGATCTGATGAAGAAAAAGAGACTCTATGCAAGATTTGGGGTAAAAGAATACTGGATTGTCGACCCTGACGGAAAAACAATAGAACTCCACTGTCTTAAAGAAGGTGTATTTGTCCTTTTTAAAAGTTTTTCTGAAAATGATGAGCTTGAGTCGCCTCTTCTTCCGGGTTTAAAGATAAAACTCTCTCCAGTTTTTGCTTTTTTATAAAACACAAAAACTTAAAATTCGGAATGCTTTTGGGCTGGTTCAGGCTTGCAGCCTGAACCGAAACGTTTTATTTGTAAATATTTAATTTTTTTTCTTTTCTCCCTCCCGTTTCTTATAATCAGTAATGTCTACTCCGGAACTGAGTATGCCGATGGTGGTATTCTTTTCATCTTTCAAAAAAGCGCTATGCCAGGCAATCGTTCTCTCCTCACCATTTTTGGCTAAAATTTGACTCTCAAAGTATTCTGATAGTTCCATCTCGCCGTGCATTACCTTATCAAAGAGTATTTTTATCTCGTCCCTGATTCTTTGAGGCACAAAGGTATCAATCCAATTTCTACCAATAACTTCTCTCTCTGAACAGCCTAATATTCCACAGCCTTTTTTATTAATAAGCGTGGTTTTTCCATCGGTATCGAGCGCCAGAAACATAACTGCGGCAATATCAAGGTACTTTTGCAGCCTGTCTCTTTCTCTTTGTATCAACCCCTCCATCTGTTTGCGTTCAGTTATATCTGTAGAAATACCGCATATGGCATAAATAACGCCCTTATCATCGAAGAGCGGAAACTTGACTGAAAGGTAGGTGTGTACCACCCCATCGTCGTGTGTCGCTCTTTCATCGAACTGCATAGGAACTTTTGCGTCAAATACCTTTCGATCATTTTCTAAATGTGAGTCCGCAATCTCTTGGGGAAAGCAATCGTAAGGTGTCTTCCCTTTTATCTCATCTCTTTTGATATGAAATAGCTTTTCAAATTGTCTGTTGATAAAGGTATGCCTACCTTGAATGTCCTTAATATAGACAACTGCTGATGTGTTGTCTAGAATGGACTTCAACCTCTCTTCACTCTCCCGCCGCGCCGCCTCTGCCTGTTTGCGGTCGGTAATGTCTTGAACCGTCCCATTCATCTGAATTGCCTTGCCGGCATTATCGAAAATAACTTCGGCTTGTTCATGGACTATACGTTCGAAGCCATCTGGCAGGACTATACGATAGTCAACGCTGTAAGGCGCCTTCCCATATAATGCCTTAATTACAGATTCCTTAACAAACCCTCTATCGTCCGGATGAATTGTATTCAGAAATGCCTCATGCGTAGGTCCAAATTTCTGTGGCGTTAAACCAAATATTCGATAAATCTCATCTGACCAGCCCATCTCATTTGTTACAATATTCCATTCCCAACTTCCCAGATGAGCAATTCGCTGGGCATTAGCAAGACAGGCTTCACTTTCCCTCAGTGTTTCTTCGGCCTGTATGCGTTTGATGATCGAACCTATTTGTAATAGCACCTTTGAAATGAGATCAATGAGATGTTCGTTCTTTTTTTCTATCTTTACATGGTAGAAAACAATAATGTTTACTACTTTATTATCAACAATAATAGGAAAGGCAACTCCTGTCTTTAGTCCAAGTTCTCTAACAATTGGGTTGTGCAAATAATTTAGATCCGAGGTAATATCGTGCGCCCACATGGGATGCTTTATAGTCCAAACCAGACCGGGAAGTCCTACGCCTTTTGAAAAGGTGAATTCTTCGGACACGGGGAATTTTTCGAAACCATCTATGCTGCAATAACAAGCACGATCTCTCACCAAAAGTGTACTGTCGTGATTAGGCTTCCACGTCTCTCCATACACCCAACCTGTATGGTCGCATACCTTTTGCATTACAGTAACTAATGCATCATGTAAATCCCTGGCTTCACTGACCGCCAGAGTTACTGCCTGAAATAGATGTATTTCCTCTGTAACCCGTTTATACTCAGTAATATCAGAGACAACACCCTGAAAGAAAAGAGGTTTGCCGGCATCATCCTTCACTAACACTGCATTATTGTAACACCATAATATCCGCCCATCGTAAGTCAGACAGCGATATTCCGACTGAAATGGCCGGCATTTTTCACAGCTTGATTTATATTCAGCCAGCACTCGCGCGCGATCGTCGGGATGAATCTGTTTAGACCATAACTCAGGGTCGGCCAGCCATTCTTCAGGAGAAAAACCAAGAATCTGCTCAATTTGCGGACTAACATAACGTACGCTGCCTGCTTCGTCCACGTCCGCAATGTAAGTAATGGCGGGAATTTGCTCGGCGAGTGTTCTATATTTTTCTTCGGCAATGCTGAGTTGTTTATTAATATCTTCCATCTCTTGTACTGCACCCCAATAATCAAAGCCTAATTTATTTCTACATCTTAATGAGTGTTTTTTCTATCGCCAGTGATTTTTCCTTTATGTGTACTATACGCGTTATTTTTTGCCAAAAGAAGCCTGCGGCAACAGCGCCACCCGTATCTGCCAGCCAGTCGAAGACGTCTACCGAACGGTGCGGTGTAAAAGATTGATGAAACTCATCCGACATGCCATAGAATGAGGTTATGCCAATTGCTAAGATAAGTTTATATATATTTTTACTTCCAATCCGGGCAGAGGAAAGCGACCAGCAGGTCATGAGGCATAAAAAGCCAAACTCCACAAAATGGATAAGTTTATCGACGTACCGGGGAATGGCGATTGAAGAAGTGTCTTCCGAGGATGCTGCAAATATCAGATAGGCATAGGCGAGGGTCAAAATACATTTTAAAAGCCAGGGTATTTTAATATTTACGAGCATTGTATATTAATTTTCATTTTATTCATGAGCATCAAGAGATAGTAGGTATAAAAATCCTCCTTAATAAAGGGGGACTTCGTATCTTACAAAAAATATTTTGACAGTTTTAGCAATAATTTACGAATTACGATTTAGGATTTAAAAAAATCGTAAATCCCCATCAAAGAACTCTTCCGACTCGTTCGGGTTGGGGGGGTTGTGTTTTTCTTCTCAAATGGCAGAGTTATTTACAACCCCCTCACCCCCTTTATTAAGGGGGATTTTGAGGGAAACGCCCTTTATTAGGGGGATTAACTCAATCCTTTTTGTCTCCTGTAAAAACACGAACCCAGTATTGTGTCTCATCAGAAGGAGTACCCTGGTATTTGTAACTTGGTTCACCGGCGGTGTGAGATGGTACCTTTTTTTTCTTCTCAACCATAGGCAGATCATTTTTTTCTACGCACGGTTTCTGCTCTTTCTCAGGAAGTCCTTTGAAAACATCTTTCCAGTATTTTGCATCGGTTTCAGATGGGCCGTTGCGTTTACTATCAGGCTCATCAGATTTGATTTTTTTATCCTCGTCCAGAACCCCCATAATTTCTTTGTACATTGCTTTTGGTTCAATAATCGGACAGCCGCATTTTTTGACGTGTCTTTTTATGTCGTTGTCATAGGTTACCACGCATACATCTTTTGGGTTCTGGCAAAGGCTGGTGATGTTTTTTATCTCGGTATCCGCGCTTATACCTGATTTTGAATAAATCACGGTAATGCCGGCATAGGTTTGTTTTTTTGGCAGAGTAGCTTCAGTATAATTACCATCAAATACTAAAATCACATCGCAGCGTTTTTTCTGCTTATATTTTGAAAGCAGGGAAATGACGTAGTCGCGCACGGGTTCAATGTTGTTTACTTTCACGTGCCTTTCCAGTTCCGGGACGGTGAATATAAGATTATAGCCGTCTATAATGATTAACATACCATTTGACAATTATCAAAAACCACTTTTCCGGCGACAAGGGTAGTTACCACTTGTCCGATCAACTTCCAACCATTGAAAGGACAGTTTCTTGCCTTGGACTCAAACTCTTCGACATCAACCGTCCATTCTTTCTCCATGTCAATAATCGTAATATCAGCCGGCATGCCCACGGCTAAACTACCGCCATTGACCTTAAATATCCGCGCAGGGTTGGTGGACATTTTTTGGACAACTTCTTTTAATGATAGAATGCCGGGATGAACAAGTTTTGTAAGGATAACACCGAGCGCATTCTCAAGCCCTACGAAGCCGGAAGCCCCCTTTTTCAGATCATCATGGGTGTGGGGCGCATGATCCGTGGCAATGACATCAATTATGCCGTTTGACAAACCTCTCTGGAGCGCTTCTTTGTCTTCAATAGTGCGCAATGGAGGATTGGTCTTTGGTACGTTTCCGCTCGCATTTTTAAAATTTTCATCCAACAACAAGTGGTGTGGTGTGGCTTCGCAGGTGATCCGTGCAAGGCGTCTTTCTTTGGCCTGTTGAATCACTTCAAGGGAACTCTTCAAGCTGACATGCGAGATATGCAACCATCCTTTTGCCTGCTCGGCGCATTTAATCTCGCGGATAATAAAATCTGTTTCATGGGTAAACGGTTTGCCGGGGAAATGTGCCGCATTGCTATTTACTTTTGCCTTATCGAGAGAAATTTGAGAATCTTCGCAATGGGGACTTATGACAAGATTATTCCGTGCGGCTAATTCGCACGCCCTTTTTATTAGCGGTTCGTAAAAAACGGGATTACCGTCATCTGATAAGGCCCGCACCCGTTTATCTGTTGCCAGTTTATCGATATCTGTGAGTTCCTCTCCCAGTAATCCTTTCGTAATGCACGCCTTTGTAAAAATGTTTACCACGCCTTTCTGACGAACTCTTTCCATGAAGGATTCAACCATTTCCAGCGAATCGATAGGTGGATTAGTGTTTGGCTCACAAATCAAGGTTGTAAAACCGCCTTTTGCCGCTGCACGGGAACCTGTTTCAATGGTTTCCTTGTACTCCAGGCCTGGCTCGCGCAGATGCACATGACAGTCGATTAAACCGGGGATTACATATTTGGAAGTTGCATCGATGACCTGTGTATTATTATTCGGTTTAATATCATTTGAAATCATATTGACTTTGCCGTTCTTAATAAGGATATCTGCACGGCCGTCAAGCCCTGTTGCAGGATCCACAACATGCCCACCCTTTATTAACACCTCGTTACTTATCATTTTCATTACTCCAAAAATAACTTTAATTTCCCTCCATCCCCTTACGAAGGAGGGCAAAGACAGAATTTTACTAAAGATCTTTTAACGGACACGGTTCACAGACCTTTTTGGTTTTACAAAACGTCTTTCCGATGTTTACTAACAAGGCATGGTATTCGTTAAATAACTGTACATCTTCCGGAAGGTTTTCTTCAAAGAAAGACTTCATTTCATCATAGGTACTTTCTTCGGGAATAAGTTCATGCCTTGAAAAAATCCTGTGGGTATAAGCATCAACAACAAATGTGGGCATATTCCCCGCATAGAGCAAAATCGAATCAGCCGTTTCCGGCCCGATACCTTTCACAGAAAGCAGTTCACCTCGAAGTGCTTGCAAGTCCTGGGCAAACATCTTCGATAGGTTACCTTCGTATCTTGAAAATAGCCAATTTATGAATGCCTTGACGCGTTTTGACTTGACATTGAAAAAACCGGAAGGCCGAATGAGTTCTGCTAGTTCCGTTACACTCAGTTCATACATTCCTTCTGGAGAAAGCTTGCCAGCCGTCTTAAGATTTTTGATAGCCTTTTCAACGTTAGACCAGTTGGTATTCTGCGTTAGTATAGCGCCAATGATAACCTCGAAAGGAGTTTCTCCCGGCCACCAATGCCGCGGACCCAGGGCATCAAACATCTTTTGATATATTTGCAAAAGGGCTTTTGTTTTACGCATCTCCTATACCAAGTTTCGATAAAATGCCCATCCTCAGTAACGGTAACATAATTTCATGATGACCTGTAATAGCATATCCGTAAGGGGAGGGCCTTTTTAAGACATTCGTTTGCGGTCTATAGTGTTGAATCATGTCCATATTTACCGTCACAAAATTTTCAACCTTATGGCCGACATTCCTTGCAATGCAGAGCGCTTTGAGAAAAACCTCCGGCATGATGACGGCAGAACCTATATTTAACCACACACCTTCTTCCAGTTCAGAAACCACGGAGGCGAGGATTTTAAAATCGATATGGCTGGATTCCCCCAAATCCTTTCCGGAAACATTCGGATGCATGTGAATTGTATCAGTCCCCAACGCAACATGAACCGTGGTCGGAATATTCAGTCTTGCACCCCAGACCAGCAGACTCAAATCCTGATACGGATTCTTGTCTTTGATTATTTTATCTCCTAATGCCCGCCCAAGACCGACACCATCTTTTGTTCCTTTCGCGGATGCAATTTGAAAAACATCTGCCGTTTCCCTTACCATGCCAAAACTGCAGATGTTTT
>Ga0209324_10002682_pt1 | contig 12201 bp, 8 predicted proteins | sample Rifsed19ft3_FD_184015 | JGI IMG/M metagenome (GOLD analysis project Ga0209324, IMG submission 184015) | Soil microbial communities from Rifle, Colorado, USA - sediment 19ft 3 (version 2) | ecosystem: Environmental > Terrestrial > Deep subsurface > Rock core/Sediment | place: Rifle, Colorado...
GCATGCGCTGTATCGAAAGTCTTTTCAGCAACTGTACATCCCGCTGAGGAATACACCACTTTCTTGAGCTTCTTAAAACCTTTGATCCTCTCGTAGAGCTTGAGGGTCGTGAGTGTGTTGTTCTCATGGTCTGCCAGGGGATTGAAAATGGAGCTTTGGTTGCCATGATACGTCGCGAGGTGGAAGACGTAGTCGAATTCGTCGCGGAATCCTTGCAGGATTTTATCATTGGTGACTGAACCCTCGATAAAAGTTATCCGTGCCACATCGGGGATATTTGCACGTTCAGCTGAGAGCAAGTTGTCGGCGATTACAATTTCACATGGCGAGGATTGTAGAAGAGTTTTGACTAGATTGCTCCCCACAAAGCCTGCACCGCCCACGACAAGGATTTTGGTGTCCTTGAACTCTTCCATTCAAATCTGCTTGCTTCCGTTCATTTCTTTTCCTCGTGGGTCCTCAGGTGGGTATAGGTCTGAGAGATGCCATACTTCTTGTACCATTCGATTGTTTTTCGTACCCCAACCTCCAGTGCTGTCTTGGTTTTCCAACCAAAGTCTTGAATCGTCTTGCCAGGATCAAGGAGAATGGTATAGGCATCATCAGGGCCGCGCGGGCGCACCTCAACTTCGCGGTCCAGCTTGATGCCAAGCGCCTTCACAGTGGCATCAAAAAGCTCTTTGACGGAGTAATCGGACCCCGTGGAGATATGATATATGCCCTTGCTTCCTTTCCCGTCGATTGCCATCATTATGAGGTCCACCATGTCCTGAATGTAAATGAAATCGCGGCGCGTATCCATTGCAAAGCAAGGCTTATTATTAGTCAATCGGCTATAGAACGTAGGCAAAGGCCCGGTTAGGTTCCGAGGCCCGTAGGCGTTGGCCAGGCGGAAAGAGATGAACTCTAACCCGCTAAGTACGATAAAGTTCTCTCCAGCGGTCTTGGTTATGGAATAGCTGCTGCCCTCCGGATAGAGGGGGTGTTGCAATGTAATAGGCTGTTCCTTAGGATGCAGCCCATAGCAGAGCGCTGTCTGGAGGTAAATGAGGCGTTTAACTCCTGTGCGCTTGGTGGCCTGTACCACAATCGCTGTACCCAGTGTGTTGGTTGTCGCATCTTCTTGCCAGTTGTCGGGGTCCTTAAAAGAAGCTGCTGCGTGGAGGACGACATCGGGGTTAAATTCAGCAAAAATATTGTTCACCAGCTTGGCATCCGCGATGGTTCCCTCGACCACTCTAAGGTTTGGATGCGGAGTTAGATTATCCCGTCGCCCGGTAGCATAATTGTCTATGACCAGCGCTGTATCACCACGAGCCAGTAACCGCTCGGCGACGTGAGAACCAATAAACCCTGCGCCGCCTGTAATCAATATTTTCATACTATTATTCCTCCTGTTCCATTGCAATCCTTATTTGTGACCAATAACGAGCTTCTTGTACTCATGTTGCTTATCATGGAACTCCTGCTGCCAGAGTTCCAAACACAGAAGTCCCCATATCTTACGGCTGTATTTCTCTTCTTGATCCAGCCCCTTGAGCACCACACGATTATTGACCAAATCTCGCTGTAAAGCCTTCCGGGAAGAGAAAATATCGCGTACAAAATCTCGTGCTTCCCCTTTGACCCATTCCGTCACAGGCGTGGGGAAGCCCATCTTGTCCTTCCGCTCCAATATTGCTGGTGGGAGCACTTGCCGCATGGCTGTTTTAAGGATGTGCTTCATCGTTCCGTCTTTGAACTTGACATTTGAAGGCATGGTTGCCACAAATTCCGCCACGGGATGGTCGAGGAAGGGTACCCTTGACTCAAGCCCGTGAGCCATGCCCACCCTATCTTCCACTTGAAGCAGCGCGGGCAGTAACGTTTTGAAGTCGAAGTGGGTCATCAGGTCGAAGTACGATTCCTTCTGGACATTATCTCCGTGAAAGATGCTCCGAAAGGTCTCGAAGGGAGAGTAGTCTTGCAAAAGCTCCCAGTGGACCTCATCACGCATTAGATTGGCACGATTAATCAGGCGGAAATATCGCCTGTCCATGTCCTCAAACAAGCCCTCTCGCCAGAATTCCTGGAGCAGCGGCTTATATTGTTTCAGCGACACAAGGTTAGGGATGATGGACTCATAGGTAACGATAAAGTTCCCGCTGTGCGTTGTGCCTTCGATTGCCGCCTTGACGCATTGTTCAAAGTAGGCGATGATGTAGCGGACATAGCCTCCGAAGGTTTCATCACCCCCTTCACCACCAAGCACAACCTTGCGGTGCTGGCTAGCCAGTTTTGACACCATATACTGTGGGAAGGAGCCAGGGCCGGCCACCGGAAAATCCAGGTGGTAGATTACTTTTCGGATGTTTTCGATGAAATCCTGCGCCGTGATATCTATCTCTTTTAGCTCAAATCCGTGATATTCTGCCAGCGCGCGAGCATAGCGGCTTTCATCGTATTCCGGGCTGAAGGAAAACTTCCCGTGAAACCCCATGAAGTTATCAGGATACATCTTGCTTGCCAGTGAGGCCACGACGCTCGAGTCCACCCCACCGCTGATATAAGCCCCCACAGGAACATCGCTGCGCAGGTGGAATTTGACCGAGTCCTCTATGAGCGCCCGCAGTTTCTCTTCGAAGTATTTAGGGGTGTGGTCGAAGTCCAGGTTGTAGTATACTTCCCAATATCTCCTGGTCTCTACTTTACCCTTAACAACCTGCAACGTGTGGCCGGGAAGAAGCTCTTTGACTCCTTTAAACAGCGTCTTTCCCGCCAGGCAGAACTGGAAGGTCACATAATCCTTGAAGCCGTCCAGGTCTGTTTCCACACGTTCGAGGAAAGGCAGCAGAGCCTTGATCTCCGAAGCGAAATAGAAGACGCTCCCCACAATAGTGTAATAGAACGGCTTGATGCCAAATCTGTCGCGTGCGCAGAACAAAGTACTATTTTCTTCATCCCAAAGGGCGAAGGCAAACATGCCCCGAAGATGGTTTACACAATCAGCTCCCCATTTTCGATAGGCGCGGAGAATGACTTCCGTATCAGAGGTGGTAACAAAGTTCTCAGGCCCAAGCTCGTTACGTAGTTCGATGTAATTATAAATCTCGCCGCCATAGGTCACCCAGTTACCAGCCCCATCACTCATGGGTTGGGTGCCTGTTACCAGGTCTATAATAGCTAACCTGCGGTGAGCAAAGCCAACATGCTGGTTGGGATGCGTCCACTTTCCTTCCCCATCCGGGCCCCGGTGTTGTTGCAGCGTGTTCATCACCTGCAAATTGTGTTCGAGGCCAGGGATAGGCTCACGTTTGAGTTTAACTGCTCCAGCGATGCCACACATATTCAGTGCCTCTCTTTACTAGCGGTCGGGTATCGGTTCGTGCTTCAGATTAAATATTCCAGCTATACCGCTCATGCTTTCTGCCCGCGTAACCCTCTATCCTTTGTAAAGTCGATACACCCCTCCGACGCCAGCATGTTTCCCTTGGTATTTGGGGTAGCCCTTTTCATCAAATGTCAAATTCCTGAGAAAGTCTTTATGTTCTTCACCCAACCTTTTATCTTGTAGAGCAGATTGTTTATACTTCTTATGCAGGTCCAATTCAAGCTCTGAGAAATATCCTCCCACATATTCAGCACGAAAACCGGCATCTTTGCACGTAGAAATGAACTCGTGAGCCTTGTAACATCTTGCTACGGGGCATGCTTCACTATCAGTAGTTTTCGCGAAAGCGTCATATATATTCATTCCAGAAAATTTGTTTTGAAGTACCATTTGTTCATAGGCAACGTAAAGATGTAACCATAGGCTAGCAAAATTATATACCATTATGCATGCTTCTGAACCAGGCTTTAACACTCGATGGAATTCCCTTAGTATTGCTTCGGGATTGGTCGTGTGATGAAGCACGCCTTCGCAATAGATATAGTCAACAGTGTTATCCTCGATTGGAAATCCCTCGGCGGAATCTGATACACAAATCAGCTCAACCCGCTTGGGGTCTACTCTATGAAGGGCTAGTCTCTTGCTGGCAAACTGCAAAGCTTTCTCCGATATATCGATTCCGATGACTTTTCTCGCCTTGGTATAGACTAAGAAACCTACAAGGTCGTTGGCAGGCCCACATCCATAATCCAGTACTACCTGACCATCGTGATTACCCCAAAGCTGCATCAACTCCTTGAACAGCGGATATGCTGAAAACCTCCATTTTAGATACTTCTTATCTTGGTAGGTGGTCTTGACAGAAGCCAATTGTGGTCCAATAACCGTATGGTCACTCCAAAATGAGTCGACCTGAGTATGGTCCTTGGCACACTGATAATGTTTTATCAGTGGGGGCTCTCCTTTCCTCTGAAATACTACGACGAGGGACCAAAATGGCGCCGAAAGTCCTCGTAGAATGCCGTTCACCATGAACTTCACAGCCAAATCAGGATGCCTGGCCGCTATCCGAAATTTGTCTATGAGGGTTGTCATTACTCGTCCAGACTAATACTAACAGTGTTGAACCACACAAGAGACTCTAGAGTGATATTTGAGCGCATGGCATTTCTCATCGACAAAGGTACCCACCCTCTAGTTTAACAAATTCAGTTGCCATAGAGCCTATTCCTCGAGCCATTGTATCACGCGACGGTATATCCTGACCAGAGGCGGTATACGAAAATATATCTTCTTAACAATGGGACGTCCAAAGAAATGAAGAGTTGCCCGACATAGGCAAACAAGCCATCGCCGAAGCTTATCCCGGCTCAGGACTGCCGACATCATCATCTCTTCCCCTCGCGTGATTTGCGGCGCCAGCCCCGCTTTCAGTAATTCCCGGTCAAAACTTCCGATGAATTCCCGATAGCTATATCGCCCGGAGGCGATGAGGTCGCGGTAGCAGTTCTCGGTTATCTGGTGACGGAAATTGTCATCACGGAACAAGCGAATAACCTCGCTAAAATTGGAGAAGTCCCTTTTCAACGGGATGTAGTGCACCATTGGCTTCATAATGCCCTGATAATCGCCTTCATATAAGATCTGGCAGATGCGAAACGCCGCTGCCTCAAAGTGGCGTGGGCTGATGGTACGGTACGGGATATTTCCTTCCCAGCGGTTTAATAACCGCTCAGACATTTCTTCAAATGTCATCTTAGGATTTTCGGCTATCAAGCGCTTATATTCCGTGTGCACGATGTCTTCTGTATCGAAGATCGAGACACCGGCCTCCACCCCAAGACAAGCCTTACAGTCGCCAAGGAACCTGTACCATTTATCACCATAGAGTCGATGACCCTCATCAGTCTCAATATCTATCTTCAGACCTGCCCCCTGCGCATGCTCGCGGAAACGCACCCCAATCTCATGTTTCTCCTGTGAGCCCCTGCCCATCCAAAATGGAAGTTGGCGAGTTCGATATCCGACATCGACCTTCCGATCGTAATCAGGTTTGGCGAACTTGCGTCCTTTCTCTACCAGGTCAGTACTGACATATCCAGTGAGAGTAGTTACCAGCCTGGGTACGCTCGTATACTTCTGATAAACATCTTTAAAATATGCGGGGGCAAGTAATGTATATACACAGTCGATATGAAAACGGTTAAGGAAAGCGAACCGTTTCTGGCAATATTGGTGCTCGTCCTGAAAAAACGCAATCTTGTAGCTAGCCTCATGTCGCTCCAGGTAACGGAGGAAACTATCAGAAAGAGTATAGCGTTCAACGCCGAATAAAGAATAATGTAACAGGATAACCCGAAAACGCAATCTCTCAATAGTGGTGGGGAATCCCAGTGCAGTATTTACTGTCCACACTCTGAACTGGGAATGGCATCGAAAGGAGTTCACATGTTCCATGATAGTCGGTGCATTCGTTGCGACCGGATGATGGTAAAGAAGCAATATGGCATTAATATTCTTGGTTTGAGCCATACTCTATTATTCCCTTTAGGCAGAAGCTCTCAGCATCGGCTCATGCTTCAGATTAGGTATCCCAGCTATACCGCTCATGCTACTAATCTCTATTCAGCCTTTGAGTCAAGAACTACAATATTCCTGAGATTGCATTAGGATAAATAATAACACAAAATTTCCATAGCTATCTAACAAGCTGAGCAAGAGCAGCCGTACTGAACTTCTACTAATTGCAACAGTGAGTGGTAGGGAAATCCTCCTGACAAACACAATAAAGTGAGCTCGTTTTTTATGTTAAATGACGCCATCGCTCCTCAAATTATGGCATCCTTTGCAGGCGGAGTTATTTACATCTATTAAGAACTTCTGAGAGCAAATCACGAAGGACGACTTCCTCTCGTTCCCAGCTCAACTCTTCTTTGGCAATACGAAGATTCTTACGAAATTTCGAATCCAGCTCGCGGTCGCTCATCAATTGAATAACTCCGGACCTGATGGACTCTGGATCGAGTGGGTTGATAGGAATCCCAAGGTCATAATACTTGGCGATTTTGCTAATCTCAGGCAGTTCGGGGTAAAGCAATGGGAGCTCCGCTGCGATGGATTGGAATAAGCTGTTGGGCAAGCAGTTCTCATAATTCGGCGACCTGGCATAGTAGATAGTGAGCGATGCATCTGCGCTTTGGATAAATGGCACAACCTCGAACGGCATGACAGCTGGGACAGTATGAACCCGCTTCTCAAGTCCTCGTTCTCGGATAAGCGGAATATGTTGAGCAGTATTTTTGCCTAGAAAAGCCAGATGTACATTATCGGGTAGTTTAAGCATTGCATCGAGAGATTCCTCGAGTGCCTGTCCCCTTTTTGCTGTACCTGTTGTGACCATGAGGAAATCATCAGCCGATAAGCCGAGTAATTGTCGCAGATGTACTCGTGGTGTTTTATCTAGTCGCTGGTCGTGGCAACTTCTGGCGACCACAGAATGGCACCCAAAAGCTTTTTCCAGTAACCGTGCACCTCCATCGCTTACTATAACTACTGCTGCCGCGCGATTGATACAACACCTTTCCAATTTAAACAGGAAGGGGTTAAACCATCGCCTCTCCAAGAGTGTCAGATTTTCCTTTTTCTCTATCCCAGTATAGAAATCGTGTGCTTGATAAATAAAAGGAGCCCTGTATACTTTGCTCATAAGGTAGATAGCTGGAAAGTATAATGGCGCATTTAGATAGTAGAGAGAAGCCTTTGGCAAATATCGAAGTGGAGTAAGAAAGTACGTACGAAGGAAATTGATGAGATAAATTAGAAAGCAGGCCCAACCCACAAGGGACTCATATAAATACTTCAATGGTTTGGGCAATAGATCATAAATTGGCTTTACCAACTTGAATATTAAAATATTACCTAGTCTTCCGAACATATTCAGTCTGCGCTCCACCTGAACCGCATAAGCAGGTTTGCTTGCATCATCACATACCGTGATAAGCTGAAGCAGTAAAGTAGCGATTGCTCTGACTATCCTATAAGGCACTGCAAGTATGCTTCTATATATGCCTCTTCTTTGTCTTGTCACTTCGGCACAGTGTGACTTAGATGTCTTGCCGTCACCTTCTTTCCTCTGGCCTATGCTTATGAGCTTAAACGGTAGTTCTGCTCTATTGAGATTGCTGGGCTGGCCTTCCACCAAAATTGATTTATATCCAAAACGTGCAAAGGAGACTGCTTGCCTAAACGTATTGCTATCCTCTTGCACCCTTAAAATTGTTGTCTGCACTATCGTTTTCACTATTTGGTCACATTAACTTGATAACCAGTCTCCGCAAACGCCCTAGCAATGACATGGGCATAACCGAGCGAAGCTGTTTCCATAGAGTGAGTCCTAAGGCTACGGTCAACCATGATAACCTGTCTCGAAGCAACATCCAATAATAGATTACCGATTGCCAGATTGTTGACCAGGATGATTGTGCCCGGGGCTTGAGGTTTGCCAGTGAGCTATCAATTACATAATTTGCGAAGCCTTTGTAGTTATACTTGCCGGATTCAACGATGTCCTGCCATGCCCTTGCCGTTATCTCTCCTCTCAATTCATCCCTGGCAATGACATCCAATACCTCATCCAGGTTGCTGAAGTCTCGTTTCAACTCGATATAATGCTTCCCCGGAGCCAGCACCCCATCATAATCACCATCAACTAGAACCTGGCATGTCTTTGTCACGCAACACTCAAAATGCCTGGGAGAAATTGCGAAGTACTTAAGCGCGCCATCAGCATCAGGGAAGCAGGCTTTTTGGGTCTCCTCAAATGTTGCATTGGGATGTTGAGCGATGTACTCCTCCGTTATCTTTCTATAGGTCCCATCCCAGTCAAATATACTCGCGCCTCCCTCGACTCCAAGCTGATATTTACAGCGCAGGAGAAACCTGTACCAGTCATCCCCGCGGATGACATCCTGGTCACGTGTTGATATGTCTACAACCAGGCCTTTTTGCGGTGCCTTTTCCTTGAAAACATCGGCGATTTTCCACTTGAGGACGCCGTGACGACCGAACCAGAAGGCAGCCCGATACGCCCGGTAACCGATATCTATCGGTCGCTCGCCAGGCGTGTGTCTTGCCAGCCTGTCTACTTTCTTAATCAGAGAGTCGTCAATGTATCCTGTCAGCACTTTGTGGAGCTTCACTTTTTGCAAGTCCACCGTCCTGTAGATTACAGGCCATTCTGATTCCGGAGCCACCGAGAAAACATGGCTGATACCGAACTGATTGATGAAATCACAGACAAGGTCCATGTTGAGGAATTCATCCTGCAGCAGGGCCACCTTGACCGCATCGCTATTTCTTGAGAAGCCTATCTTCTCCATATTCTCGATAAAAAGCTCGCGTGCGAATCTGCATGAGAGAAATAACGTGTGGAAAATAATCAAGTCCCAACGAATTCTCTTAACATACCACGGAATACCACTTACAGCAACATTCAGGTAGCAGCACCTATGCGACGAATACCTTCTGAAGCAGTAGAGAATATCACGATGCGTTGCTCTTACCGGGTGTTGCAGATAGTGGTAAATGATGAGTATGTTGGTCATATTATTTGTTTTTGTTCTGAACTCTCGTCTCCGGACATGGCCATTACCGCAATCATCTCGCTAAGACAAAAGGACAAAGCCAAGCTCTGTCTATCAAGATTCATATCGTCTAGTCCTCCATTCCAATCTTGGCCTCAACGGGCCTCCATAGCCTCCATAATAGTCTCCCCGCAAAATCCCATCGTCTATGGCAGAGAAGGAGAGCGCACTGTCAACACGAAACTGGTCACTAAAGTGCGCTCCAAAGCCAATGATGGAAATGCTGAATGTACCTGCGTTTAGAAGGTCTCCCGGCAATCGACAGGTGCTTATATACCGCCCACATCGCAACGGCTTACCATAGTAATTTCGCTCAGTATTGCTTAGAGAACCGAAAAGGTCGTTGACCTCTGAGTCAAACAATACCAGCGAGAAGCCGGCCTGCGCGCCATCCTCTATTACTTCAAAGTCGATTTCGACAAATGCTCCTTGCGACATCTTAACCGATGAGGTCTGGCTCCCGTCAAGACTTTTCAGTGTCACTGAATTCAGCTTGAATGAGCAGTTCCCCGGCCTTTGATGGGCAGGCCAGGACACCTGACCTGACGTGACCTTGGCGGTTCCCAGGTAGTGTTGCACTACCTCATGGGTACTACCTTCCAACTCTATTACACCTTGATTGAGGAGTATGGCCCTGGGACATAGCGTTTTCACCGCAGTCATATTGTGGCTGACAAATAGAATAGTCCGTCCTGACTTGACTACATCATCCATCTTCCCCAGACACTTCTTCTGAAATGAGGCATCGCCGACAGCCAGCACCTCATCCACTATCAAGATCTCTGGCTCGATGTGGGCAGCGATGGCAAAGGCTAGTCGAACATACATGCCGCTGGAGTAGCGCTTCACAGGCGTGTCCAGGAACTTCTCCACACCTGAGAATTCTACTATCTCATCGAACTTCTGCTTGACTTCAGCCCTCTTCATTCCCAGCACAGCGCCATTGAGATAGATGTTCTCCCTGCCGGTCAGCTCGGCGTGGAAACCTGCGCCTACCTCTAGAAGAGAGCCAACACGGCCATGAATTTCAGCATAGCCTTCGGTAGGTGTGGTGATACGAGAGAGGATTTTCAACAAGGTGCTCTTGCCGGCTCCATTGCTGCCTATGATTGCTATGGCTTCGCTGTGCTTGACCTCGAAAGAGACATTTTTGAGGGCCCAGATGGTGTCTGGATGACCAAGGACGGAGGACGGATGACCGGAGACTACTGTCTTCTGTCTCCTGTCTCCTGCCTGCTTCAGCCTGCGGAATGGCAAAGCCATGGCGTTGGTCAGGCTCTCGCGCAGGGTTTTATAGCCCACAATCTGACCGATGCGGTAGAGCTTGCCCAGGTTTTCCACTCGAACAGCAACGTCGTTCATGATTCTCACACCACATCTGCAAATGACTTCTCGCGGCGCCGGAAGTAGAAGGCACCTGAAATCAATACAACTATGATGATTGCCACAGATGCGAAAATTAGATAGCTGGGCGGTTTGGTGCCCAGAATAGCCCAGCGGAAGCCTTCTATTATCCCGGACATGGGGTTTATCAATCCATACGCAGCCTGAAAGCGCTCAGGCACGAATGTACTGGAGTAGATTACCGGCGAGGCGAATAATAGGAGCCCAATTAAAAACGGGACTGCGTTGGACACGTCTCGATATTCTACGTTTATGGCCGAAAGCCACAGCCCTACGCCCAGGGCAAGCATCAGTTCCAGAAGCAGGAACACGAGTATCCAGAGCATTGTTACATGGGGGTAATATCCAAAGTAGAGCATCAGGCCAAATAGCACAACAAAAGCGATTGCGAAATCTACCAGGGGGGATAGTATGCTCGAGAGCGGCATAAGCAGCCTGGGGAAATAGACCTTCTGGACAAGATTAGCATCCTGAACCAGACTGTTGCTAGCTCTGGTCACCCCATTGGCAAACAATGTCCAAGGCAGCAAAGCGGCGTAGCTAAATAGAGGATATGGGATTCCCTCAGAGGGAACCTTAGCCAGCGTGCCGAAGAATAGGCTGAATATTATCATCGTAAAGAAGGGCTGGATGACAGCCCAGGCGAAACCTAGCAACGCTTGTTTGTAGCGTACCTTGATATCGCGCCACGTAAAGAAGTAAAGCAACTCGCGATATGCCCACAATTCGCGCAGATTGATAGGTACCCAGCCCTTCAAAGGGCGGATTACCGTCACAGGCGCTACAGGAGCGGAGACTTTGCTTACCTTGTTTACACTATCGGTCATGCAACTTCTGTTAAATCTGGGTAGAAGGCAATCCTCTATCTGCTATCGCACCTAATTACTTATTATAATAGTCCCATTGCACCTTGTTGGCAAGCTATGGCAATGCGACTTAGAGCCACTATGGCGAAACAAGCAATATAATACTCCGTCTGATACTATAGTAGATAGAGGCATTGCACCGCACCGGTTGGCGAAAAGCATTTAAATTCAACAGCGGGTAATGATATCTAGGATTGAAGTAAACTTCCTTGCCATCTCACGGTGGCTGTATTTACTGGTCTCAGCTTCATCGCCAGCATAGCTTACAGCGCCGGTTGATTTGTATTCTTGATACAGTCGTAGCAGCACAGCCTTTACATCTTCCTCAGTTTGTGCGGAGACACCGGCTTTGGTCTCATTCAGTAACTGGTCAACCACGTCGGGGAAGCCACCGACAACGAGGGCAGGTCTTCTGGCTGCCAAGTATTCAAAGACTTTGCCTGAATAGGCTCCTCTTTGTTTGGGGTCATTCCACTTTAGCAACAAAAGTAACTGCGACTCCCTTTGCTTATTCAGGGCAATTTCCCTGGGCACCACGCCGAACTGTCGAACTATGTCTGTTAGTCCATAACGTTCTGCATGCTTAGCTATCCAGCCTAACTCAATTCCGTAGAATCTCACTTCTAAATCGCCGCCGTCTATGCTGCCTTCAGTAATCAAGTCACACAAAGCAGCAAAAAGGGGCTCCGGGCTCTGTTTGCCGGGGTAGAGGTTGCCCGTGTAGGTGATGGTGAATTTGTCGGTTAACTTTCCCGGGGTGATGTTTACCTCCGTCGGGTCAAATCCGTTGGGAATGCTATGCACAGTCTTTTGCTTGTGGAGGCTACGCAAATCATCCGCCGCAGGCTGGGATACTGTCACCAGTGCGTCAGCCGCAGATAGCGTATTTAGCTCCAACCTTCTCTCGATAACCTTACGT
>Ga0209324_10002683_pt1 | contig 12200 bp, 10 predicted proteins | sample Rifsed19ft3_FD_184015 | JGI IMG/M metagenome (GOLD analysis project Ga0209324, IMG submission 184015) | Soil microbial communities from Rifle, Colorado, USA - sediment 19ft 3 (version 2) | ecosystem: Environmental > Terrestrial > Deep subsurface > Rock core/Sediment | place: Rifle, Colorado...
CTCCTGCCAATAACAAAAGTGGATGATTTTTCTTTTAAATCAACCTGCTTCATAAAATTAGCATAGCATCGCCATAAGAAAAAAATCTATATTTTGCAGTAATAGCATCCTCGTATGACTTCTTCAATTTTTCCCAGCCGCAGAAAGCAGAGACTAACATAAGGGGTGTTGACCCTGGAAGGTGAAAGTTTGTGATAAGGGAGTCAACAGCTTTGAATTCATAGCCTGGATAGATGAATATGTCGGTGAAACCCTTGATAGTATAATTTTTAGTCTGACTCGGTAAATCGGAGAGACGGCGAATCGGAGAGTTTCCGCATTTTGTAGCTCCTTTTTCCCCGTTTCCCCGTTTCCCCGTTTCACTGGCTTTATACTTCCCGCTCATGTACCCTTCTATTGCCCTTGTTGTAGTTGTTCCTGCAGAAATAACCCTTTTTCCTGAGGCTTTTGTTTTCTCTATTTCAGAAATTATACCTTTTTCTATCTCAAAGTATTCAGATTCCATAATGTGTTGCTCCAAATGCACTGTCCTGACTGGTTTAAATGTTCCGATTCCAACATGGAGCATAAGTTCTCTTACCAGCACACCCCTTGAATTTAGATTTTTGAGCAATTCCTCTGTGAAGTGTAGGCCTGCAGTAGGAGCTGCAATAGAACCTTCTCCCTTTGCATATACAGTCTGGTAACTTTCCTTATCTGCTTCATCAGGAAGGCGTCTGATATAAGGCGGGAGGGGCATACTTCCATACTTCCAGATATTATCCATGATATCTCCACGACATGTAAATTTTGCAGTTCTTCCTTCATAAAGCTCTGCCTTTAGTTCCTCTGAAATTTTTATCGTACCTGTATATTTTCCTTTCGAGAGCACCTCCCAAACATTATCTTCCTTTTCTCTTACAAGGAGGAACTCGATGGTGGCTCCGTTTATTTTTTGTCCTTTAAGCCTTGCAGGAAAAACCTTTGTGTTATTTATGAGAAGCATGTCCCCGGGATTTAGATATTCGGGAAGGTCAGAGAACCTTCTGTGCTCAATAAAGCCATCCCTATGAAGAACAAGAAGCCTGGAACTGTCCCTCTTTTTTAATGGCCTTTTAGCAATAAGTTCTTTTGGCAGGAAAAATTCGAAATCAGTTACCTTCATAGAGCTGTATGGTTGTGCCAGGATAGAAAAAGGAAAGTATCTCCTTATAATTTTTCCCATCCCGTGCCATCTGAAGGGCGCTCCACTGGCAGAGGCCAACACCATGACCATAACCCCTGCCTTCAAAAACTATGGAGTCTCCGTTCTGAGCAATAGTGAAATAAGTACTTGGAAGACGGCTCCAGCCAAGTGCTTTCCTTAGATCATTTGCCTTGATTGTGGCAGTTCCTGAATCATAAATTAGTGTGATCTCTTTAACCCTTCTTGTCGAGGTATAGGATTTTATTGTCATCTCCTTAATTCCTGAAATATTCAGCGCTTCTTCTATTTCAGACAATGGTATCTTTCTGTCCCAAACCCATAAGGGAGATAGTTCACAATTTGATTCAACAGACCTGAGATAAGGATAACTTTTTCCAAAGATATCCTCAGGGTTTTCTGTCCTCCCGCCGCAGGTTGAATGGTAGAAGGGCTCAATAAGGCTACCGTTAAAGGCAAGAATCTCACCTGCTGTCTCTTCAACTGCATAGGCTACCCTTGCATCCGAATTGTTGCCTTTATAAACCTGGTGGAGAACTGAAGAAGTAATATGAAAAAGGGAGCTTCCGTTTAATCTCTTCTGATATACAGCATAAGTCCTCGATAAAATAGCCTGGGCTTTAAGCGCTTCCATCTCCCAGTTTGAACCAACTTCTGCCATAACAACTTCCTTGACATAATCCTCAATGGGAAGCTCGTTTATAAGATATAGACCTCCTGTGCCTTTCCATATCTCAATATTCCCGCTGTAGCGTAAGCCAACAACAAGAAGGTCTCCCTTCATACTTCCTAATTTCTCTATATTCTCGCCCTTTGCAGGGATCTTGGAATATATTTCATTTACAATAAGCACCTTGATAGTATCCGCAGCAAATAATGGCAAAGCATAGAGCAGGGAGCATAGAGCGAAGAGCACAAAACGTAGGATATGAAATAATAGATGGCTACGGTTAGGGTGCTTTGTTCTCATTTTATCGCTTTCCTAAAAGCCAGAAAAGCAAAGTCAGTATGAGGCTTAAAAGAATACTCGTGGCTAAGGGAAAATAGAAAGTAAAATTTTTCTTCTGGATCAGAATGTCACCAGGAAGTCTTCCAATCCAGGGAACCTTACCGGAAAGGAGAAGCAACCCACCTATTGCAGAGATTAAGAGGCCGAGTAATATGAGAAATTTACCTATGTGTTGAATACCATCAGCCATCACAACAAGTTTACCACGTTTACCAAGTTTCCTGAGTTTACTGGGTTTATAACATCGTTAACAGTGCAAACCGAGTAAACAGTGCAAACTGTTTTAAAGTTACTCATCACTTGTCACTCTTTGCTGTTTTTAAGTATCTTTCCATTTCTGAATAAATGCATCCACAGTATTTCTGCCTGTAAAGTCCGAGTTCCTTCGATAGACTGATACCTGTCTTCCACCCTTCCCTGAAGTCCTGAAGAAAGAAAGGTATTGAGTATCTTTTTCCAATCTCTTCGCCTAACTTTATTATCATATCAAACTTCTGATAAGGGCTTACAAGGAGAGAGGTTGTAAAACCGTCAAGACACATCTTTTTTGCAGTCCTTGCTGTTTGTTCAAGTCTCATTGAATAACAGATAGCACATCTTTCTTCGTTCCTGTCTGAATCGACCTGTACCGAGTCCACCACTGCCATTATGAACTCCTTCAGTCCATAATGGTCAATATACTCGATATCAAGATTCCATAACTTCTGGAGCCTTTGAACAGACTCAAGGCGCATCTGATACTCTTTATAAGGATGGATATTCGGGTTAAGCCAGAGCCCCTTTACATCAATGCCTTCTGAGAAGAGTTTTTTGATAGGATACAAACTGCAATTCGCACAACATATGTGCATTAATAGCTTCATAATTTTTAGACCTGCCTCGCCTTTATTTCCAATACATTATCTTTATAAAATTCAGTATTATTTTAAACCAAAAATGCTTTCATTTCTCCTCTAAACTTTCATAGATATTGCTGAATTGATCTAAGGCAGACTCAAGATTCTCAGCAATATCCCTTGCAAGTACATCAGGGTCTGGAAGGCTTGCAGAGTCCTCAAGACTTTCATCCTTGAGCCAGAATATATCAAGGCTAACCTTGTCTCTCTGCATAATTTCATCATGTGTAAAGCCTCTGAAGCGGTCAGCTTCTTTCCTCGCATGTCTATCCTCTGCATTGTAGCACTTAATAAAGTCTTTAAGGTCATCATATCGTAAAGGATTTGTCTTGAGAGTAAAATGCTTGTTAGTCCGTAAATCGTATATCCAGATTTTTTCTGTCCATGGCTTTTCGCTGGCAGGTTTCCTATCAAAGAAAAGGATATTTGCCTTCACTCCCTGGGCATAAAATAAACCAGTAGGGAGTCGTAATAAGGTATGAACGTCACATTCATGAAGTAATTTTTTCCTTACTGTCTCACCTGCCCCACCCTCAAAGAGCACATTATCAGGCACAACAATAGCTGCCTTACCATTCATTTTTAAAAGTGTTTTTACATGCTGTAGGAAATTGAGTTGCTTATTGGAAGTAGTTGCCCAGAAGTCCTGTCGTTCATAAACCAGTGATTCTCTATCAGCTTTTCCTTCTCCATTGACTATGGTGATGCTACTCTTTTTCCCAAAAGGTGGATTGGTTAGCACCATATTAAAACGGTCACCAGGGTCAGAAATAAGGGTATCTCCTGTTATAATGGGGCTCTCGTCTCCGCCAATACCATGAAGGTAAAGATTCATGACACATAATCTTACTACATTGTCGACAATATCCCAGCCTTTGAATGTATGAAATTTGAGAAACTTCTTCTGCCCTTTGTCCAGATGGTAGTTTTTTGAAATATAATCATGTGCAGATAGAATGAAACCACCAGTGCCACAGGCAGGATCACAGATTGTCATTCCTGGTTCTGGCCTCATTACTTCTACCATTGCCTTAATGAGTGCCCTTGGAGTAAAGTACTGCCCTGCCCCGCTTTTTATATCCTCTGCATTTTTCTGCAAAAGCCCTTCATAGATTTCTCCTTTTACATCAATATCCATTCCGACCCATGTTTCTGCATTGATAAGCTCAACAAGACGTTTTAATTTCGCCGGGTCCTGAATCTTGTTTTGCGATTTCCTGAAGACAACCCCAAGCATTCCCTTTTCTCTGCCAAGAGTCTCAAGTATATGGCGGTAATGTACTTCAAGGCTATCTCCATCTTTTTCAAGGAGACTTTGCCAGTCAAGACCTTTAGGAATACTCGAAGGCTTGTTGAATGGTGGCTTTGTCTGCTCATCAGCCATCTTTAAAAACAGAAGATAGGTCAACTGCTCTACATAGTCTCCATAACTTACACCGTCATCACGAAGAACATTGCAGTAATTCCATAGACGCTGGACAATGGTTGAGGATTCGTTAGCCATATATTTATCCCGAAGATATCTTATATATTCATTGGCAAGAATACCAATTTATAATAATTTACAATCAAGCGGGTAAATCCTATAATGTGCCTTTGGTGCTTCCTTCCATCGGTTGGCTATGAGCCAGAGGAAATGGGCATTGTAGGGGCCGCTTTTTTTATGTCTATTCGCGCAAATACTCTGTTTCAAATTTAATCTTGCTTATAAGTAGATTTACGTTGCATAGACAACCTCTCCCCTTTTTGCATAGTCAGAAATAAGCGATGTTTTGCTTTCAAATTCTTCAGGAGTCATGGTAATAATGTCAAAGGGAATCATAAATTTTTTAATAGTTGCTATCTCGGCTTCCATGGTAAGATTTGCTCTTTCAAAAATATTCCTATTTTTAAAATCCTTGGATACAATAACGATATCAATATCGCTTTCTTCGGTTGCAGTTCCTCGGGCATGAGAACCAAAAAGAATGATTTTTTCTATATGCAGTCCTTTTTGTCGGAGGCATTGTCCCAAAAATGTTATTGCCTTTTTAACTGATTTTTTAGCCATTTCAATACCTCTTTGGTCTTTTTTATTATCTCCTCAGTATTCTTTTTATTATAATCTTTTTGCATTTTTCTTAAATCTTCGGGATAACGAGTAGGAATACTGATCCTGTTAAGAGCAGAAACCCATTTATATAAATCGTCTGGTAACTCCACTCCTATTTTTTCGATCAAATAGATAAGGTTATGAACTTTCGGAGGGAGCTTTCCCAACCTTTTTTGATAAAGTCCCTTAAGAGCTTTTTCTAAAGATAAGTGACAGAAAAAAACTGAGTAGATATATTTTCGACCAATAAACAAGTATTCTGCAGTCTTTATATCATAATCAGCTTGTTTAAACCATTCCAGAGGTTTTTTGCTCATATGATTTTCTCCTTTTAGATTTTATTTTATACTCATCTGATAATTTTGCCTTCTCAGCTTTTATCCGTTCAAGTAATTTCTCGGCAGGCTCATCGCTTGGATCCTGAGGAACAAGTTTTCCCTCAAATGCCTTTTTCAAAATGCTCTGCCTCAACCTCTCCGCCTGCTTGAGACTCTGATCAACAGTCTTCTCAACTTCATCAGCCACCGAAAACCGCCGCTCAATTTCCTCAACAATTTTGTTTTGCTCGGGGAGAGGTGGAAGAGGGATAAGCATTAAGGATAATTTTGTTCCGTTTACATTTGCTTGTCCTACCTGTTGAGATACAACAGAGGCAATATATTTTCTACCATAAAATGAGTTTATATAAAATGCCAGCAAATCTGGAGCATATGCGTTTTTGTTTACTTTAACCCGAATTAAATAAGAAGCAAATACGGCGGGACGATGATAGTTTTTATAGACCGCTGTCTTACCTACCAATTCTGCACTGTTTGTTCTATTAAAAAGAACATCTCCGTCTTTGAGAAGAAAATCGTATAACTGCGACCAACTTTTAGGAAAGTATTTCAAATATTCAAAAATGAGTTTTCCATCTTGAATATTTCCCATCCTTAAAACCGGTATCCCTTGAGAACCCTCATTCGCTTTTTCAGATGTCCCATACTGTATCATTTCGCTAATCATACCGACCTTTGTCCATACCCATCCCTCTAGCAATTCAGGCAAACTGTCATTGCGAGCCAAAGGCGAAGCAATCTCGTCTTTACTCCTTTTGAGTTTGCTTCGTCGCTCCGCTCCTTGCAATGATGTTTCCTGTCTTATCCTTTCTAACAACACACCCGCAGGCTCAATCTCACCTTTATGTTTCTCCCGCCATTCCTCTGTCAATTTCCCCTCAAAGGCATACTTCAAAACCGCCTGCCGATAACGCTTAAGTTGAACCTTTATCTTTTTTAACGCCTCCACCCCTGCATCCAGCCTCGTAAAAAGCTCCTCAATCTTCACAACAATGCGGTGCTGTTCGGGAAGAGGAGGGAGAGGGAATAGCGTTTTTTTAATAAAATAAGCAGGAACCCTTAATTGTCCTGCTGATCCAGTCATGCTTCTTTGAGCAGTTTTCCTATAATCATCCTGCAAAAGAAAAAAAAACAATAATCTTTTATCTATGGTATCGCTGATACGTACAACATGAAACTCTGTAGATCCAAAACCTATTCCATTTTTTAAATTATTAACGATAGCCACTTTACCATTTTCCATACATGGGGTTATCTTGGCGAAAAGAATGTCGCTATTCCTAAATGGTGTATAACCCTTTTTAACTTCAGATATTTTTTTTATGCGGGATAAATCAATCTTTCCCGTTCTTTCCTCAACTGCCTTCATAGGTAAAAAAGAAACATCCATATCGTCATCTAAGCTATCTCCTTTAAATTTAGGATTGATGTTAGCTATTTCCTCCAATATCGTCCAAATCCAGCCTTTGGGCAATGAGTTATACTGGTTTTGTGATGTAGAGTTATTTTTCATTTTTATCTTTTTTAAGCTTTTTCAGCTTTTTTGGCAGTTGATTACAATTTTCAACTGCTTGACTTTACTTTTTAACTTTTTAGTAATTACTTTTCGCTGTTTATCTTCATCCCAACCTTGCTGAATTCGCTCCCGAAGAGCTTTTGTATCTCCATCTTTTTCTAAATCTCCTAAAAATTCAAACAAATGACCTTTTCCATATAGTTTTTCTTTTCGCCAACTTTTTTCTCTCTTCTTCTCCAAAGGAATCAAATGTAAGTGAAAGTGTTTGCTATCGCCTCTAAGAGATGCAAAGAGCACATCCTTGGGTTTGTAACATTCCATGATTGCCTTTGAAACCTTTTTTATCGAGATTCCTAAACCCTTCCAATGATTATCGTCTAATTCAGTTAGACAACTATCTTTATTTTTTGGACGAGCTGCTAATATTGTGTGACCTTCTGTATGGTATGGAGCTGCGAGAAAGCCAATCCAATTATTTTCATCATAGAAAGTACGGGGTTTTAAGCCTTTGAGATCACAAAAAGGGCAGTAATTATCTACTCTTTTTTTGCATTTAGGACAATATAATTTTACTTCTTTATGACAAAAAGGGCATTTCATTTTTAACATCTCCTGTTAAAGATTTTTAAAGGTGTTATTTTGCTCATCATGCATTGATTTCACGCTGCCAGCACCTCATTCAATTCTTCCAAAATCTTATTAGACTCATCTCCAAATATATTATAGAACTTAATGGCTCCGCCTTTTTCATAAAATGGGGCAAGTTCGAAGTCTTCCATACTGATACCCAGTGATGTTGAGATGTGGTCTTTTATCATCAAAAGCCATTCTACTTGTTCAGGTGTAAACCTTTTCCCGATTTTTTCCTGCTCTGAAAGCCACCTGTTAAATCTGGCATCCACTACTTCTGAGAATGGCTCAAGTACATCACTCTCACCAATTGCAAATCGTATAAGAGAGATAATGTCTGTCAGGAGTTTTTTGGGACCTGCTCCCTTTACCTTTGATTTTTCTAATTGCTCATAAGCCTGCCAGACGTTTTCAGTCGTAAGAAGATAAGGTGGTTTTCTTATTGCTTCAGCAAGTTGTTTTATCTGCTCATATGTGAGACGGCGTTTTCCATATGGCTTGCTATAGATGATCTGTAAGGCTGTAAGCTCGTCTTTGTTTTCTTCTATAAACCTCTTGAAAGTATCAACAATTGTGCGGGCCTTTTCCTTTGCCTGTTCATCAAAGCCTGCAAAGATGACGGCATCTTTACTCACCGTATCTATAATCTGTTCGCTTCTCTTCTTTATGTCAATAATTGTATTCCTAAATTTGGGATTATCAAAAGGTTCACAGGCAATTTTTACGAGTTCCTCTTCAACCTTCTTTATCTGTTCCTCTGTCGGTGTTTCTACCTTGAAAATCTCCTTTGCCTTCTCTAATTTTTTATCTGGATCAACAACATCCAGCAGATTATTGATAATCTGTTTCAGGGATTTTCCTTCTGCTATATCTTCAATCTCTTTTTTGTCCCTTTCCTCAATCTCTCTGTCCATCCTTGCAAGCCTTCCAGCAAGGGAAGTAAGCGTATCTTCATCTCTCACTCCCATTGCAATAGATAGAATAAGCTTATCAAAGGGTATACTTTTCTTTCGTTCCAAGGGTCGGGAGTCAGTCTTGTCATTTTCGCAAACTCCTACAGCATCAACAATCACAAAATTCGTTTTATGAGAAGCATCTGGAGTAACAGCATTAAAATCTGTTGGATCAATAGTTCTGGTCCCGCGTCCCTTCATCTGCTCAAAATAGACTCTTGATTTAACACCCCTCATGAATATAAGGCACTCTAAGGGTTTGATATCCGTGCCTGTTGAGATCATATCGACTGTTACAGCAACACGTGGGTAATAGGAATTTCGGAAACTGGCAATCAAGTCCTCAGGTTTATCACCCATGGTTTTATAGGTTATTTTTTTACAAAATTCATTTCCCTTACCGAACTCCTCTCTCACAATATGAACAATATCTTCAGCATGAGAATCATCTTTGGCAAAGACAAGGGTTTTAGGGACTTCTTTTCTACCTGGAAATATGTCAGAAAAGAGCTTTTCCTTAAAGGCTCGTATAACTGTCCTTATCTGGTCAGAAGCTACCACGTCACGGTCTAACTGAGGAGGAACATATTCAAGGTCTTCATCTAACTGTTCCCACCTTGTTTTTCTCGTGAGTTTGTTCCGTCTATCAATATAATAGCCAGCTTCAACTCTGCTACCCTTCTCGGTAATTTCTGTTTTTATCCGGTACACGTCATATGGCACATTCACGCCATCAGCAACTGCCCGATCATGGCTGTATTCTGTAACAAGATTCTGGTTGAAAAAGCCGAGAGTCTGCTTGGAAGGGGTTGCAGTCAAGCCAATGATAAAGGCATCAAAGTATTCAAGAACCTGACGCCATAGGTTATAAATAGAGCGGTGGCACTCATCAGTAATAATAAAATCGAAGGTCTCAATAGGAATCTGTGGATTATAAGAAACCTCCATGGTTTTTTCTTCAAGAGGAGATACATCAAAAAGAGAATGTTCTTCAAGCTCGGCATCATATTCCGGCTCTCCCTTGAGCATGGAATAAAGCCTCTGAATACTGGTAATGCAGACTCGACTCACAGGGTCTAAGGTATTTGAAGTCAGATGCTGGACATTGTAAAGCTCTGTGAACTTTCTGCCATCGTCAGGGGTTATGTACTGTTGGAATTCCCTTCTTGTCTGTCGTCCTAAGGTATTTCTGTCAACTAAAAAGAGTATTCTTCTTGCATTCGCAAATTTTATTAATCTGTATGTGGAGCTAACAGCGGTAAAGGTCTTCCCGCCTCCGGAAGCCATCTGTATAAGTGCTCTTTGCCTTGCTTCTGCAAAAGACTGTTCAAGGTTCTTGATGGCTTCAACCTGGCAATCTCTTAACCCCTCTGTTATTAAAGGCGGTATACTCTTGAGTCTAACTCTCAAGGTATCCCCTTGGGAAAGCCATTCTTTCAATGTTTCAGGCTTGTGGAAGGCAAATATCCTTCGAGAACGAGTGTCAGGGTCTCTTAAGTCCCTGAAAAAAGTTTCTATGCCTGTACTTTCATAAGCAAAAGGAAGAGGTTCTTGCACATGGGGGAGATTTTCAGGAACGCCATATAGATAATCATCAGATTGTTCAGCAACACCACTCAGAGTGGTACCTTCAGGCTTTGCCTCTATAACACCAACAGCTTTCCTATCAACAAAAAGGAGATAGTCTGCTGGGCCTGATTTAAGGGAAAATTCACGGACAGCCACACCCAGAGATGCACCAAGATTTAATTCTCGGAGGCTCTGAACCTTCCAGCCAGCTACTTTAAGAAGCTGGTCAATCTTTTGACGTGCTTTTTCCTCTGGTTTCATGAGAAATGGCGATTTTCTGAACCTTTATACGTAAAAATGCCGCCATTTCATTATAACGCTAATTTCTGACTTTTAATATCAGAATAGCCCCTGTGGGATGTTTATACCGCCTCAATGACTTTTTTCACAATTTATATGACAAATTTTTTCTCTACGAACGCTGTTTGCTTTTACCACCTTCAAATAATCCTAACTCATTCTTATAGGGAATATTAAGATGGCTGTATGCACTTTCTGAAGCCTTTCGTCCATGCGATGTCCTGATGATAAAGCCTGATTTCAGAAGAAAAGGTTCAATAACATCCAATAAAACGTCTGTTTCTATTTGGAGAGTTGAAGCAAGTGCTTCAATCCCGGCAGGTCCTCCTTTATAATTGAGGATAATGGTTTTCAGCAATTTTCTGTCTGTTTCACCCAAACCATATTCATCTATGCCTTCGAGGGCTAACGCTTCCATGGCTACATCTTTCGTTATTTTTCCTTGAGCCCTAACCTGTGCGTAGTCACGAACACGTTTTAATAATCTATTTGCAACCCTTGGAGTGCCTCTCGCCCTCCGCGCTATTTCATAAGCACCATCCTGTTCAATAATTATATCCAGTATTGCTGAAGAGCGTTTTACAATTTTGACCAGATCTTTCTCATTATAAAAATCCAGATCTCTTGTAATCCCGAATCTTTCTCTTAAGGGTGAGGATAACAGGCCAGACCTGGTTGTTGCACCGATCAATGTAAAAGGTTCAAGCCTGTATCTGTGAGTTCTTGCATGTACACCTTTATCGAATATGAAATCAACTGCAAAATCTTCCATAGCCGGATAAAGAAATTCCTCCACGACTTTAGGTAGCCTATGGATTTCATCAATAAAAAAAACATCGCCCTTTTCCATATGTGTCAAAATACCCATCAAATCGCCGCCTTTTTCTAAAGCCGGTCCGGAAGATGTAATAATCTTGGTTCCCATCTCATTGGCTATAATATGAGCTAACGTTGTCTTTCCCAGTCCCGGGGGACCGTTGAACAAGATGTGGTCTATAGGTTCTTTTCTTTGCAACGCCGCTTCTATAGCAATCTTTAATGTTTCTACTATTTTATCCTGCCCTGTATACTCAGAAAGCCGTTTGGGTCTTAAGGTTATGTTATTATCTTCATCTATCGAACTATCTTCTTTTAAAATATCTGGAATTTTATTCGACTCTTCATATATCATTTCTTTTGACCTCTATATACTTCTTCAAATAATTCTTCAGATGAAGCTATACGAGGATTTCGTCTCATAGCTTCCTCTATCATTTCTCGTGCTTCTGTTAGTTTATGGCCTAATTGAGTTATAAGAACATCTTCGACTTCCTTCCTGAAATCTTCTGCAATTTCAGCAGTTACTTTAATTTTAGGCATTAGTGCATACATTGCTACCTTTCCTTTTAGAGTAGCAATAATTTTTTCTGCTTTTCTTTCTCCGATGCCTTTTAACTGTCTTAAAGCTTTAGAATCTTTTTCTTCAATAAAACGCGCTATATCCCCAACAGGTCTTATAAGAGCTTTAATGGCAGCGGTAGGGCCTATATCTTCAACTGATATGAAAAGCTCAAAAAATTTTTTATCGAAAGGGTGTTTAAATCCTACAAGAATTGGTTTGGGCTGTCTTTCTGTCTGGTTATACGAGATATGCAATTTTAATTCTTTCATTCCCTTTTTTTCATCTTCTTTAATTTCGTTTATCAAATAAGCCGGGATTAATATGTCATAACCG
>Ga0209324_10002690_pt1 | contig 12190 bp, 11 predicted proteins | sample Rifsed19ft3_FD_184015 | JGI IMG/M metagenome (GOLD analysis project Ga0209324, IMG submission 184015) | Soil microbial communities from Rifle, Colorado, USA - sediment 19ft 3 (version 2) | ecosystem: Environmental > Terrestrial > Deep subsurface > Rock core/Sediment | place: Rifle, Colorado...
TCCTCTGTCTTTTAATATTACTTCAGCGCACCAAAGCAGACCAGCGTCATATCGTCGTGCTGAGGGGTGAGGCCGGTGAATTTATTCACGCCGTCTATGATCGCGGACGTCAGTCCATCAGGAGCCGACGGGCTCTTTCGTATGAGGGCGTCGAACCGTTCATAGCCGTACAGTTCTTCGCCGGCGTTCATTGCCTCGACGATCCCGTCCGTGTACAGCAGGACCGTATCCCCTCTCTCAAGGGAGAGCGATTCCTGCCCGAACTTCATTCCGGGAAGAATGCCGAGCGGCGCGCCGGCCGCCGGCGCGCGTCTTTCCACCGATCCATCCGCTTTTTTTATGATCAGCGGCAGGTGCCCGGCATTCGACAGGGTAAGCGCTCCGTTCTGTGCGTCCAGTTCAATATAGAGCAGCGTGGCGAACATCCCGCGCCTGCTCCTCTCCGCGAGGAGATCATTCAGTTTCTGGAGGGCCTGTTCCGGATCATCCTCGGTGAGCGCAAGGGTCCTGAGATCGCTCCCCAGCTTGGCCATATAGAGGGCGGCGGGCACCCCTTTGCCCGAGACATCCCCGATCACGATCCCGATACGGTCCCTGTCAAGATGAATAAAATCATAGAAATCGCCGCCCACCTCCTGGGCAGGCGTATAGTGGGCGCTGAACGCGTAGCCCGGCACCGCGGGGACCTTTTGGGGAAGAAAACTTTCCTGCACGGTGCGGGCGAACTCCATGTCCTTTACAAGCCGCTGTTTTTCCATGAGGCTCTGGTGCATCTTGCCGTTCTCGATAGCGATCGCGGCCATGCCGCAGAGCGCGATGAACAGTTCAAGATCATCCGCATCGAACGGCTTCTCGTCCAAACGATTGATCACCTGCGCCACACCCGTAATGCGATCACCGACCTTGAGCGGGACCGCGATCATCGATTTTGTCCGGTAGCCGGTGGCCTCATCGGCGCCGCGATAGAACTTGGGGTGAGTGTACACATCCTCGATGAGAAGCGGCTTGCCCTCCTGCGCAACGGACCCCGCGATCCCCTGGCCCGGTTTGAGCCGAAATTCCTGCTTCAGCTTCTCACCGACCTTCCCGAGCGCCACCTGGTACACCAGTTCCTTCGTCTTTTCGTCTATGAGCATGAGACTCGAAGCGTCGGCGTTCATTACCTGCTTCGATATATTCATCACGTTTTCAAGTATCTGGTCCAGGTTCAGCGACGAGCTGATGATCCCGTTCACTTCGATGAGCGTTGAAAGACGCGTTATCTTCTGCTGCAACCGGGCTATGTCGTTATGCTTTGCCATAGGATAGACTCCATCAAAGAGCCGCGGTCCAACCATCGTATATGGCGCTTGCCCGTTAGACTGATCTGACGCGGTCTAACGGGGTCTTTGCCACGATCCCCGGGGAATGACGTCTCATGCCTTCGGAAATCGACGGATCTCTCTAACGGAGTAAACAATAGCACAACAGACCGACGACGGTCAACCGGAAAAAACCGGGTGCACCGTGCGGGAGACAGCGTCGATATGATCAGAGAGCTATTCCCGCTGCTCCATGAATGTGTGCTGCGGACTGTCATCCGATCTCGCACAAAGTAAAGCCTGTTAGAGATGTTTCGCTTGACGCGATCTCTCACGAGTTTACCTGCCGAATTGAACTTCAAGGGTGGCCATAAAGGCATACGTGGCATTCCTGTGGTTGCTCGCATCTCTCGGCCAGGTAACTTCGGGCGCGAGCTCGAAAAAGAGCCATGGCCGGTAGAAATTCCGGCGATATCGTGATCCGACCCGATAATTTTGAATCGTCCACTCAGGATGGTTCACTCCCCAGATGCTGGTATCATAACTAATTGCGCTCTTGGGTGTCAACTGAGTGATAAGACTGATACCGCTATTCCAGGCAATGCCGGCAGTGCCCTCGATATAGGTCACGAAATTGCTCCACCGGAGAAGCGTAAACGTGGTGATTTTTCTTTCGAGATCGAGCTGCGATGTTTCAGTGAAACGTTCAATATATCTGAACATGACGGTTTCACTAAAGCGTATGAGGTAGACCTCGCCGAATGGCTTCAAGTACTGATACCGCATTCTAATAAAGGGATCGGGGCGCAGATTGAATTTGATGCCAGCATCAATACTGACCAGTGAGCGGAGCCGGGAAAAAAAATCTGCCCGCAGTCCAACAGTGGGTTTATTGGCTCCCGTTGCAGGATCCGCTCCGGGATCAACGGCCTGACCGGGCTGGGTAGTAGACTGCTCTGCAGGAGATCCCACAACGACAGAAAGCTTTGCTTTTCTCAGCAGTTTCTGCATCTGGGGCAGGCGGTACTGGAGACGATAATCGTTGATAAGATCGAAACCTTGTCCCTCGGTCCACCGGGCGGAATTTCTCAGACTGATGAACAAAGTTGGCCGGACGTTTTCCAAAACCCGGTCGTCTCCGAAGAAATCATCAAACCACACGGCCGGTTGACAGAGTTTTCTGTCCACGAAGTCATGCGTCTGGTCCAGCCATGTTTCTCCGGACACATCGGCGGCCGCGCACGGGTCGCCTTGCGGCCCGGGCCGCTCCGGTGTTGAGGTCTGTGCCTCGGCCTGAGGCACCTGACCGGTCTTACCCCCCTGTTGGTCGTCGGTATTTGAAGACCGGTCCTGGAGAGTATCCGTCTGAGTGCCTGCTTCCCCGCTTTTCCGTGTAACAGGGATTTGGTCCGGCTGAGGTACCGGGCCGGTTCCGCTTTTCTGTTGTTCATCTGCCGTTAGAGACAGGTTCCCGGGTGTATTTGTTTGAGTACTTGCTTCTTCGCTTTTTTGCATGACGCCGTCTTGATCCGGTTGCACCGGCGTTTCAGCATACGCGCACCGAAAAAAGAACACGATAAGTACAAGGATCAAGATTGAATGGACCATGAAAGCCTTCAGGAGTCCCGAAACAATCATTGTGCGATGCGCGGTTCTGATATACTCCCCCTGGCCATCGTTTTTTAAGGCTGTATCTGTTTTATTGTTAAATCCACCCGATGTCTATCCCGATCGGAAGCATACACTGGTCAGAATTCGGGAAACACTTTATTCCGTTCCCCGCTTGCCGGCCTACTGTTTGCTTTGATTGAGCCTTCTGATCCTCTCCACCACCGGCGGATGAGAGTAATAAAATTTGGCGTAGAGCGGATGTGGGTGAAGGTTGGACAGATTTTCGCGGGACAGCTTGACGAGCGCTGACGCCATTGCCTGAGGCCGGCCGGTAAGATCGGACGCGAACCGGTCCGCTTCCCGCTCATCCCTCCTCGACAAAAAACTGAAGAGCGGTGTGAACGGGAACATCACCAGAGAGCCGAGGAAACCTACAAGCACGACCCTGGCATAAAAAGAGACCTGTCCCAGGCCGAACAGCCCGGGGAGCCCTTCCCATTGCAGAACGCGAAAGGCCAGAAAGAACCCGGCGAAGGCCACCGCTTCGGTCATGAGGAGTCTCTTGATCACGTGGTGCTTTTTCCAGTGCCCGACCTCGTGAGCAAGGACCGCGAGGATCTCGTCATGGGTCATCTGTGCGATCAGGGTGTCAAAAAGGACGATCCTTTTCACCCTGCCGATGCCCGTGAAATACGCGTTGGAGTGCCTGCTCCGGCGGGAGGCATCCACCTGGAACACGCGGCTCACCTTGAGCCCGGCGCGCTCCATGAGCGAGCGGATCTTGGCTTCGAGGCCTTCGGTCTTGACCGGCTCGAATTTGAAAAACAGCGGCTCGATCACGTACGGCGAAATATACATCACGAACAGGCTGAAAACCGCAAAAAAGACCCATACCTCCAGCCACCACCACGCGGGGCTCGATCGGACCAGGAAAAGGGCCGTTGCGATGACCACCGTCCCGAGAATCGCCGAGATGATCGCCGACTTTACCAGGTCGGTGAACCAGAGCCGCAGGGTCATGGTGTTGAAACCAAACCGGTTCTCGATCTTAAAATTTTTGTACAAACTGAACGGGATCCCGATCACCGTCTCGGCGAAGACAAGGACAAGGAAAAAAAGAACGCCGCCCCGGATAAACGAGCCGCTCAGGGGAGCGATCCAGCGGTCGTAAGAACCGATCAGGCCGCCGAAAAGAAGGAGAATGAGGACCGCGTTGTCGATAATTGATTCGATCGTTCCTACCCGGCTGGTTTCGAGCGTGTAATCGGACATTTTGTGCAGGAGGGCGGGGTCCACCACACCGTGAAATTCGGGAGGAACAACACCGGCGTTGGCTTTCAGGTGTGCGAGGTTCAGATATTTGAGCCAGTAACCAACCGAGATAATGAGGAGGTAAATGATAAAAAGGGCGAAGGTCATGCAAACGATAATACTTGGATTCTCCGGCTACGTCAAGATAAGATGAGAGTGGGGCTTTCAAAAAATATCAATAAAGCAAAAAATGTCATTCTGAACCCTTCGCCGGTCATTCTGAGCGGAGCGAAGAATCTCGCTTTCCCATCTCAGGGTAAACTCCGGGAAGAATCTTACAAATTCATTATGATACGAGACCCTTCGCTTCGCTCAGGGAGACAAAAAAGCAGATTTCTCGAAAGCATAACCTTGCTCTTTCGACGACCTATCAATACAGGCGAGTCCCCATAAAAGGGAAAAGGCGTCCCGATGTTTTGCTGGTCACCAACCGAACGGGAGTCAGGTCATCGGGACGCCTTAGGGGCTTGCGCTGTTGAATTTCGGAGACGTGGCCCGGAAGTTTACTCGCAATAGTCTGAGCGGGAAGCATCTCGTTGGCGGACTCTGGATGCGGCAATGGCTGCTGCTTCAGCTTAAAGAGGGTATGAGAGACCGCAATGTTGATCCTGCTTCCGCATTATTGAACAGCGCCAGCCTTCGTTTTAATCATAACAGTGAACATGCGGATGTCAATAGATCTAAAGTTGTATTTTGTGAAGGCACAATAAGTTTAATACATTCGTAGCAAAGTGAATAAAACCAAAGACAGGCCATGGTTTTCTGACAATTCCCTCAGGTCTATGAAACCCTCGAGAGAAGCGCAATGGCTTTCGTCCTGCTCTTTACCTTGAGCTTCCGGTAAATACGGTAGAGATGGGTCTTTACCGTCCTCTCGCTGATGCTGCTTCTGTCGGCGATCTCCCTGTTCGTGGCGCCCTGGAGCACCAGCGTGAGCATCTCCATCTCCCTGCCCGTCAGGGGCGCAAGCCCCGGGATACGGGATTGAAGCGTCTCCGGCAGGAGCATCGGTTTGGATATGGCTTTCTCCAGAATCCTGCGCTCTGTCCATATCTCTCCTGCATGCACGGCCTGCACCGCCTTGGCAATGATAGCCGGCGAATCGCTGATCCTTATATACCCCCTGATCCCTGTCTTGAGATCGGAGATGACATCTTCATCAGGCAGGGAATCCTTGAGCAGAAGCATGACCCTTGCCTTCGGTGTCTTTGCCTGTATCGAATGGATAAACCGCAAAAGCGTGCGTTGCTTCAGCACCTCGGGAGTCATGATGATGATATCAGGCTCCATCATCAGCTGCTTTATTGCGGTCTCCCGTGTGGACACAGCCGACACAATCTCAAAATTTTCCTGCTTCTTGAGAACAGCTGACAAGTTCTCTATCTCACTTGCATTGCTGTGGACTATCATTATACGAATAGTATTCACGGCATTGTCCCCCCATAAAGGTTGTGAATGATCTGACTGCCCGGCTGATATTTAACGCTTGTTAATATTTTAGAATTATAGTACTGAGTTGTCAAGTTCATTTACAACAATAGTATGACTATGCAACAATAGTATTACTAAATTCTAATAAAAAAACAAATATTCTGCTATTTTTTATGGCCAAAAGAAGGTCTACATAAGGCGTACTTTGAATTCATTGAGCATTTCGCTCAGGAGAACAAGGGGAAGACCAACGACGTTAAAATAGCAGCCGTCGATCCTTTCCACCAGGAGAGAACCTTTCCCTTGTATCCCGTAGGCTCCGGCCTTGTCGAGCGGTTCCCCCCCCTTCACATAAGAAGCTATCTGTTCCCGTGACAGGCTGCGGAACCATACTTTGGTCCTTGCCGTGCGTGTCAGCATTTTTCCCGTACCAGCATCCATGACCGCAAGACCTGTGATCACCCGGTGCATTTTCCCCGAAAGCATGCCGAGCATTCGCTCTGCATCTGCAGCATCCGCGGGCTTCCCAAGGATCACGCTGTCTATAGCAACAACGGTATCTGCGGCAATAATGATGCCCGACGAGAACTTCTTCGCAGCTGCGTGCGCCTTTTCTGCCGCCACCCGCGCGGCATATGTTTCAGGCCGCTCGCCGTCCAGAACGCGCTCATCCACAGGGGCCGGGGCTGCCTTGAAAGAAAGCCCGACCTGCCGCAAGAGTTCCCTGCGCCTCGGGGAAGCCGAGGCAAGAATGATCAATTTATTCATTGTATTTGCGGCCACTCTCCCTGGGCCAGTAAAAAAGAAGTCCGGAAACGCGCCGAACGCTATCTTCTATTTTTTGGAAGACTGAGATTCTTCGCGGAGTTTATCCTGAGCGGAAAAAGCGAGATTCGTCGCTACGCTCAGAATGACTCGCGATGGGCTTAGAATGACATTTCTTGAACAGATCCTATTTTTGGAGTTCGATCCTGCCGTCATGCATCATCAGCACCCGGTCGGCAATCCTCGCGGCCTGGTCCCGGTCATGAGTGGTGATGATGATGGTCGTCCTGGCCTCTCTTTTCAGGTTCAGAATGATGCCTTCGACGATCCCGGCGTTCTCCTCATCTATGGAGGCAGTAGGCTCGTCGAGAAAGAGTATTTCCGGTTCTATGACCATGGCCCGCGCGATGCCGAGCCTCTGCGTCTCGCCGCTCGAAAGCGTGAGTGCGTTCTGGTCTTTTTTGTGCGCCAGGCCCACTGCCTCGAGCATCCTGTCTACCTGCTCCGCGATCCTCTCGTGGTTCATCTTCCGGATCTGCAACCCGTACGCGACGTTCTTGAAAACCGAGGCGTTGAACGCGCCGACCCGGGGAAGGACAATCGTTATTTTGCGCATAAGCTCGATGTTCTTTTCAAGACGGTCCCGGCCTGAATAGAACTCGACCCCTCCGCCGGCGGGGGCCTCAAGAAGCGCGCATATCCTGAGAAAGGTGGACTTGCCGCAGCCGTTCGGCCCCATGAGCGCGTACGTCCCGATCTCGTCAAAGGAGAACGAACAGTCTTGCAGCACGGGTTTGGCGTTGTAACCCTTTGCGATCTGCGCGGCGACGAGCTTTATCATCTTCCCGCCTCCATCATGCCCTTTCGCTGGACGATATGAAGAATGGCATTGATGACCAGCGAGATGACGAGGAGAATGACGCCGAGCGCGAGGGCAAGCTCGAAGTTCCCCTTGTCCGTCTCAAGGGCGATGGTCGTGGTCATGACCCGCGTGTAGCCCGCGATGTTCCCGCCGACGATGAGGATCGCGCCAACCTCGGCCATGACCCTGCCGAAGGCCGTAATGATTGCCGACAGGATCCCGTACCGTGCTTCCCTGATGACCTTGATCGTCACCTGACAGGGCGTGGCGCCGAGCGTCGCCGCGGCCTGCCGGATGATCGGATCAACGTGAACGACCGCCGAATGGCAGAGCGCGGCGACGATGGGGAACGCAAGGACGGTCTGGGCGATGATCATCGCCGAAGGCGTGTACAGGAGGCCCATGAAACCCAGGGGACCGCTTCTTGAGAGCAGCAGATAGACAAAAAGCCCGACCACGACCGGCGGAAGTCCCATGAACGTATTCATGGCGCTGATAAAGATGCTTTTACCGCGAAATCTTTTCAGACCGATGACAGCGCCAAGGGGAAGACCAAGTATTGTCGCCGCGACCAGCGCCGTACCCGACACCATGAGGGACAGGAGTATGATGTTCCACAGCTCGGGGTAGAGATGGAGGATGAGGAAGAACGCGCTTTTGAAACCGTCGATAAGTAGATTCATCAGCTACAATATGGTGCTTGATCCGTCATGTTTGAAGTCAAACATCCTGCATCGTGCATCCGGCATCATGCATCGATCTTGTCTCTACTTCGCATTCGGCACAAAGAGCCGGTTCCCGTTCTTGTCCCTGAACGACGCGATGGCCGCCTGCCCCTCCTGGGAAAGAAGCCAGTTCACGAATTCCATGGCCTCTTTCCGTTTCACGGTCTTGAACCTCTCCGGATTCACGGCCATGACGCCATACTGGTTGAATAATGTCGGATCGCCCTCAAGGACAAGGGCCATGTCCAGTTTATCTTTGTCTTTGGTGGCAAGCCAGGTTCCGCGGTCCGTGAGGGTGTATGCCCGCTTCTCGTCGGCGATCCTCTGCGTCTTTTCCATCCCCTGCCCGACCTCAAGGTACCATTTCTGACCGACAGGCTCTCTACCCGCCTTTTTCCAAAGGGAAAGCTCCCTGGTATGAGTGCCGGACTTGTCTCCTCGGGAGACGAACAGGGACCCGGATTCCGCGATCTTCTTCAAGGCATCAGCCGCTGACTTCATGCCTTTTACTTTGGCAGGGTCATTCGACGGGCCGATAAGGACGAAATCATTATACATCACGTCGTGACGGTTGATGAAAAAACCTTCCTCGACCGCCTTGAGCTCCTGCTCCTTCGCGTGCACGAAAACCACATCAGCGTCGCCGCGCTTGCCGATCTCGATCGCCGCGCCGGTGCCGACAGCCACGACATCGACCTTGATCCCGGTCTTCTTCTCGAAGAGCGGCAGGATAAAGTCGAACAGACCCGAGTTCTGCGTGCTCGTCGTCGAGGCGCAGCGGATTCGGGTACTATCGGCTGATGACAGCGGCACCAGGGATAACAACATTAGCACGGACAGCAGCACGGCCTTCAAAAGTCTCATGATTCCCGTCTTTTTTCTGACCCGAACGGGTTGCGTTTCGTTGTATGCGAAATAAAATGATCCGGAGGTGGCTCTTGCGCTATCCCCTGAATTCTATCCTTGCCGTGGTCCGATCGTCCGACGACAGGCGAAACACGCCGTTGAGATCGTCCTGCACCAGGTTTGAAACGAGCTGAAGCCCAAGGCATTTATACATCTCGATGCAAAAACCATCAGGAAGCCCCTTCCCGTTGTCCGCAAAATCAAGACTGATATGGTTGTCCTTTGATGTCGTAAGGGTCACCATGATATTTCCCGACAGGGAGTTTTCAAATCCGTGTTTAATGCTGTTCGTCGTCAGCTCGTTTATGATAAGGGCGACGGCCGTCGCTTTCTGCGACGATATTTTCACATCCTCCCCGTGTATCTCGTACACTACCTTCTTCTGAGCGCCGTTCGAAAGCTGTATCACCATCTCCATCACCCTGCGGATCATCTGGATGAGACTGACGAACTTTACGTCTTCCTGCGACAAAAGCTGATGGACCAGGGAGATGCTCCGTATCCTCGTGAGGTTGTCGAGGATAAGGTTCGTGGTGGCCGGATCGTTGGTCTGCTGGAGCTGCATGGAACACAGACCGGCGATGGCCTGCAGGTTGTTCTTGATGCGGTGGTGGGACTCTTTCAACAGCGTGGTGATCTGCTGGTTGCGTTTTTCCATCTGATAATAGAGGTCCGCGTTCTCGATGGCGGACGCTGCAAGGGCCGCCGCGTTCGTCAGGAGCATGGCCTCATCATCGGTCAGATAATGCACCCTGTCCAGGCCGAGACAGAGGAAGCCGTGGATCTGGTTTTTCGTAACAAGCGCCATCCCGATCCGCGTCGTGGGGCTCGTGACCACTTCATCGAAACAGCTCCGAGCCTGGACCATCTTCGGTTTTTTATGGTCACCGAACGGGTCTTGAGAGGCCCACTCGACCTGCCGGTAGCATGTCTGTTCAGAGGCTCCCTCGGTCGGCGGATACGAATGAAAAACGACAAGTTTCGGGTCTTCGAGAAGCACATTCTTGCACAGGCTGTCGCCCAGGGACATTACGTCCGGCTCCTTCATGCCGGGGACAAAACCCGTTGAAGCGGCGACCTTCAGGGTCACGTGCGACATGACCGAGCACTGCAAACATTCCGGGAGTTTTTCCGAGAGAGTAGACGCCTCCGTCTGGAGCGGGGAGCCGAGCGTGTGGCCGAAAGACCAGCACCGCACGTCCGTGCTCATATATGCCGGACAGGAGGTCTTCATGCAATCGAGCTCCTGCCAGCACTTCCGGAGCCTGTCCTGGTCCACAAGCCAGAGCACGCCGCTCCTCGCCTCGACGATCGGCATGAGGATAGTGAGGATCTGCGTAAGCAGGGGCTTGAGCTGCATCGTGGTCGTAATGGTCTTGGATATTGCAAACAGGGTCTGCAGGTTCTGGCGCTGGGACGTGATCTTTTCCATAAGGTTCCTGGAAAGGAGCGACTCCTTCCTCGCCCGATGGATGATGAGCAGCATTGCGGAACCGACAAGACCGGCGAGGATGCTCAAGAGCAGGTCGATCGAGATGCGGACCTTCAGGTCTTCGGCCACCGTCGGCGGAAAAAGGAGAAAGAACGAGACGGCGACGACAACAACGATCGCCAGGAACGCGAGCTTGATGGGAAGAGGAATGAGCGCTCCCCCGCGGAATTCTTTCCATGAAATGATGCGCATGATACAACCTTTAAGAACTATGATACGAGCGGTCCAGCGGCCCTGCATTGGCGATAAAACGGATTAGCGGTTGACCATCTGAAAGTGACAGGATTGTTATGCGATTGGGAAGCGTCAGACGACGCGCGTTCGCCGCACGCATCAATCCGGGCACCCCTCGGCACCGCACCGGAGAGCGCGCTCGTTGAGGGCTATGAGTGAATGTCTCCGTGCGGGGAGCACCTGCTTGAGCGCTGTAAGCACCGACTCAAGGGCCACAACGCCGGTCTTTTTCAGATAGGCCCCGAGCATCACCATGTTCGCTATGCGAATATCACCGAGATCCTCGGCGATCTGGTTTGCTTTAATATCGATCCTCGTGATGTCCGTGCGCGTCGGACGCTCCTGAACAAGCGATGTATTGAGAAAAAGGCTGCCTGCCGGCTTGATCCTCTGCTCAAACTTTTTGAACGACGCCTCATTAAAGATCAGCATTGCCGACGGGTTCTGCACCACCGGCGAGCCTATTTCATCGCTCGAGATAATAACGGTGCAGTTTGCCGTACCTCCGCGCACCTCCGCCCCATAGGACGGAAACCAGGTAACATGCTTGCCGTCAAGCATGCCGGCATAGGCGAGAAGCTTTCCCGCGAGCAGCACCCCCTGGCCCCCGAAACCTGCGATCATGACATCCTGGTACATCTATCCCTCCGGCACATTACGGCGAATGATGAATTCTTAGTTTTTAGTTCTGTCTTCTGTCTTCTGACTTCTGACTTCTGACTCCTGACTCTTGACTTCTGACTTCTGGCTTGTGTCCTTATACACTCCGAGCGGATAATACTGCATCATCCGGTTCCTGACCCAGTCGAGGGCCTGGACCGGCGTCATGCACCAGTCCGTGGGGCACATGGAAAGCGCCTCAACAAGAGAAAATCCCGTGCCGTCGATCTGGTTTTTAAAGGCCTTCTGAATGGCTTTTTTGGCGGCAATAACGTTCTTCGGGCTGTCGAGCGAGACGCGCTCGATATACGCAGGCCCGTCGAGGGTCGCGAGCATCTCGCACACCTTGAGCGGATGTCCGGCCTCCTTCACCGTTCTGCCGGACGGCGTAGTCGTCGTTTTCTGTCCGATGAGCGTGGTGGGGGCCATCTGGCCGCCGGTCATGCCATAGTTTCCGTTGTTCACGAATATGACCGTGATGTTCTCCCCCCGCGCCGCGGCATGGATGATCTCCGCTGTCCCGATGGCCGCCAGATCACCGTCTCCCTGGTAGCTGAAGATAACGGACTCGGGCCGTGACCTCTTCATGCCGGTTGCCACGGCGGGCGGCCTGCCGTGGGGGACCTCGATCATATCAATGTCGAGGTAGTCATAGGCGAAAACCGCGCAGCCGACCGGCGCGATGCCGATCGTGCGGTCCCGGATGTCAAAGCGGTCGATGGTCTCGGCAATGATCCTGTGCAGGACGCCGTGGCTGCACCCGGGGCAGTAGCGGAACGGCTTGTCCTTCAGACAGGCGGACCGCCCAAAAACTTTTTTCATGTGAATATACCCTCCGGACGTAACTACTCGGTTACCGCAAGTAAATTACAAGACGGCAGCAGCCCTCGAG
>Ga0209324_10002695_pt1 | contig 12178 bp, 11 predicted proteins | sample Rifsed19ft3_FD_184015 | JGI IMG/M metagenome (GOLD analysis project Ga0209324, IMG submission 184015) | Soil microbial communities from Rifle, Colorado, USA - sediment 19ft 3 (version 2) | ecosystem: Environmental > Terrestrial > Deep subsurface > Rock core/Sediment | place: Rifle, Colorado...
CCTAGGACTGGTTGGGAACCAGTCCCTACATTTTTAATTTATGGCGAACTAAAGTTCGCCGCTACATATTTGATAAACAAGGGGAGCGCTTTGCTCCTCGCAATGACCGAAGGGGTTGTCTTCTTAAACGCTGATGCCATGCATCATGCAGCAGGGTTTTTCTTTGAAATTGCAAAAATGCCTTCTAGAAATTCCTTAATTTCTTGACCTTTGTATTTTTTCGTGTTAATTTTTGAACGTTAAATGGAGAAATGAAAAGAACCTATCAACCCCATGCAAAAAGAAGATTGAGGGTGCACGGTTTTCGTGAACGGATGAGTACAAAAGGCGGAAGGCGTACTCTAAAGAGGCGTATAGCTAAGGGGAGACATAGTCTTACGGTTCAGCGTTGGACAAAATGACGTTTCCTTTGAAGTCAAATTTCCCTACCCATTTTAGAATCCGGAAAAGCTCTGAGTTCAAAGAGGTTTTCGAGAAGGGCAATAAGCTCAATGGAGAGCGTTATACCCTAGTTTACAGCGAAAATACGCTAGGTTTTCCAAGACTCGGACTTGTAGTGGGAAAATGGTGTGGAAACGTTATCGTTCGGAATCGGATTAAGAGGATACTTAGAGAGGTATTCAGGCGCAATAAATCTATCTTTGATTCTCTAGATATCTTAATAATCGCAAAGAGAAAAAGCGAGACGCTAAACTACAATCAAGCGGAAGAGGAAATTAAGCGAATCTTGAATTTAAGGCTGATATGAAACTGTACTTATCGTTCTTTTTTGTGATAATAATAAGATTCTATAAGTATTTCATCTCCCCTATTCTTCCACCCTCTTGTAGGTTCTATCCCAGTTGCTCAGAATACGCACTTGAGGCCTTTCGCCAACATGGTTTTCTTAGGGGTTTCTTGTTTACTCTAAGAAGAATCGTGAAGTGCCATCCTCTGAGCGCTGGAGGATATGACCCAATTCACAATTAAATAATTACAGAATTATGGACCGCACAAAGCTTAACTATATACTATTTTTCGTAATGTCTCTTATTATAATTATTCTCTACACGTCGTTCTTTGCGCCTAAAACCCCAAAGAAGCCTCCAGAGCAAGGAAAAGCTATAGATCCTAGCCCTCAACAACAAACCTCAACCATTGAAGAGAAACAATCAAAGCAATCCACAAAATTGGAGCTCCCAATTCTTCCAGAGGGAAAACTGATAACAATTAAAACTCCTTTATATACCGGTATTATTGATACCGCAGGGGGAAGGATTGTTGAGTGGAGATTAGATAAGTTTAAAGAGTCAACTGATAATAACTCTCCTCCTGTCAACCTACTGAAGGGCTCGCCACCTGCTTTCAACACATATTCTGAACTTAAGGATTTTCGAATTCCGAACCCGATTCCCTTCGAGTTTGATGGTGTAAACGAGGTAGATGTCACAGAGAAACAAGAGATAACCCTTTACTGGAAAACAACGGATGGAATCGAGTTAAGAAAAATATATGAGATTGATCCTTCGAGCTATGTTGTTGGGCTTAGGTTTGAAGTTAAAAACACAACCGAAACCCATGTAGGTGAAACATTAACTGTTGAACAGTATGGCAAGGTAGGAAAGGAGGCAAAGAAGAACGACGACAGGAGCTTCATCACTATGGTTTATAATAAGGTAAAGCGTGTTGATAAACCACCGAAGGAAGACGATGTGTTTAAAGGGACAATCAACTGGCTTGGATTCTCAGATAAATACTTTATCTCTGCCTTTCTTCCCGATATTGGAGGAGAGACCGAAATTAATCTCGCAAATGTTGAGAAAGATCAGCTCGTTAGAGCCGCTTTCGATTACCCCTCAGATTCCATTCCACCAGGTAACATATCGGTTCACAAATCAAAGCTATATCTTGGACCCATGGAATACGAGGTCTTGAGATCAGTAGGCTATGACCTAGAGAAAGCAATTAAGTATGGATGGGTAGGTCCTCTTGCAAGACCGCTTCTTTGGCTTCTTAAAGAATTAGATAGGGTGTTTAAAAACTATGGGATCGCAATAATAGTGATAACAATAATAGTAAGGGCTGTTTTTCTTCCCCTTACTATAAAGAGCATGGCTTCTATAAAAGCGATGCAAGTAAAGATGCAGGAGATTAAACCGAAGATTGACGCTCTTAAAGAGAAATATAAAGACGATAAGGCAAGGCAGAATGCAGAACTTATGAAACTCTACACTAGTCAAGGAATAAACCCGCTTAGTAGCCTTGGGGGGTGCTTGCCACTTGTTATACAGTTTCCTGTTTTTATTGCTCTTTATGACGTTCTACTTTACTCGATAGACCTTAGGCACAGTTCTTTTCTATGGATAAAAGACCTTTCCTCACCAGAGAATCTATTTAATATTCCGGGGATTGGGATTCCGTTCAGAATTCTCCCACTCGCCATGGGGGCATCTTGGTATGCATCTCAAAAGCTGACACCCACTGCAGCCCCCGGAGTTGATAACATGCAAATGAAAATGATGGAGTTTATGCCTTTAATCTTTACGATTATGTTCTGGGGACTTCCCTCAGGGTTGATACTATACTGGACTGTAAGTAATATTCTATCAATAGTCCAGCAGCTCTATGTAAACCGTAGGTTTATCGTTTCTAAAGGAGGAACTAAAGATGCCGGTAGTGATAGAAAAAGAAGGAAAAACAGTGTCTGAAGCAATAATAAGTGGGTGTGAGGCATTGGGCGTATCAAGAGAAGAGGTTGATGTCGAGGTTCTCGACGAAGGTTCTAAAGGGGTATTGGGAATAGGAGGCAAAAGCGCAAGGGTAAAAATCACAGTAAAAAGAACCGAGGTTAGCGAAAAGGGGCTTAGGGCTAAAAAATCACTTGAGTCAATTCTTGGTTTCTTCGTCTCCACCTACTCTGTTCATCTAGGGGAAACCTCTGAAGTAATAAAACTCGATATCAAAAGCGGTGATGAAACGGGTCTTCTTATTGGAAGAAGGGGTGAGACACTAAAAGCGATGGAGTTTATAGTAGGCAAGATAGCAGGGCGGTTTTCTGAAAATGGCGGGGAGAAAAGAATCTCTATAGATGTAGAAGGCTATAAAAAGAGAAGAGAAGAAAATATAGCAAAGATGGTTAAAGAGGTTGCTAAAAAGGTTCGTTCTTCTGGTAGACCGATTACACTTGACTCCATGCCCGCCTCAGAAAGAAAGATCGCTTATATTGCACTTAAAAATGAAGATGGTATAAGAATTGAAACAAGGGGTGAGGGTGAAGAGAAAAGAATTACAATAAACCCATTAAAACGAGGTGGGGGAGGGAATCAAGGAGCCGCTCATAGATAGGCTTCAATTACAATGTTGACCTCAATAATAGAATGCTACATGGCAGTGTGTTCTAAAAGAGTTACAATGCGGGCAGCAATCCCCCGGTTTAACCGGGGGACAGGGCATCATCAAGTTTAAACTGCCTGGTCTTCACAATAAAACTTGGAGGTAATTCACATGAACTCAGATAAGCCGACAAAAACAGAAGATGAATATTTTGCCAGAGAAGATGCTGAAAAGATGAAGCGTCTTAAGGAAAAGATGAAGCAGGAAATCCTACAAGAAGAAAAGCACACTATAAAAGAGTTATGCTATATGAAATGCCCGAAATGCGGCGGAGGCCTAAGCGAGGTTCTTTTTCGCGGAATAAAAATTGACAGATGCGCTGAATGCAATGGCGTTTGGCTTGATAAAGGTGAGTTAGAAAAGCTCGCAGGTCATGAAGAGAAAAGTACAATAAAAGAAATTATAGACCTCTTTAAACACCGCTAGGTGTTCCCTTACGAAGTGTTTTAAAAAATCTCTTAAGTAAATCTTCACACTCTTCCTTAAGTACACCCTCTTTCAGTCGAATCCTATGGTTTAATTTCCCATCAATCCCGATATTATATAGAGATAAAGCGGCACCCGCTTTTGGGTCAAGTGAGCCAAGAACGAGTCTTTTAATCCTTGAAAGGATTATAGCGCCCATGCACATTACACACGGTTCCAGAGTGACATAAAGGGTTTTTCCTGAAAGCCTCCAACTAAGATTTTTTTTCGCTGCATCTCTTATCGCTATAATTTCTGCGTGCGCCGTTGGATCTAAAGAGGTTTCGCGCAGATTATGCGCACGTGAAATAATTTCTCCTCTCTCTCCAACAACCAAAGCACCTATAGGTACTTCACCTATAAGCTCAGCCTTTTTAGCCTCTTCGATAGCTATGCGCATAAACCTTTCATCGTCAAGCTGCGTCATTGTCTGTCAATGTAATTCGGATTTCGGAATGCGGATTTCGAATTTAAATGAAACATCCTTTTATTCCGCAATCCCGGATTCAGCATTCCGCATTTAAATGTCCTATCCTGTGTTCTTCATCCCTGCAGCAATACCATTAATGCTGAGTTTCAGGTTTTCAATAAGCTTGGATTCCTCACCTTCTCGGAAGTCACCTTTACTTAGCCTTCTTAAAAGCCCAACTTGAATATAGCTTAAAGAATCAACATACGGGTCTCTAAGTTCGATTGATCTCTGGAGAAGTGGGTTATTATCAAGAACCCTTTCTTGCTCCATGATTTTAAGAATCATTTCTTCTGTTAATTTGTATTCGTTTCTTATCTGCTGAAATATCCGTTTCCCCAATTCCTTCGGCTTTACTAGAAAAGAGTATTCAAGCGCAATCCACATATCGGCCTTAGCTGTAGTCATCTGCACATTGTCTATAAGGGACTTGAAAAAACCCCAGTTCCTGTACATGTCCTTTAATACCTCGAGGTTCTTATCCGGATTTTTTCTGATAAATCCGTCGAGCGCCGACCCTACAGAATACCCACCAGGAATAAGATGCCTATTCTGAGTCCAGCTAAAAACCCATGGAATTGCCCTAAGGTCCTCAATACGCTCGCTCTGCTTTCTCTTTGCAGGACGTGAACCTATATGCATCTGCTCAATCATGGAAATAGGTGTTGCCTGTCTGAAATATGTGCAGAAATCAGGGTCCTCATATACAAGAGCCCGCCAGATTAGCCTTGCGCTCTCAGAAACCTCTTCCATCACCTCTTCCCACTCTGGTTTTATTTCCTGTTCCTTCAGGCTCGCAAGAATCACGGCAGAGGTTATAAGCTCAAAATTGTGCTCTGCGATTTCCGGGAGCGAGTAGTTACTGTAAATAACCTCTCCTTGCTCTGTGATTTTTATGAGCCCATCAACCGTTCCAGGAGGACTAGCTAAAATCGCTTGATTTGTTGGACCTCCGCCTCTACTTACAGTTCCTCCTCTTCCGTGAAATAGCTTTTGTTTTATCCCGAATTCATCTGCAACCCTTTTTAACGCCCTTTGAGCATTATAACTCTCCCAGCTTGCACAAAGTAGCCCTCCATCCTTGCTACTGTCTGAATAACCAATCATAATCTCAGCTATATTCCCTCTTGCCACAAGGTGTCTTGCATAAACGGGATTTAGATAAAGCTTTCTCATTATTTCTGGAGCACGCCTGAAATCATCAATGGTTTCAAATAAAGGCACAATGCTTAGCCTGCTTATTATGTCATTATTATCTGCAAAATAGAGCCCCGTTTCTTTTGCGAGAAGAAGCACCTCAAGTATATCACTTGCGCTTTCGGTCATACTCACTATGTATGTATCAATCGCCTCTGGGCTTATCTCTTCTATGGAACGTTTTACCCATTTTAGGGTTTCTAGCACCTCGCTGGTTTCTTCTGATAGTGTAACCCACTGGGGAATAAGGGGACGAAGGCTGTCTATTTCCTTAGAAAGCCACTGAAATCGTTCATCTTCAGTCATATCTCTATAGTTAATCAGCTTGATACGCTCTGTGATCTCCGAAATAGCCGTGGAGTGAAGTGAGCTATGCTGCCTTATATCTAGCTTTGCAAGGTGAAAACCAAAAAGTTCTACTTGACGGATTAGTTTCTTTAATTCTGAATCGGCCAAGCGCTCTCCCCTGTTTTCGCGAAGGCTTTTGTCAATCAGGTTTAAATCAGTTAAGAGCTCTTCTTTACTTGAATAATGGTAACCATCAGTTACTTCCTTATCCTCATTTGCAGCAATCGTGTTAAGGAGTTTCTTGTGTACATACTCAAGCTTAATTCGGTAAAATTCTAAAGGATTTTTAATATCTATTTCCTCAGGAATTAATTTTCTATCTTCTTCGACAGATTCTATAAGTTCAGGGTTTACAGGGGCTATCTTTGCCGAGGAGCTAAGCTGACGTTTTATATGATTTATTTCTTCAATATATTTTTCCAATGCAATCCTTTTTTGCATACGAAGAACTTCGTAGGTCACCTTATGTGTTACATAGGGATTTCCATCCCTATCACCCCCTACCCAGGAGCCAAACCTAAGAAAATTTGGTATTTTTATTTTTTCTAATTCGTATTGTTTTTTTATTTGATTTTCTAGCTCCTCATGCACCTCTGTAAGAGCGTCAAAAATGGTCTCTTTAAAGTAATAATGAACGTTTCTTGCCTCATCAAGCAGAGAGATTTTATAAGGTGGAACCTCCTCTGTCTGCCAGAGACTAACGATTTCAGCACGAATTTCTTTTTCTATCTTTTCCCTTTCATCAGAACTAAGAACGGGATTTTCAAGTTCTTTCATGAGAATTGAGATAAGGCGGAATTTCTCAAGCACTATATGACGGTTGACTTCTGTTGGATGAGCGGTAAGAACAAGCTCTATAGACATCCTCTGAAGAAGCTCGATAAGTCTATCAAGAGTGATTCCCATTTCTTTAAGCTGGTTAAATACACTCTCTATTGATCCCTCTTTTGAGCCTGTAATATCTGAAATAAACTTATATTCACGTCTTCTTCTTATCTGATGATTGTCCTCAGCGATGTTTACCAACTTGAAATACATAGTGAATGCGCGAGTGACGTTATAGAGCTCCTCATGGCTGAGATTCCGGATTGCAGATACAAGCTCTTCCTTAAGGTCTCGGACATAGTCTCTTCTCATTTCTTTTGTAAGGAACCTCATCTTCTCTACTATATCGAATATTCTTCTTCCCTCCTGTTCGATAAGGGTTTCTCCAAGAAGATTCCCGAGAAAACGAACGTCACGACGTAATGGTTTTTCTTTATCAATAGTAGGTTCTATGGATTCCATTTTATTAATTTAACTCTTTTTATTAATTAAAGTAACACACTATCAAAGTTACACTAAAATTCTAAAATATAAGCCCATTCGTAAAAGTGTGGAAATCCCCTCTAGCTCCCCTTTGGAAAAGGGGAGAACAACACAATTTTCCCCCTTTCTTAAAGGGGGATTTAGGGGGATTTAATTAAAACACTTATTCTAAAATTTACAAACTTATATCATTAAAAAATAAATTCCAAAAACTCGTTGTCTTGATATTCTGTAGAGACGTCATTAATGGCGTCTCTACTTTAAAACATTTAGAACCTTTATCTTAAAATGGTATTACCTATTCTTACAACAAAATTCGATTGGATCTAAAGCGTAAAAATGATCTTTTTTGTACTTCCGATTTAATTACTTCCGTGCGCTAAACTTAAGCCCTGTCTTTGCTCTATCCCATGTCCTATCACTTATCTCCTTAAGCTCCCCCATCTTCACCTTCTGTGTCGCTGTCACAGGAAATCCCTCACTATTGCCAAGTCTGCCATCCACTTACTAAACTCCACCGGATCAAATGTCGCCCCAGGCTTTAATGTAATATTTAACTTTATCTCATCATCCGATACATTTGGTAGCCTTATCCCTACCGCTATAGCCTCTTGTATAGCTGGATACCTCATCGCTACATCCTGCACCGCTATAGGGTCTACGTTCTCTCCGGACACCCTTATCCTGCTAAACCTTCCAACAAAGTAATACCTCCCGTCTATCCCCCTGGCAAATATGTCATCTGAGTTAAAAAATCCATCGTCATCAAACGCCTCTCTTGTCCTCCTAGGTTCCTTGAAATACTCGTTTAGTGTTGTATGTGGAATAAGTGGTCTAATGAAGAGTAATCCTTTGACCTCCTCCGGTGGTGTGGGATTCTCATAAGGATCCCAAGAAGGACGAAGAACCTTATTTGTATCTTGAGGATCACGTAGCTCAACATAGTATCCCTCCATAGGATAGCCTGAGGAGCCTGGGCGGTGGTCTTCCGGGTCTTTCCACAGAACCATACCCATCTCTGTTGATCCATATCCGTCTATCACTCTGGTATTAAACCTCTCCTGAAATTCCAGTAGATTCCTTGGGGCGGGTCCAGAAAGAACATTTCGCACCCTATGTTTTCTATCCCATTCACTTGGTGGTGCTGACCATAGATACTCCGAAACTGCACCGAGCATGTTTATGCATGTAGCCCCACACTCTGTAGCCCATTTCCAAAAACTAGTTGCAGAAAAACGTGGATAGAAGACAGCAGTTGCTCCTGATCCCATCGCACTAAATAAACACATCACCTGAGCATTGGCATGTCCTAGTGTGAGAACGCTCATAAGAACATCTTCACTCCGTACCCCCTGCTGCTGTAGGTAACCCCTGACGGTTAAGACCACACCTCCGTGGTTTCGGATCACGCCCTTTGGCATCCCAGTTGTGCCTGAGGTAAACATACATCGTTCTGGATCTGAAATGGTTACATCCACCCCAGGATTATCACTCGAAAAATCATTAAATACAGTAAAGGGTAGGGTTTGTATTCCGTTAATGCTTTCAGGGACATCCTTTGGGTCTCCAGTAACAAATATGGTCTTTAGATTCGTTAAATCCTTAGCGACGTCCTGTATAAATGGAAGGCTTTCTGGGTCTATTACCAATGCCACCATCTCTGAGTGGTTAATCACATAGACTAGTCTCTCACCCTTCTCGTCTTTATTGATTGGTACCTGCACCCCTCCTGCCTTGTGAATAGCTATGATGGATATGACGTATTGAGAGCAGTTAAGCATGTACATGCCAACCTTATCGCCCTTTTTGACACCAAACCTTTGCCTTAGACCATTAGATATCCTGTTAGCCCACTCATTTGTCTCTTTATAGGAATATGTTTCAGCGATGTTGCCATCCTTGTCTGCAACCTTGAACATAGGTTTATCAGGGAACATCAGGGCGCCCTTTTCTAGGCTTTTAGTAATAGGAAGCCATTCTGATGTGTCATCAAATGTGCCGAAGGGTAAGGTTCCCTTACCTACATTTTTAGGGTCCCTCGGTCTAAATAATAAACGCATGATACTACTCCTTTTTATTATTTATAAGTTTCTAAATAAAGCTACGGAATTAGAATTAAATCCTCACCTTGTCAATGATTTCTCGAATGGCTTCTGCTTCTGAAAGTTCTAACTCAAAAAGTTCAATGGCCTTACGAATAACGTCAATTACTTTTTTAGTATGTAGCTTATAAAAGACGTGTGTTCCTTCTCGTCTTAGGTCCACAAGATGATGAGTTCGTAAAATAGCTAAGTGTTGAGAGACATTAGAAGAACTGAGTCCTAACTGCTCATGGATTTCTTTGACATCCTTTTCACCTTCACTTAAGAGGATTATAATCTGCAAGCGTATCGGATTTGAAAGAACACCAAAAAGGTCTGCTACGGATTTAATTACACGCTTTGGCATTGGAATCCCTCAAAATTTAGCTGTTTCTAATATTATAAATTATAAACTAAAATTTGCAGAGCGTTTAGTCTAGTGTCCTCTATCACTTCTACTTCTTTCAAATTCGCCTATTATCAAAAGTGGTTTGTAGATTTTATGCTCTGTATCATACGATCTAAGGACGAGGAAATCACCTGCTTTCTCTACATAGAAGATAAAGCAACTGTCGTCGTCAAAGACAAAAGTCAAAGCGGGCATACCTGCGCCAAACTCAATAGCTTTTTCTGCTTTCTTGTATATTTTTTCAATTAATGAAGTATCTGACTTATTCTTTTTTAACATTCAGTATCTCCTTATGACGACTGGTATAAAAAAGTTTTATTCATTCTTTCTATCTCTATAGGCAATTATAAAAAAGGAAAAAACTGCTCCTATTATAGTTGAGAAAAGAATTAATGCTATGAGAATGAAAAAAACCATTGCCAGTGTGCTTGATTTTTCATAGTGACCAAATTCACCATCTCTATAAAAACTTAATGCATATATACTGGTAACAAACATAAAGAATAAGAAAACTGTAGGTATTAGTACTCTAATGTTTGCCTAAGATCCAAGGTTTAGAACCATAAGTTTTAACTCTCTCATCTCTTCTATCCCATATCGAATTCACTCTCTTCGCACACCTGAATCCTTAAGACCTCCATAGGGCATATTCTCTGCTCTGAAGCTCTAATAGTCGTTTACAATAACACTGCCTACTTCCAAAGCCTTATAAGCATCAAACACCTTTTTCATATCCTTTCTCATTTCCTTACAGTTTTCTTCTCTTTACCAGAATCCTATGGAGAGATTAAAAGGGGCAACCCTGGAGGAGAAGTTGCCCCAATTCAGAGGAGAAAGATTAGCACACAGAGAGGAAAACAGCGTGGGAATAACGTTTTTTCTATGCCACTACGATTGTCAAGCAGGCCAGCTTCTTACCTCTACTTCCGTGCGCTAAACTTAAGCCCTGTCTTTGCTCTATCCCATGTCCTATCGCTTATCTCCTTAAGCTCTCCCATCTTTATCTTCTGTGTCGCTGTCACTGGAAACCCCTCTGGATATACCTCTATAAACCTCGGCACCATCGCTACCATCACTAGCTCCGCCATCCACTTACTAAACTCCACCGGGTCAAATGTCTCACCAGGCTTTAATGTAATATTTAACTTTATCTCATCATCCGATACATTCGGCAGCCTTATCCCTACCGCTATAGCCTCCTGTATCGCTGGATACCTCATCGCTAAATCCTGCACCGCTATAGGGTCTACGTTCTCTCCTGATACCCTTATCCTGCTAAATCTACCAACAAAGTAATACCTCCCGTCTATCCCTCTGGCAAACAGGTCATCTGAGTTAAAAAATCCATCATCGTCAAATGCCTCTCTTGTGCGTCTTGCATCCTTGAAATACTCATTCAACGTCGTGTGCGGTATCAAAGGTTTTATATATAGTAACCCTTTTGCTTCCTCTGGTGGTGTGGGATTCTCATAAGGGTCCCAGAAGGGACGGAGAGCTTTATTTGTATCTTGAGGGTCTCGTAACTCTACGTGATAACCTTCCATTGAATAGCCTGAGGAGCCTGGGCGGTGGTCTTCTGGGTCTTTCCACAAAACCATCCCCATCTCTGTTGATCCATACCCGTCTATAACACGAACACCAAACCTTTCTTGGAATTCTGCTAGGTTTCTAGGCGCTGGTGATCCAAGCATGATGCGAACCTTATGCTTCTTATCCCATTCACTAGGTGGTGCGGCCCAAAGGTACTCTGAAACTGCACCAAGCATATTTACACAAGTAGCATCACACTCTGAAGCCCACTTCCAGAAACTTGAGGCTGAAAAACGTGGAAAGAAAACTGCGGTTGCCCCTGCCGTCATTGCGCTAAACAAACACATCACTTGAGCATTTGCGTGGCCTAAAGAAAGTACGCTCATAAGGGTATCACCGCTACGCACCCCCTGCTGCTGGAGGTAGGCTCTTACTGTTAGAATTACCCCTCCGTGATTTCTAGCAACGCCTTTGGGCATCCCAGTCGTGCCTGAGGTAAACATACATCGTTCTGGATCTGCAATGGTTACATCCACGACTGGATTATCACTCGAAAAATCATTAAATACAGTAAAGGATAGGGCTTTTATTCCGTTAATGCTTTCAGGGACATCCTTTGGGTCTCTGGTAACAAATATGGTCTTTAGATTCGTTAAATCCTTGGCAATTTCTTGGATGAAAGGGATGCTATCTGGGTCAATTATTAAAGACACCATATCGGAGTAGTTAATTACGTAAGCTAGTCGTTCGCCTTTTTCATCTTTGTTAATTGGTACCTGTACAGCACCAGCCTTGTGAATGGCTATGATAGATACGACGTATTCAGAGCAGTTGATCATATACATCCCAACCTTATCGCCCTTTTTTACACCAAACCTTTGCCTTAGACCATTGGATATCCTATTAGCCCACTCATTTGTCTCCCTATAGGAATATGTTTCAACTATGTTGCCGTCCTTGTCTGCAACCTTGAACATGGGTTTATCAGGGAACATCTCT
>Ga0209324_10002701_pt1 | contig 12170 bp, 13 predicted proteins | sample Rifsed19ft3_FD_184015 | JGI IMG/M metagenome (GOLD analysis project Ga0209324, IMG submission 184015) | Soil microbial communities from Rifle, Colorado, USA - sediment 19ft 3 (version 2) | ecosystem: Environmental > Terrestrial > Deep subsurface > Rock core/Sediment | place: Rifle, Colorado...
ATCCGGTCGACCTTGGCGTCTTCCCGTGTGACCCATTTCATGGCTCCCTCCGCAAACGTTTGATCTTTTTCATGGGATGCCCGGACCGTCGGCAAAGATCCGGATTCCACAGGACCTATCGGCGCTCTTCGGTCCGAATTCGTTGCGGGAGCCGTTATGGCCACTTATGACGAGATGGATGTACTCTCTCCGTCCCGGAGCAAATGATCGGTCGAGAGATGGCGACGAGAGCACGGCAAGGCTAGTCACGCGAAGAAAGAAAAAGTGAATAAATGGTGCCGAAGGGGGGACTCGACCGCGTTAGCCTCGGCGGTCTACGCCATCGGCCTTTGCGGCGCGGCTTCGGGCTGACGCGCTCACCAGGTCACCGGGGACATTCCTGATTCACTTCCGGGATGCGGGAGAGGAGTGTCCCCGCCCATCGGTCGGCGCCCTCGCCGGTTCGAGTCCTCCGGGCTCGAACCCCCATGGGTTTCCCCCCTATAAATGCGCCTCCGCATGTTCCCGTGAACAGGCGGACAGACCATTCACCGGATCCCTTGTTTTAGCGATTGCCTTTCCCCTTGCCCTTTCCCTTCCCTTTTCCCTTCCCGGATCCGCCGTCGTCGAACCCCTTCTTGAGCTCGTGGAACTCCCGCGAGCCGGGCTTGATCCCCAGGTTCTTGGCGATGACACCCCATCCCTTGCCCCTGTTGGCCCGGTACTCGTCGAGTACGACCTCCTGGGGCTGCCCGGCCACTTGGCCGACCTTCAGCACCATGTAGGCGTCCGCCGGCTCCCGAACACTGGAAATGACAGCTTCCACCTGGAGACTCGGGACGCCGAACGTCGCCGACAGCTTGGCCTTGAACCCGGGCAGGTCCGCCCGGGCCTGCACGTTCAGGTTGCTGATGAAGACGTCCAGGTCACCTCCGCAAAAACCCGCGACGGGCTGAACCAACAGAAGGGCGAGCACCGCTCCCAAAACCAGTTTTTTCATCGTTGATGCTCCCTTGGCGAGATTTTGGGCCCCAACCTTCAGCTCAGGTGAGCCGGAGGGGGATCCCTTTGCATCCGATTGTATAACAGGCAGGCAGATTGAGGCCAACCAAGCTCACCCAGGGACATCCGGCCGATTCAAGGACCACTACCATAGGAACCTTCCCAGGAGCCTGCGAGCCAGAAATCAGCCCCTCTAATCTGACGTTGGACAGGGCGTTGAACCCGTTGCTGAGGACAATCCCTATGGACACCGCCAACACCATTCCATTCAACAAATTCCGGAAATACTCGGTTCCGCCGAATCCCCCGAAACCAACGGAGGTACGATTCATCGAAATGCATACTTGGTTTGGCCATGGACGAGGCCCGGTTGTCGGTCATGAGGGATGAGGATAGCGCTCGGCAATATGGGAGTGCGGAAAGGAGTTGAAAATGAGGAGAGAAAGTTTCTATCGCGTGGGAATTCTTCTATCGGCCGCGCTTCTCGGAAACCTTGTGGTTCCAAACTCCCCGCTCGCGGATGAGAAACCTCAAAAATCTTTGTATCAGCGGCTCGGGGGAGTGTACAACATTGCGCCCGTCGTCGACGAGTTCCTGGAAGTCCTCTATGACGACGACGTCCTTAACGCCAATCCCAGGATCAGGGAAGCCAGGGATCGGGTTCCCAAAGCATATCTCAAATACCATGTCACCTCCATGGTTTGCCAGGCCTCTGGCGGGCCGGAGAAATATACCGGCCGGGGGATGAAGGAATCGCACCAGCATCTCAACATCACGGAGAAGGAGTGGCAGGCAATGCTGGCCGATTTCAAGAAGGTCTTGGACAAGTTCAAGGTCCCCGAGCAGGAGCAGAAGGAACTCATCGCGATCGTGGAGAGCACGAAAAAGGACATCGTTCTTGTTTCAGCAGAGAGGAAGCAATAACCCTGGCAGACACAATTGACGCTGCGGACAGCGCGAGATCGCTCCTCTCCATCTTCGACAAATCCAGGGGTTGCGGGCGTTATTCGCAACCCCTCCGGCGTAAGCTCAAAATCACGCTCTTCACGCCCAAGGAGAGCTCGCCCCTTCCCGAAGAAAGAGTAGACGGCCCCCGTTTCCAAAACCTGCGAGCCACAAATCAGCCACTCAGGCCTAAAAAACGAAAAAAGGGAACTTGGCGGAAAACCAAATTCCCTTTAAGAATTGCGATGGTGCCGAAGGGGGGACTCGAACCCCCACGGGTTTCCCCACCACCCCCTCAAGCAGCCCTACCCCTATATGACACTCTAATCATTTGATATATCAAATGGTTACGACCATGCCAAAACGACACATTTGGTGGATTTAGGGAGATTTCGGTTAACTTCCCAGGATTTTGGACACACGCGGGACACATGGCTCCACGGATTCGTCTCCATTACCCACGTGAGAATATCCCTATGATGCCTTCTTGCGCCCCTTGCGGTGAAGTTCGATGTAAGCTCGCAGCACGGCGTTCATCCGCGTCTGATAACCCTTACCCTTGGCTTTGAACCACTCGATGATTTCAGGGTCGATCCGCAGGGTGATATTTCTCTTCGGGGGCCTGCGACCGGTGACGACGGCATTACGCCACATCTCGGCGGTGATCTCCGGAGAGTCCTCGTCGATGATGATGTCCTCATCCCTCATCGCCTTGACGCGCTTCCAGTCGGTCTTTGTCTGCCCCCGTCGCTCAAATTCCTTGAGTTCTTCGGTCGTATACCTAACGATCTTGGAACGCGGCATTGTAAGCCCTCCTTTCCTTTCGTTTGGCGCGTCGGAACGAAATTCCCCGGACGGAATCGCCTCTCCTCGTGTACACTAGGACGAGCACCACGCCTTTGACCTCTGCAATATCAATCCAGCGGACCTCGTCGGATTCCCTCTGGGGCGCGGCGAATGTGACCTTCTTCGATGCTTCGAATACTTTCCACGCCTCGGCCAAGTCCAATCCATGCTTCGTAAGGTTCGCGATCCGCTTTCGCTCATCCCACTCGTAGTGCATGGAATGATTGTAGTGGCGTTATGCAGTTGCGTCAAGACCAATCCCCAGACCAATCCCCGGCCGGAATCGTTGGATAGGAATTCGGACGCTCATGGTGCCGAAGGGGAAACGCGACCGCCTGAGCCTCGTCGTTCTCGACACCTGCTTCGCAGCAAGCTGCTCCAGAGATCAAGATCGGCATCGGAAAATGGATCACTTTCTACAACGAGCAGCGTCCGTATTCGAGTCTGGACGACCAAACGCCCTACGAGGCATACTGCCGAACCAGGGGGTGCCGGTCCTCCGGTTCCCGTCGGCCCGCAGGCGGCGGCGTGACCCCCAGAACCGTACACCTTAAATTCGTTGTAAACCTGTCCAAACCTTGGGGACCACCTCTCCCTCGCGCTCTTCACGCCTCACCGGTATCGGTTTCGAGGAATTGCCGGGGCGTCAGGATCTTCAGGCCCTTTGGAAACACAGACACTCGTGCCGGTTCAATCGCGAGGAGGTCCTTGTCGCCGGTGATCAGATAGTCGGCCCTGACAGCCGCGCAAAGAGAAAGGTAAGCGTCATCCTTGGGATCCCGGCAAATCGACACGTTCCGTTCGACCTCGGCCATACGGCAAAGGGATTCGAACCGCTCCCACAGAGCCGACAAGATCTTGGTCTTCTCATCCCCCAGTTTCGTAGACAGACGCTCGATCGTCCCCTCGATCTCCGCCACAATGGCCGTGGAAAGATAGACCTCGCCGATCGAGAATGCCCTGCTCACCGCGTCAAGTGGTGTCCCACCGAAGGCCGCCGAGATCAGTACATTGGCGTCGATGACGATTCTAACCATGGAAGGCTTTTTGGGCCGCCTGGAGCGCCCGTAGCGCTTCCTCCTTCGAAACACCCGCCCCCTTCAGAACCATCCCGATCTCCAGGAGCAGGTTCTCGGGAGACCCCTTCGTGACCGGCACGACCCGGGCGATCGGTTTGCCGTGCCGCGTAACTACCACCTCTTCCTTTTTCGCTAGCAGGTCGGTCAGCTTCTCTTTGAACTCCCTCACTCCCACGAACTTAATTCTCGACGGCCTTGGCATATTGTTCCCTCCATTGTGGGCACATCCATGAGCCATATTCCCATGGATCAACCGGAAAGGGAACCGGAGAAAAACCCCGCATGTAATTGGTCATCTTTCAGGGGGCAGGTCAGAGCCAAAACGGCAAGGGGGCCGGAAAAGTCAGCCCCCTTTGTCCACGGAAAGACGCCTGTTTCCTGGGACGCCTGACCCATCATTGGCGTGTCAGTACCATGCCTCCGTAGTAGAAGGAGAAATCACCTGTCGGGGTGTATTCCACAAAGGCCCACTTGATTATCGTGGGGGACATGGTAGGGCGCGAGCTTGAGCGTTCATACATCCAACCCACATATCCGGTGGGAAAGAAAACCTTTGAAATTCCGGCGTCAACGGACCATGTGAATGTATACCCTCCTGCGCCGGAGTGGACCCCGTCCCGTTGGAGTTAAAAATCCAAGTGTCACCATATTGATTAACATAAGTCCCCTGAAGAACGGCCCTGAAAGGGTAGAGGCCAGGTCCGCTTCTCTCCCATCTCACGACGTATGGTGTTCCGGTTCCATCGTCGACCAATGCCTTCGTCGTGTAAACTAAATCGTCAAAGGCCACCACTGTAATCGTCTTCCCACCAGCGTAGTTTAAGATCACTTCCCCGGACCCACCGATGCTCCACGTCCCGGTGACGTATTCGCTCGTATCAGGAGGGTTCCTGTAAATGTACTGCTGGAACGAGAAATTGCTACTGAATATAAATCCATATCCCTCTAAAAATGGAAAGGATAATAATTGGCATTGGCTCTCATTAAATGAAGGAAAGATAAGTTAAGGTCTTAGGGGACCCTGCGAAGGTTCATCGACTACTTTCGCCTGAACTCCCACGGTGGCTGTGGGTTCTTTTCTTGCCATAATCCGACCTTCTTCGCTTTCGCTTCCTGCTCCCCGAACTCATAACGCCCCTGATCCTCCGGCGACTGTTCGTGCGCGTATCGTCGGAACCACCACGCCATTCCCGATGTGATCTGCGCAAGGCCAACATCCAGCGTCTTATCGCAAGTTGGACAATCGTGAGGCGTCACCCACACCTTCCCCACGATGCGCCCGTAACGGTCATATTCCTGGAACTCGACGCGGATGCGGACATCTTTCCCGGCCACCAAACCCCTGAGCCGCTTCCTGGATAGTTCTATCGAGTAGTTTTCTATGTCGCCCGTGGTATCGAAGAAGATGCCACTCCTTACCGTAGCTGTATCCGATACTGCCCATTGTCCCTGCCCACGGTTACACCGGTTTAGACCTGCGAGCCATAAATCAGCCACTCGGGCCGTTTTCATGAAAAAAGGGAATCCGGCGCGAAGCCAAATTCCCTTTAATTATTCAAATGGTGCCGAAGGGGGGACTCGAACCCCGGGGAACCCCTTTTCACCCCTGAAAAGGCCTTTGTTTGCACGGGATTTGCAGTCCATGCGGACTCCGATGAAAATCTCCGTGCGTGGTTGGAGAGGTTTCAGGGGAGAAGGTCAAAGGAAAGAAAGTGCGGCAACTTTATGTACAGGGGCAAGGTGGGCATAGCGGAGAGTCATTGCGATAGATTTATGCACAAGGAGTTACTTGACCGTCGTTAGGTCAATCCCAGACATTATCCGGTAAGCATCCCGATCGTCCCCCGCGTGGAAATCCGGCTGGAAAAAACTATTTTCCTCCGCCTATCGGCAAAGAAATTACCGAAAAAAAATAGATCATGATCGCCAGAATTCCAACGATCAAGGAACCGCCGATCATCACAAAATTCTCCAAGGCGCCTCCAATAACGGATCCAAAAAGGTTTATCCCGAGCACTTGAGAGGGATTGGCGACAAGTTTGAAACTACGGGAGAAAATCAGCCCCGTGAAAAAAACAGGAAGCCCGACAAAAATTCCGGAAGCTAATATCTTAACGCCGACGGGTAATCCTTCAAGGATGGAGAATGGGATGAAAAAACTAAGACCCAAGAGCAAAAAGAGCCCGCTGTAGGAAACTCGGAGAGAAACTGGGCGATAGCTCGTTATGAAATTGGCTAGGATTGCCATAAGAAGAAACGCTCCGATGACAATGGCATTCGTGATCCACGTCGATCCGAAAAGGAGGGACATTTCTGTGACGGCTCTCGTTTCCAACAAAAGAAAGCCCGCTCCAAGAAAGAAAAAGTGAAGATGCAACCGGTCCATGAAGTTTTTTCGCGGCAAGGTCTTATGTACTGCAATCCATGAACAATAAAGGAAAAGTACAAGCACACAAGCGATAGACACAGGAATGGTCCGTGAGGCCATATATAAAAAGGGCCAATCGTCAGTTGCAATCAGTGCATCGTTGTACCCATATAATTGGCCGCTTCTCTCCAGAAAGTCGGAAAGTGGTCCCTTTTTAAGGGCTTCCCCCTCGACAAAAACCATCCCGGCCACATCGTAGCCGGTGGAATAAACATGCGGAGGAATACCGAAGGCACGTTCAAGCGTGTTAAAAACACGTTTAGACACAAAGGTTCCCCCGGAAGCAATAGCTAAGACCAGCGTTCCATCATCTTTCAGCAGATTCTTCGCTTCACGAAAGCTTTCCAGGGTATACACAAAATTGTCGAGTCGGATAGATGAAAAACTACTTAGCAAAGTGTGTGCATCAAGGTAACCGAAGACAATTAGGTCGTATTTCTTCTTCGTTTTATTAAAAAATGCCCTTGCATCATCAATATGTACAGTTACTTTGGGGGAATCATACGGTCGTTCAGGGTGATAAAGGATTCCCAAACGTTGGATCACCGGATCGATCTCCACAGCATCGACATGGTATGCACCATTTCGCAAAGCGGCGGCGACGTCATTTCCAGTGCCTGCGCCGACGATGAGCACGTTGCCGGGATTGCTCACAAATCGGTAGGGAAACTCGTAGGTAATAACCGCGGACCGATTCGGTTCCGCATGCGGGAACCGGGAAAGAAACTGCGGTGAAAGATCCACTATTTTCTGGTGATAGTCATGGTTGACGGAAAGCTCATAGGCGGATGGGCGCGACCACTCGGCGGGATGCGGCAATTCATGAAGATCAATACGGTAATACGGGGACCAATAACTGGCTTGGGGATTCACGAATGTCATGGCCACGAGGAGAATGAACACTGCAGTGTGGGCACGGTGCTTGTAGAAGAACGGCATCAGCAGAAAAAAACCTAGGAGTATCCAGACAAAAGGAGAAAGATTGTAGAATGCAAGAACGGTAAACGTGACGATCCCCAGCAGACTGCCCACCAGATTTGCGCCATAACCGCAAAGCGGCGCATGGCAGGAAAGTTGCTCTCCCACGATCGTTCCAAGAACCAAGAAAAACGCAACCGTTAAAAAAAGAATCTCACTCATAACCCAAATAAAGATTAAAGCATCCTTCATTCCTGAAATGTTTTTAGTCCCATATACGTAATAGTCTTTGGCTGGGAAAGGAGTGTGGGTGAGATTTAAAAGAGGGGCAAAAGATATCTGGAAGAATAGAAGGAACGCGATGAAGGGAAACAACCGCCATAATACTTTCGGGGGAGATCTGCGGACCATGCCGAGGCCAATCCCGAAAAAGCTCGCAATGAGGGGAAGATTCTTCATGTAGGCGAATATCCGGATCTCGGTTGAGAGGTATCGGATAATCACCAATTCGAAATAAAGTACGAGGAAGCTGGCGAGCAACAATTTGAGAATTTGTATTTTGTGGTTATCGTTCTTTGAAGGGCATGATTGATGATGGGGATATTCTTGGGAATTATATCGCGAACGAGTCTCCTGAACCTTATCCATTGATTTTCCTGTCTTTGAAGATTGGAAGAATCGAAAGATGATTATTTTCACATGATAAGTCATCTGGATCCTCGCAAACAATAACAATGATTCTATCCCTGCGAGCCACAAATCAGCCACTCGGGCCGTTTTCATGAAAAAAGGGACTTCGGCGGGAAGCCGAAATCCCTTTTAGAATTAGCATGGTGCCGAAGGGGGGACTCGAACCCCCACGGGTTTCCCCACCACCTCTTTTGTTGAAAAAAGGACGGAGCCGATGGCCCCGTCCCTCTGGTTCCCTGTCGAAGCAGTCCGCGGTATCGGTTTTCCTGCTATTTATTTGATCGTGAAACCAACTGCTGTCCCTATCTTGTCCCAATCATACCCGGTCGCCGTCACATTGGTGACGGTGGCCGTATAAGACCCCATCGGGGTGCCGCCCGCACCGTTCTTTCTATTCGGGGCGGATGTTTTCCATTTGGCTTCCGCGAAGCCGTTGTTGTTGCTGGGACCGGATGTGATCTTGGTCGTCACCGGTCCGGAAATTCCGATTTCCACGACGGCGCCAGACAAAGGACCGACCGCGTCCTCGACGAAGGCGCTGAACACCACTTCATCGCCCCGGAAAAAAACCGCCTGGGGCAGGAACGTTTTCGTTTTTCCCCGGCCGGAATAGATCCCCGTCGCGATTTCGGTCACGCCCGCCTGGTATAATTCCGTCACAGTGATGAAATCCGCCTTCGTTTCCGTATCCTGTCCACCAGGTCCCGTAACGGTGAGGGATACGGTATACGAACCTGCTGCAGAATACTCATGCCAGGGGTCTCGATCCGCAGATATTTCCGAATCTCCGAAATTCCATGAATAAGTCATGCCTCCGGTCGACATGTTCGAGAAATTCACGAACAGGGGTGCACCCCCGGACCTTGGTAAAGCCGAGAATTCGGCGATGGGTGCGGGAGGAGGGGTGGAGACGGTGATGTAATTCGTCTTCACATTTTCATCCGTTCCTCCCGGTCCTGTGACGGTGAGCTTGACGGTATAAATGCCTGCTGTATTGTACGTATGCGAGAGGCTTTGAGCAGAGGATGTCCCGCCATCGCCAAAATCCCAGGCCCAGGAGTCAACCCCACCGGTCGACAAATCGGAAAAAGTAACGGTCAGAGGTGCATCACCGGTGGTCGGTGACCCCGAGAAATCGGCAACCGGCGGAGAGGGAGGGGACGCGGTTCCCACTGCTTTGAAGGCGTTGATTCTCCCGGCGCCCAGTTTTCCCGCCAAGGAGAAATTGCAAGGGAGACTTTCGATCGGATCGGCACTGTCGAAGAGCCGCTGCCTTACCTGGGCCGCCGTCCAGGTGGGGTTCTGCGACCAGATGAGCGCCGCCACGGAGGCCGAAAGCGGGGTCGCCATCGACGTGCCGTCCATCGTAGAAATATAGTCAGGTACGGGATCATCGGGGTTGTGCCAGGACGACCAAATCCCGACACCGGGAGCGGAAATGTCGACCCAACTCCCGTACGTGGAAAAGCTTGCCTTGCAGTCATTCTGATCGGTTGCGGCAACGCAGAGGACATCGTTGCGGGCGCATAGGTAATCCGCGGTTTCCGTACTGTCATTGCCGGCTGCCTTGAAGATAAGACCTCCGCTTGCCAGAAAGTAGTCGATCGCCTCTCCGATGCCACCCGAATTGTCCGACCCCCAACTGCAGGAGGCGATCCTGGCGCCTTTGTCCGCGGCGTAATGGAGCGCCTGCGCCGCAAACCCCATGTCCACCATTCCGACGTCGAAAATAACGCCGTAGATCGCCCTCCAGCCGATCCGCAAATCCATCACCTTGACGCCGGTTCCCGGACCACCCACGAAATTCCCGTTTCCCCAGCCGCCCGCCACGGAGGACTGCGAATAACTGTTGTTGTTCATGGTGGCGACGTTGCCCGCACAGTGCGTCCCGTGGCCATGGAAATCCCGCGGATCGTTGTCCGGGGCGAGGCAATCCTCGCCGGGAAAGCATTGCATCAGGGGCCAATTGTCCACCACGTGAACAAAATCCCAACCAATCCAGTCATCCACTCGCTGGTTTCCGTCGTCATCGAACCCTGCGCTCCCGTTCTTCTCCGCCACGTTGATCCACATGTTTCCTTCCGCCGCGCCGGGATTGGAAAATGAGGCATTCGCCCCTCCCAGGTCCCGGTGAAAATAACGGACCCCGGTATCCATCACGGCGACGATGATACCGGGGTTTCCGGTCTCGAAATCCCAGGCCTGGGGCGCCTGGATCCGCGGGAGATGCCACTGATATGGGGCGTTGACATAGTTCCAGTCATTCGGCTCCTTATTTACCTTGTGGATGCCCACCGGTTGGGCGTCCAACACTCCCGGAACGGCCTTGTAATGTTCGACGGCGGCGAGAACGTCCGCTCTGCCCGCAAATTCCACCTCGTGCCAGCCGGAGAGATCGATCACCTTCCCCTTGTAGTTTTTTTTCTTTGTGCCGGGGAACTGGGGACGGAGGGACCGGACCCCGTGGCGCGTTCCCACCTGATCCAAGACCGGCAAGCCCGTTCTGCCACTCGCCATGGCCGCTTTGTCCATCCCAGGGAGCATCGATGGATCGAATTTGACGACGATCTTGTTGGGAGCGTAGCCGACGAAGCTTGGAACATCGGGGTTGGGACCGCCAACTTCGGCCATTTCCACGGCCATGGCCGATAAGGAGGTGGCGAAAAGTATGAGGAACACCATGAAGATGATGCGTTTCATCCCTGTGCCCCCTTTCCTTTTTCCCGGGAGGTTATGCTTTCCCCTCTGGAGAATGATTCCATCTGAATCATAATCAGCAATATTTGTGCCAAAGAAACCACCGTTTTGTTTGCTTATAAATGATTGATAATTATTATGATTTATATACAGGAGTTTTTATTTATAATGATAATATGAATTGATTACTACATTTGTGTAATATTTTCACAAGTTCTCTCTACCCGGCCGCAAGGATGTTTCTCCTCATGGGTCGCCGTTGCAGTCAACGGCCCGCATGCCGCTGCTGATGGAGTCGGAGGAAGATGAGGAAGAGGACCCTTATGGAGAGGCGTGAATACCTATCCCAGTCTACCGTTTCGAAAGAAGTTTAACGGTTGCCTGAAGGTTGCCGGATGCCTTGCGGATAAACGGGTTGGTCGAAGGGGGGACTCGAATCCCCACGGGTTTCCCCACCACCCCTACTGAACTTCTAAGGGCTTGAGCCGCTGCCATTTGGCAGTCAAGCCGTCTGGAGACAACTGTTACAAACCGGGGTTAACCCGACCTTGTAACCTTCAAAGGACTCCCCTTACTCCGGCAATGGTTTCCCTATTCCCCACCGGATAACCCTGGTGGACTGGGGATTGGAATGACCATGACGTCGTCGATGAATCCTGTGATCCGGACATCGTACATCCAATCGGTGAGCACCTGGAAGAAAAGGACATAGTTTTTGTTTCCATCCAGTTTTCTGGATGTGGAAAAGTGTTTCCAACCACGGATGGAACCACCATCTGCCCAGCTCCCCCATTCCTTGTCCTTGTCTTTATATGCTGCTTCAAACAAGTGAATATAATTTCCCGTTAACGGGTCGTCTTCATATTCGTATAACCAAGCCTGCAATTTGGCCACAAAGGTCGGATGACCTTCGCCGTCGTAATATGCGTACATGTTGTACCAGAACGAGATATTGAAGATTTGAGGAGAAGGGTATGACGCCAGATCGGGTAAATCCTGGGAGAGGGAAGCTGGATTCAAGCCACCACTCGAGATGAGGGCCATCCAGCCACCCTCATAGGCATCCACTCCCAAGTGCCCGCTATCTGCCCTCACGGCTCCGACGCCTGGACCTGACTGTTCCCAATTCGGCGGCAACAAAAAATAGATATTCCGATCCCAGTGATATGGTCTATATACGACTTCTCCATCAGGTAGCTCTCCATCAGAATCCCTGTCTTCGAAACCCCCATTGAGGAGAATGTTGTTGGCCGGGTCGAACCATGGAGCCTTCAGGGAGATTGAAACCCCCGGTGCCTGGGATTGGACTGCATCGCCGCTCCCGCCCCCACCGCATCCAATGAAAATCACAAGCACTGCAAGGAGAGGTATCGATTGGCATTGGCGTTTCATTGGCGGTTCCTCCTTTCAACCAGTGAAATTGTCTACCAAGGGACGGGTCTCCGTATGTTTCATGGGAATAGGGGAAATTTGCGTTCGTCACCCCCTTTCCCGATCATCCGCGGGGATTCCATCGATTGCGTGGGATGAATCTGTTTCTCGGCGGAAGGGATAAGAGATAAATCCGTCACGGGGAAGAACGGAAA
>Ga0209324_10002704_pt1 | contig 12167 bp, 10 predicted proteins | sample Rifsed19ft3_FD_184015 | JGI IMG/M metagenome (GOLD analysis project Ga0209324, IMG submission 184015) | Soil microbial communities from Rifle, Colorado, USA - sediment 19ft 3 (version 2) | ecosystem: Environmental > Terrestrial > Deep subsurface > Rock core/Sediment | place: Rifle, Colorado...
GGGAGCCGAAATATGACGGCGGCGCTGGGGTTCTGCACCTCGTCGTTCTCGAGCTGCGAGAGGTAGCCCTGGCTTAGCTCTGCCTGCGCAGCGAGCTGGGCCTGGCTCATGCCAAGCTCATCCCGCAACGCCCGAATCTTTTTGCCCAGCGTCACCTGACTGTACTCCATTAGCTGAGCGACTGCGCTATGCGAATTGCGGCCGGACCAAGGATCACCAGCAGGAAGGCCGGGAAGATGAACAACACAAGCGGGAACAACATCTTGATCGGCGCCTCGTGGGCGGCCTGCTCCGCCTTCTGGCGGCGCTTGGTGCGCAATTGGTCCGACTGGACGCGCAGCACCTGAGCGATGCCGACACCGAGCTGCTCCGCCTGGATGACGGAGTTGATGAAGCTCGAGAGCTCCTCTACGCCGATGCGCTCATCGAGTTCGATCATCGCCTCCCGGCGCAGCTTGCCCATTGCCACGTCTCGCAGCATTCGAGAGAGGTCTTCCGCCAGCGGACCACTGCTCTTCTCCGCTACGCGGGCGAGCGCGGCGTCCAGGCCGAGGCCGGCCTCTACGCACGTAGTGATGAGGTCCATCGCATCGGGCATGGCCTTGATCACGCGCTTCTGGCGGGACTTGACTTTGCCCTTGAGCCACATGCGCGGGAAAATCCAGCCAATGCCGGCGAACATGACAACAAATATGGCCTTCTGCAGGAGCAGATTGCCCGGGAGGGCGACGAACATCAAGAGGCCGAGGCCTGTGAACAAGGAGAAGATGACCGCCCAGAAAGTGACGTAGCTCTGGAGCGTCATCGTATTGCCGGCCATCACCAACTGCTTCTGAATGTCAGCCAGGACGGACGCCGGCAGAACCGAGCTGATAGCGCGCGAGAAGCCCTCAACGCTGGGCCGCAGCACACGTTCCGCAAAGGGCAGCTCCAGGTCTACCTCGTTGTCCTCCAGCGATACAGCGCGGGTGCGGAAGTCCTGGATGCGGGTCTCCATGCTGGTGGCGCGGGCGCGTCCGAACATGGCGTAGGCGATGCACATGATCGCCCCGAAGACGGATATGGCTATAAGTGCGATAAGCATCTCCGGCTCCTTATATCTCGATTGCCATGATTCGGCGCATGGCGAAATAACCCATGACCTGAAGACCGATGGCCGCGCCCAGCATCGCCTTGCCCACCGTCTCCGTGATGAGCAGGCTCATGTAGCCGGGGTTCATCACCATGAAGATCCCGAACATGAACACCGGCAAGCCGCCGATGACGATACCGGTCATCTTCTGCTGCGCAGTGAGCGTGTTGATCTCGCCACGGATACGCTCGCGCTCTCGCATGGTGGAGGCCACTTTGTCCAAGATTTCGGCCAGGTTACCGCCGACTGTGCGCTGGATGTTGATGGCCGTGAGCACCATATCAAGGTCGCTGCTGTCGATGCGCTCGCCAAGAGCGTTGAGGGCGTCTTCCGCGCTCATGCCCAGGTTGGACTCGCGGAGCATCCTGCGGATCTCCAGCGCGATGGGGGGGGGCATCTGCCGAGAGGCGAACTCGAAGCTCTGCATGAGACCGTAACCGGACTTCAGCGAGTTGGAAACGAGACCGAGGAAGTCGACGAGCTGCTGGTTGATCCTGTTGATTCGGCTTCGCTTCTTATTGTTGACCCACATCGCCGGGAGCATGTACCCGACAACCGCCAGTCCGAGGCCGATAGCTGCGTTGAAGGGGCTGAGGCCGAAGACGAAAGGCAGTACGAGGAACACCCCGGCCATGCCCCAACGAATCAGGTAGTACTCGCCCACACGGAGGGGGACGGCGGCGCGCTCCAGGTGGATGGCCATAGCTTCCGAGCCGCGAAACTGGGAGAGGAAAGCGCTGAGGATGGGAAGACCACTGTACGAGCGTGCCTCTCTGAACTTGGCTTTCGTGTCCGGCCCGGTGGATTGGGGAAGCGGTCCGCCCTTGAAGGCCTCCAGCCGGGTGGACATGGGGTCCTCGGTCCGCCGGCTACGAAGACCCGTGGCAACCAAGACAAAGGCGAGAAAGACAGTGATTGCGATGCCGATGATCAGCGGGTCCATTGGTTATCCCCTCGCACGGGCTAGGAACAGTCCGTCCGGCAGCTTAATGCCGGATTGCTCGAACTGCTCGGCGAATGTGGGCCGGATGCCGGTGGGCGCCATAACGCCTTCGATCTTGCCCTCGGCGCTGATGCCCGTTTGCTGGTAACGGAAGAGGTCCTGCAGAGTGATGATCTGGCCCTCCATGCCGCTCACTTCCGTTATGTGAGTGACGCGGCGCACGCCGTCCGTGAAACGCGACAGCTGCACGATCAGGTGAAGAGCGGAGGAGACCTGCTCACGGATGGCCCTGTCAGGGAGATCGAGGGCGGCCATCAGGACCATGTTTTCGATACGGGCGAGGCCGTCTCGCGGGGAGTTGGCGTGGACGGTGGACATGGAGCCCTCGTGGCCGGTGTTCATGGCGTTGAGCATATCGAACGCCTCCTGGCCACGGACCTCGCCGATGATGATCCTATCCGGGCGCATGCGCAGCGTGTTGCGCAGCAGGTCCCGCTGAGAGATCTCGCCTTTGCCGTCTACATTGGAAGGCCGCGCCTCCAGGCTGACGACGTGCGGCTGCTGCATCTTGATTTCGACCGGGTCCTCGATGGTGATGATGCGCTCCGTCTCCGGGATGTACGCGGAGAGCGCGTTGAGGAACGTCGTCTTACCCGTGCCGGTACCGCCGGAGATGAGGATGTTCAGCTTGACCTGGACGCAGGCCTTAAGGAAGTCGACCATGTCTTCCGTGACAGTGCTGGCGTTGACAAGGTCGTTCATCTGTAGCTTGTCGGCGCGGAACTTTCGGATGGTGATCGTCGGGCTCTTGGGCGCGACGGGAGGGATAACGACGTTGACTCGAGAGCCATCCGGGAGACGAGCGTCCACCATGGGGGACGATTCGTCTACGCGGCGGCCGATGGGCGCGATGATGCGCTCGATCACGCGTTGGATGTGCTGGTCGTCGCGAAAGCGGACATCGCTCAAGTAGAGAATACCCTCGCGCTCGAAGTAGACCTCGTCCGCCTTGTTGACCATGACCTCCGAGATGGAAGGGTCGCGCATTAGGGCGTCGAGCGGACCGAGGCCCACGACTTCATCCACCACCCGCGAGACGATCTGGTCGCGGGTGATGCCGCCGACGCCGGGCATCTCGCGGCGGAGAAGCGTCTCGGCCGCCTGCTCGACGACCTTGCGGCGCTCGTCCGCAGGCATAGCGCTGATCTGGTCCGCGTCCAGCTCATCGATGAGCATCTGGTGCATGCGGAAGATCAGTTGCTCCATGTCTTCGTTGTAGCGGCCGGGCGTCGTGCGGGGGGCGCTGGGGCCGGGCCGCATTACGGGAGCCTGAGGTCTGCCTGATTGAAAGCTTGTCATATCGTTACTCCACGCTTACTTCGGTTTTGTCTTCAGGGGCGGAGCCGAGGATGCGGCTTAGAAGCCCGCCCTTCTGTGGTTCTCTCGGCTTCTGCGTCTGCTGCTGCTGACGCACGCCGCTGAGCGCATAGGCCATCTCAATCATGCTCTCCGCGGCCTTGGCCTGCGGCTTGGCGACGACGACGGGCATACCCAGCTGCGTGGCCGCGCTGATGTTACGGTCGTAGGGGATTGCCCAGAAGACGTCGCGGCCCAGCATCCGCTTGATCTCGGCGGGCTGCACGGTGCTTGCCTCGTTCGTCGAGTTGATGACGAGCTTGATCTTGTCCTGCGGAAAGTTCCAGGAGCGCAGCATGTCGATGGCCAACAGCGTGTCTTTGAGGCTGGCCATATCGACTGTGCAGACCAGGACGACCATCGTCGCCATCTCGAGAGCGCGGGCGACGATGTCATTGAAGGTGCCGGGGGTGTCGAGGATCACGTAGTCGTGGGTCTGCATGAGGAGCTGGACCACGCGCTCGATATGCCCGGCGTGCACGTTGCGCCAGTCGGTAGGCCGAATCGGCGCGGGGAGAATGACGACTCCCGTGTTATGGGTGTAGAGGCACTCCTCGAGAACCTCTCGCGATATGTCCTCTTCGGGCATCGCGAGGTCGGCAATGCTGCGCTCGACAGGGATGTCCATCAGGATAGCGACATCGCCGAAACGGGTGTCGAGGTCAACGACGACGACGGACTGCTTTGTCTTCTGGACGAGGGCGGTGGCGAGGTTGGTGGCGATCGTAGTCTTGCCGATGCCGCCCTTGGCGCCAAAGACGGTGATGACGGTGCCGGCTGCGATCGGTTCGTCCGTCTCGCCGGCGAGGCGCGCGCGGCGGCGCTCCTCCTGGGCCATCGCAGCGTGGATCGAACTGATCAGCTCCTCTTCCTTGACCGGGCTGCCGAGGTAGTCTTTAACCCCGGCCACCATGGCCTTGCGCATGGAGCCGGCATCTTTGATGGATGAGTGACCGATGATTGGAGAGTGAGGCAGCAGATCCGCCACGGCCTCCACTGTCTGGAGAGCGCGGATGACGGGTTCTTCGATGGCGATCACGACCACATCGGGCTCGGTCTTCTTGGCCAGCGAGACGGCTTCGATGCCGTAGCCGGCCTCACCCAGCACGGCGAAGCCTGAGAGGGCGAGCATCTTCTGGATCTCGTCCCGGCTCACCGGCTCCGGGCCAATCACAACCACTCGCGGATTTCGTGCCATCGCCTTCCCTTTCGCTTCCTACAACTCTCGCAGCTATCCCGTGCGTCTACTCGCCGAGCGAGGCTATTCCGAGAACCGCAGAGCACAACGGAGGCGGGCCATCGGCGGGCCACTCGGTGCGGTTGGAGAGCTTGTTGGTGTCACCGGGGCCTCGGAGGGCGATGGACAAGCGGCCGGTGTGGTTTCGGCCACACTCATCAGCCATCGCCAGAACTTCGCCCTGGATCGTGCTTACCGCCAGGGTGACCGTAGTAGCAGTCTCGTCCTCTGCCTTGGCTTCGTCCGGGTTGGCGCTCGCGCTCGCATCCGCGCTTGCGCGCTCCGTGTCCACGGCCAGTACCTTGACGTTCTGAACGATCGTCGCGGCGAACTGGTCGGTTGTGCCCTGATTCGCCGGATCCGGGTTCTCCGGCTTGATCTCGACGATCAGGATGACGTCGACGAAGTCATTGGGCCGGATGTTCCCGCCGGCGCCGATCAGGCTGCTGACTTGCACCGAGACGCCCCTCTGGCCGGGCTCAAGCAAGAGAGCCAGCGGAGGATTGGCGCCGAATTCACTGATCGTCTCACTGTTGATCACTTTGCTCTGGATGATCTGTTCACCCAGCACAAGATTGACCTTGGTGACCTGTCCGACGAGCCCCTCCGTGCTGCCGAACGCGCCGGAAAGCTGATCGCTCTGGGGAACATTCTTGACGGCGAGCATCTCCGCGCTGAGGCGGGTACCGGCGGCGATGTCTGAAGCAGCAACGACGACCGGCACGCCGGCGCCGCTGCCACCGCTGCTCGTAGAGCCGGTTTCGTCCTTGGCGCTGCTGAGGTAGACGACCACGAGAACGGCCGCTACGAGGCCGAGAACGAGGCCGAGAACGAGCGGCAGCTTGCTGCCGCCTTTAGGCAGGGTCATACCTTTAATCATGCGTACACCTCGAAGAACTGAACAACGTACCGCTTGGTTCAGAAAGAAAGATGAATTGCGCTAGAGTGCTGTTACAATTTTTCGCCATTAATCGGGCCATTTTTCCATAACTCGTGTGAAGGCATCTCCCTCCCTTTACATGTGGGGCACTTGAGGCTGAGGCTGTCCCCAAGGCGCGGTCTTAACGCTTTCGTTACCGATGTCATAGACGGGCCGTTAGCGGACTGGTTACGTCAAGCCCATTGCGAATGGTGAATAAACGGTAACCGTGAACCCGGCGGTCGAGGGCTACCGGACCGCGTTCTTGCCGGCGTGCCCGTTCCTAGAGTGAGGTGATCGCCCTCGCGCTCGACGCTCGGCGGACCAGAACAGCGGCAATCAGCATTAGAAGCGCGGCCGGCGTATAGAGTGGGCCGATCATGCCGGGGGCGGGAAAGAAGAGCGTCAGAAGCAAAGCGCCGGCCCAGGCGAGTATCTCGCCCGCCCTCCCCCGCCGGACCGTGCCCACCACACCCAGCACGCCGAACAAAACCGGAAGCAGCGGTGCTATGACGAAGTAGGCCTGGTCCCTGCTGGCCTCGCTTCTTCCGTAATTCGATCAACTAGGCGGAAATCAACGCCGTCCCGGCGAAGCTGGCAATCGCCAGGAGCCGGGACCAGAACTCATAGCCCATCCCCTACTCCCAGGCCGGTCCGCCCATGCCACCCAGGCACGACGTGTCCGGCTCAGCGGCCGGGTTATTCACGAACGCGTGCATGATTCCCGTCGGACACTCGTGCGCGGTCGCGGCGCCGTGCCCAACGCCCGGGAACACGTAGAAGAAGCGCCGGCTCAGCGTGTCCGCGACCTGCTGGCCCCACGCGGGGGGCGTGATCGGGTCGTACTCGCCGGCCAGGACGAGCGTCGGCACGTCGCTGGTCACCGGCGCGTTTTCTTTAGCGTCGGGCGCCGCGCCACCCCAGCTCTGGCACACCGGGAAGACTCCCTGGCCGCTGAACGGGTCACCTTCTGTCAGGGCGCGCAGCTCCGGGTATGGCGCCATCGCTGAAGCCACCTCATCGGTATTCGTGAACGCCACTTCGTCGCTGCATTGTACGGAGATGTGCATACCGGGCGAGAACAGCTCCTCGAGCTCCGCCAGGAAGCCTCCCATGATCTGCCCCATGAGCAGTGTGTCGCCGTTGGCCACGTCGTAGATCAGACGTGGCAATATCGGAATCACATAGGTCGAATAGAGTGAATGGAAGACGATATTCAGCAGCGCGTCCCCGTCCACGACGACCGATTCATAGCGGTAGCCCGTGAGTGGATTGACGATCGTCTCCACGACAGGATCCGCATTCAAGTCATCGATCGTCTGAAAGAAGACTTCTCTTAGATACGGAAAGGACGCGTTGCACCCCGGGTCCGCCGCGCAACCATTGAAGAACACATCCAGGGCGCGGCGGGCGTTCGGCTGGATGCCGGTGTAGAGGTTCGCCTGGAGCGGATAGCTTGAGTCGAGTACCACGCTGCGAACGCCCTGTGGGAAGTCCCTCATCACCGTCAGCCCCAGACGCGTCCCGTACGAGACGCCGTAGATGTTCCATTGCTCATACTCGAGCGCCAGGCGCAGGTCGTTGACATCGGCAGCGCTCTCGGCGCTCCGGTACGAAGGCAAGTTGACGCCTTCGCTCCCCACCAGCCGGTCGCGGCAGCGTGTGACAGCCTCAAGCCCTTTCGCGCGGGATTCTTCCAGCGTCAGGTCGTCGTCCAGCGTATCCCTGTACATCTCTTCCAGCTCGGGACAGTCGAGATGCGGTCTGGAGTAGCCCGCGCCCCGCTGGTCCAGGACGATGAAGTCACGGTTCTTGAGGAACGGTTCGATGTATTCGTCGTAGAAGTATGAGCTGGACTCAGTGGAATTCTCGCCCGGGCCGCCACCGAGGTAGAGGATCGGGTCGCCCGCCTTCTCCGCAGCGCTCGTCCGAAACACCCCCACATGCAGGCGGATCTTCCGCCGCTCGGGCTGGCTGCGGTCTTCGGGCACCGTCAGGTACCCGCAATTGACGGTCGCCCCGACGGGCACGTCGAACTCGCACTCCCCCCACTCGAACGAGGGCTTGTCTCCCAGGTCTACGAGCACCCCGCGTGGCGGCGCGCCGCCGCTGCTACAACCGGCTGCGATCGACGCTAGCATTAGTGTCGCTACGAATAGATAGAATCTCAAATGACCCGCTTCCGGGGCGTCGCGTCTCCCGCGTAACCCGAGTAATAGACGCAGCGCCCCCGGCAAGAGTTGCCTGCTTAGGACGACCGTGTGCGGATCTCACAGAATGAAAGCAGGCGGACCCAAGGGGGCCCGCCCGCGGGGATTGCTGGAGCTTCTGTTTATTGAATGAGCCGGCGGACGATGATTCCAGACTCGGGGTCGTAGTTGCCGAGGAAACCGGCCGATTGACTGTAGGCGGCGTCAACTATCTCGATCTCTACCTCCCAGTGGCCTTTTCCATTGTCGCACTTGCTGTTGGGGAGAGGACCAGGGGAAGGGCTGGGAGTCGGTCCAGGAGTGGATGACGGCGCAGGCGTCGGTGTCGACGTCGGGGCCGGAGTCGGCGTCGCCGTAGGAACCGGCGTCGGAGTCGGCGAGGGAGTGGGGGCCGGCGTGGGTGTCGGCGTCGGGCAGGTCTGCTGGCCATGCGGCGTACCTTGGTGACAGGCCGGTGGCTTCGCCGGCGCGCGTACAGCGCCGGCAAAGGGCGCGCCCGGTTCGATCGCCATCACAAACGCGTCTTCAGCGGGCTTGGTCTCGGTCTGCGCTTCGCCCTTGTTGTGGTTGCATGGCTTGCTGGGACCCGTCTCAACATGAGGCCCGTCAGGTGAAGAGTCACCGACCGGGATCGCGCGTCCGCCGAAGACAACGGCGCGTTCGCTGAGGTTCGCCGCGCCCGAGCCGCTATAGCAGCCGTAGCCCTCAAGATAGGCGAGAGACCATCCCCTGATCGTCACTTCCTGTACAGGGGTGGATTCAAAGCTGACGATGGGAATAATGATGAGCCGGGGGCTGTCCGGGCAGGCGACCGTGTATTCGGGACTGGCCAGGCCTGTGGGCTCGAACACCTCGCCAAAGTCATCCTCGCCGTTGTTGTTCGTGTCGCACTGGGCGCTCTGGGCCAGCCTCTCGTTGATTCCCTGACCGGTACCGCCCACCTTGTTGCCATCCAGGGCGTCAACGGTCCCGTGGCAGGGCGGCGGGTCCTGCCCCGAAATGCAGTACAGCCAATCAGTTGTGCCATCGATGATGTTGTCGCGGTATTCGTTGGAGCCGCCGCCGCTGCCATCGAAGTCAAGGGCGCCGCGCCAGCCGTTGACGATGCTGTCGTGCCCCACCTTGACGACGCAGTCCGCTCCGAAGATGGCGTCTCCGTTATTGTCCAAACAGTTGGTGTCACCCCGGAGGAGGGCCCAGGGCATCATGTCATGTCCACCAGCGAGGGTGCCGGTGCGGGCTGCGGCCTCCGCTCCCACGTTGTCCGTGGTCATACCGAGTACACGCGCGAAGATCCAGTCGAATTCGCCTTCCAACTCGACGTAGAGCGTGTCATTCGGGTAGCCGGTTGTGCGCACCTCAATGGTCTTGATCTCGCTGGGGTCTACGCTATTGTTGTCGGCCCAATCCTGCGCCTTCTGTTGAGCGAGGGCAGGGTTGACGGGGAGCTCGGCGACGCCGGCGAGGGCCATGGCGTCTGCGGAGTTCTGGAATTGCCGCCTGCCCTCGAAAAAGAGGCCGGCATCGATCGCCATCGCGGTGAATCCAAGGAACGCGCCCAGGAACAGAACAAACATGATGAGGGTCTGACCACGTTCCTTTGGCGCCCAACGGCGCGTATTGATGCTCATGGCATGCCACTCCTCAAACACCTGAGCTGGGCGGAGGTGCGAGTTCTCCAAACGCCGAGAACTCCGTCGATCTCGCCCAGGCTATGGCGGGTTTCGCAATATTAGACGGGCTGCCAGCGAGGCACGTTACCAGGCTTCGGTGAAAAATCGGCGCCCCTCGGTATAAGGCCGAGAGGCGCCGGCAGGCGGGGTCTTTGCGTTGGTGGCTCTACCGGACCAGGCGACGGACGATAATCCCGTTAGTGGGGTCGTAGGCGGCCAAGAAGCCCGCCGTCTGCGAGTAAACGGCGTCCACCATGGTTACGTTCACTTCCCAGTGGCCCTTGGCGCTCTTGCAGTTCGCAGCTCCCACACAAGCGTAGTCCTTGAGGTAGGCGAGAGCCCAACCCGTAATGGTTATGGAGTGAACTACGTCCGGATCGCCCGGCCCACCCTTGGGATTCGTCACGACGATCGGAATGACAATAAGACGCGGGCTGTCCGGACAGCTGACCAGATATGTGGGTGTCCCCGCCGGGTTGGGAGTAAACACTTCGTCGAAATCATCGATGCCGGTGCCGTCTCCACACCCGGGGGTGGGTTCAGCGGCCAGCCGCTCTTCAATTCCCTGGTCAGTTCCCCCGACCTTGTTACCGTCCAGCGCGGGGACGACGGACGTATCGCACCCGGGGGAGGGCTCGGTGACGACGCAGTAGCTGTCAATCGTCTCGCCATCTACGATATTCCCATTGTATTCGTTGCTGCCACCGCCCACACCGTCGTAGTCCAGGGCGCCATACCAGCCAGTGATCGCGCTGCTCCCTGCACCCACCTTTACCGCGCAGTCGGCGTTGAAGATGGCGTCACCATTGGCATTGAGGCACGTGGATTCCTCCTCGAGGAGCGCCCAGGGCATGGCGCCGAACCCGCCCGCCAGTGAGCCGGTGCGGGCTGCTGCCTCCGCGCCGACCGCCGAGACTGTCTTGCCGAGAACACGACCGAAGACCCAGCTGAACTCCCGGTCAAGCTCGACATGTAGGGTGTCATTCGGAAAGCCCGCAGTCTGTACCTCTATATTCTTGATCTCTGCCGGGGCGATACCGTTGTTGGCGGCCCAGTCTTGTGCCTTCAGCTTGGCGCTGGCTGGGCTGAGCGGCAGTTCCTGTACACCGGCTAGAGCCATAGCATCGGCGGAGTTCTGGAGGTGGCGGCGGTCCTCGAAGAACAGGCCGATATCGATCGCCATGGCGGTCATACCGAGAAGGACGGTCATGGCCAGCACCGCAACCAGAATCACCTGACCCCCTTCGTTGCGGCTGCCTCCTAAACTCTTGGTCATCGGGACTTCCTCCTCACCCCTCGGGGCCTCCCGGCTCCGGCTTATGCGATCTGGGCGCGTTGCTGCTTCCTCAGAACTAGTTCAGTTGGCGACAGACCAGTACGGCCGGCCGGTCGCGGCGCTCGCTCAAAAGAAAGCACTCTAAGGTTATGACGGCGAAGTTACTAGACACGTTACCGCATTCACCGTTCAGGTTCGGGAAAGAAATACGGGCGCCCTTGCGGGCGCCCGCATCATTCAGGTTTCGTCGCCGGCAGTCTCCGCGCCGACCACGCGCTTCTTCCTCTTAGTCCCTCCTACTCCAAACGCATATCAGCGGTTGAAGTGAAGGTGAGCGTGGGCCCAATAGAGCCCCCGCTAATCAGCCCGAGGACGCTATCCAGGGGTGTGATCAGGTCGTAGTCATAATCGACATCCACAACCACGGACGAACCCGGCGTGCCCTGGGCATTCGTGATGGTGACGGTGAGGTTGGCCTGGTCCAGCGAATCGGCCGTCTCGCGGACGCGACAATCAACGTTAGTGGCCTGCGTACTCGGGTTGTTATCACAGGCGCCGCCGGCGGCAGCCCTCACGGACCCCAGGCGCGCGCCTTCGCGGGCAGAGTTGGTGACGGTGAGCCAGGCGTGGAAGCCCAAACCGAAGTCGATGATGGCAAAGACCAAAATGAGGAAGATAGGCAGCACGAGAACGAACTCGGCCAGGCTCTGGCCTCTTTCGCCCTTATCGTTTCCTCTTTTGAGCTGCTTCAGAAACACCTTGGTCCCTTTCATAAGCCCGCGCGGTCTTGGCGGGCCGTAAACAAGAGAGCGTGGGGGTCACGGCCTAATGGCACGTGACCCCCAAGCCGCTTGCGTTATCAACAACAGATGTCTGTTGCCGACGTGGAGCCCTTGGAAGCTCCGGCTCGTTTCTTAGAGCGAGCCGGTGATGCTGCCGAGGGTGCCCGAGATCGCCAGACCCAGGGCGGTCAGCGCGGCGATGCAAACGACCGCGATGAGGGCCAGAAGCAGACCGTACTCGGCCAGCGCCTGTCCATCCTCGCGCTCGAAGCGCGACACGAACCACACCAGAGCCTCGTTGAACTTGGAGAGCATTCGTCTCCTCCTTTCCAGAATGTGTGTAAGAGCTTCGTTCAGCAAGTTAGATGGGGGTGATGGTGCGCCCGTTACACCTTATGTGCCCGGTTAACGAAGATTTCACCGTCTGAGCGCCGGTGCGGGCTGATGGCATGGATTCGACCAAACCAGTCCGGACAAAAAGGAACCGGCCCGCGGCGCAATACGCTGCGGGCCGCCGGAACTTCCAACGCAGTTCTAGAAGGCGCCGGTGATCCCGCCCAATATTCCCGAGATGGCCAG
>Ga0209324_10002708_pt1 | contig 12153 bp, 14 predicted proteins | sample Rifsed19ft3_FD_184015 | JGI IMG/M metagenome (GOLD analysis project Ga0209324, IMG submission 184015) | Soil microbial communities from Rifle, Colorado, USA - sediment 19ft 3 (version 2) | ecosystem: Environmental > Terrestrial > Deep subsurface > Rock core/Sediment | place: Rifle, Colorado...
TGAAAAGAAGAGTGATTTTGCAGTCGGAGGTTTTGCACGTGATTTCAAAAAGGATAAGGAGGCTTCGGTAAAGAAAGAGGCAGAGCATATCTTAGAAGAGGCAAAGATTAAGGCTGAACAGATTGAAAAGGAGGCATATAAAAAGGGGTTTGAAGAGGGTAAGAGAAAGGGACTGGAAGAAGAGAAAAAGGTTGTTGAACCGCTTATAGAAACAGTTAAAAAGGAACTATTGGAAATAGGCAGGGTTAAGGAGGAGATTTATAGGTCAATAGAGTCAGAGATGTTAGAACTTGTTCTTGCAGTTTCTAAAAAGGTAATTCATAAGGAAGTTACTACAGATAGGGATACAGTTTTAAATACAATAAGGGCAGCTATAAGTAGTGTAGTTAGTAAGGAAGAGATAAAGATAAAGATAAATCAAGAAGATTTAGAGCTGGCAAAAGAGATAAAAGTGGATATCAGCAGCTTAATTGAAGGGGTTAAGAATATTACCGTTGAGGGTGATATATCGGTCGGAAGGGGCGGATGTATAGTTGAGACAAATTATGGAAGCATAGACGCAAGGATTGAACAGCAGATAGAGGCTATAGAGCATGCCCTAAAAACAGTAAGCAGTAGGCAGTAAGCAGCAAATAATATATATCTCTACTTCATACTCCTTACTTCCTACTGCTTACTTTAAATCTTATGTTACCAGCCATTAATTTTAAAAAATATTATCACGCATTGGATGAGATTAATCCAATAAGGGTCAATGGGAAGGTAAACCGTGTGGTCGGTTTGGTGATTGAAGGAAATGGCCCTGACTCATCTATTGGCGGTTTATGTGATATATATCCAAAGGGCAATCTCCCTCCGATAGGTGCAGAGGTAGTAGGATTCAGGGACAGTAGTATTCTCCTGATGCCGCTTGGTGATACGAGAGGGATTGGACCGGAGAGTCTTATAGTTGCTAAGAGGGAGAGGGCGAGTATAAAGGTGTCTGATGAGATGCTTGGGAGGGTGATAGATGGTCTTGGAAATCCTATTGATGAAAAGGGAATGATTCACACAGGGGTTGACCAGCCTATATATGCCATACCGATTAATCCTTTAAAGAGAAGAAGAATTAGTGAGCCTCTTGACCTCGGTATAAGGGCAGTTAACGGGATACTTACATGCGGTAAGGGACAGAGGCTGGGTATTTTGGCAGGAACGGGCGTCGGAAAAAGTGTCCTCATGGGAATGATAGCGAGAAATACAAAGGCTGATGTAAATGTAATTGCACTCATAGGTGAGAGGGGGAGAGAGGTAAGGGATTTTATTGAAAAGAATCTTGGAGAAGAGGGGCTGAAGAGGTCAGTTATAATAGCAGCCACTTCAGACCAGCCGCCCCTAATAAGGATGAGGGGTGCCTTCATTGCCACAGCAATAGCCGAATATTTCAGGGGAAAAGGTATGGATGTAATCCTGATGATGGATTCAGTTACAAGGTTTGCAATGGCACAGAGGGAGGTTGGGCTTGCAATAGGCGAGCCGCCAACAACAAAAGGGTATACGCCATCCGTATTTGCAATCCTTCCAAAGCTGCTTGAGAGGGCAGGGACATCCTCTGATAAGGGGAGTATCACAGGCCTATATGCAGTCCTTGTGGAAGGGGATGATTTGAGTGAGCCGATATCAGATTCAACAAGGGCAATACTTGACGGGCATATTGTCTTATCAAGGAATCTCGCTGCACATAATCACTATCCGGCAATAGATATACTGAATAGTGTAAGCAGGGTTATGATAGATGTAGTATCTCCTGAGCATCTGGAACTATCAAAAAAGCTGAGAGAGGTTATTGCTATATATAAAGAGGCTGAAGACCTGATAAACATTGGTGCCTATGTAAAGGGGAGTAATCCAAAGATTGATTATGCTATAGATATGATTGACAAGATAAATAAATATCTTATTCAAGGGATAGAGGAGAGGGCAGATTTTAACGGGAGTATAAAATCATTAGGAGAATTATTTAACTAAATCTATGTTTCGCTTCAGGCTTGAATCAGTTTTAAATTATAGAAAAACTATAGAGGAAAATCTCCTGAAAGAATTATCGGAACTCAGGAGACAGTTATCCCTTGAGGAAGACAGGCTCAAGATGATGATATTTGAAAAAGATAGTCACATAAACGATTTGGGCAGTCTGCAAAAAGGGGGGATAACTTTACAGATAGAAGATATTAAACTTTACTTTTCATATCTAAATGGATTGGAATTAAAAATAAAGAACCATGGTGATATTATAAAAAAGTGCCGGGAGAGGGTTGATAAAAAGCTTGCTGAAGTGGTTAATGCCATGAAAAACAGAAAAATATTGGAGGTTATAAAGGAGAGGGGCTATAGAGAGTACACGAGAGAAATTAATCTTAAAGAGCAGAGGCTTCTTGACGAGATAGCTGTTAATAGATTTACACGGGATATGTATGGCAGATAAAAGAATCGGAATAATTTTTGTAACGATTATATCAATGAAGCTCGGCTTGACTATATTTTTAAGCGGGCTGAATGACATGGCCGACTTGAAATATATTATAAAGGGGATGGATTCTTCACTTCAGAAAGTATCTTTTGTTGCCGTATCCCATGCACAGCAGAAGACTGAAACACCTCCTGCAGAAAAGAAAATAGAGGCGCAGTCAGAGCTTGATATTGAACTTCTAAAATCTTTTGATAAAAAGAGAGAGGAACTGTCAAAAAAGGAAGATGAGATTAAGATGAAAGAGGAGCAGTTGAATATGATTCAGCAGAATATTCAGCAGAAGTTGGCTGAACTTGAATCAATCAAGGGTGATATGGAAAAATTGATAATATTGAGAAAGGATTTGGAGGAAAAGAGTATAAACCATCTTGTAAAGGTATATAGTTCGATGCCTCCTGCCGAAGCGGCTGCACAGCTTGAAAGACTTGATAGGGATATTACAATACATGTATTGTCAAGGATGAAGGGAAAGAGTGCCGCCAAGATTCTTGGTAATATAAATCCAGCCATTGCTGTTCAGATTAGTGAGCAGTTAGTTAAGAGAAAGCCTCAAAAACCGCCAGCCGAAGAACAGAAGAAGTAATCTCCCCAGAGAAAATATAAAAATTGACATAGAGTTTACAAAGTGGTTTTTCAACAACCAAAAATAATATGACCACGAAGTTCACGAAGGACACGAAGAAAAAAAACAAGCCTCTTTTTTATATTCTCTTTTCCCCTGTTGTTCTCTTTGCTTAATTGGTGTCCTTTTTAAAAAAAATAAAAATAATTTAAAAAAGTTCTTGACAAATAAAAACCTGTATATTATATTAATTCTAAATTAAGAATAATTCTAATTTAGATATGAAAAAAATAATTGAAAAATATAGGAAGAGAGATTTTAAACTTACGCCGCAGAGGATAGCAATTTTAAGGTATTTGGACGGAAATACAAGCCATCCTACTGCCGATGATATATTTACCCAGATTAAAAAGGCTTACCCAACGGTATCCTTTGCTACAGTTTACAATACCCTTCAGGCATTAAAGGAGAAGGGAGAGATTCTTGAAGTTACAATTGACCCCGAGAAGAAGCATTACGACCCGAATGTAACTACTCATCATCACATTATCTGCACCGAATGTAACAAGATTGGTGATGTATTTAAAGACTACTCAGATGCATTGAGGCTGCCGTCTGAAATATTAAAAGAATATAAAACAGTTGGAAATCATATAGATTTTTATGGTATTTGCAAGGAATGTCAAAAAGAAAGGAGGGAATTAAAAGTTAAGAATTGAGAATTGTTAATTATGAATTTTGAATTAAGCAAACTCCGTTCGAAAGTCTTTACTTTTCTAAGAGGGTAAATTTTTATAAAAAGGAGGTATTAGCGATGACATGTGTAAATATTGGACAGGTTGTTCAGAATTTTGAAATGGATGTTTATGACCCTTTGAAGAGGGACTTTGCCAAAATAAGTCTGGATGAGGTAAAGGCAAAAAAACAGTGGCTGATTCTATTTTTTTATCCGGCAGACTTTACATTTATTTGCCCGACTGAACTTAAAGACCTTGCAGATAAGCATAAGGAATTAAAATCGGCAGGTTGTGAGGTTCTTTCTGTAAGTACGGATACGAAATTTTCTCATCTTGCATGGCATCAGTCTGAAAAACTCTTGCAGGATGTAAAGTATCTGATGGGTGCTGACCCTACTGGCACTGTTTCAAGACTTTTTGGTATATATGACGAGGCAACAGGTCTTGCATTGAGAGGGACTTTCATAATTAGTCCTGAAGGGAAACTTGTTGCATCAGAGGTGAATTTTTATAATGTGGGGAGGAATGCATCCGAGCTTTTAAGAAAGGTTGAAGCTAATATTTATGTCTCAAAGCATCCGGATGAGGTATGTCCCGCAAATTGGTCAGAGGGAAAGAAAACACTTAAACCATCTGCTAAGATGGTAGGAAAGGTCTATGAATCTGTATAGAAAATAACGATAAGGAGGAAAGGGATTATGAATTACTCAAATGTATTGGAGAAAAAGGAGTTTAAGGAAGGAAGCGTGAATAAGGTAACACAAATCAAAAGTGAACAGCTTACTGCCGATACCTATTATTTTAAACCAGGCCAGGTGCTTGATTATCATAAGCATCCAGAGGGGGACCAGATATTTTTTGTCCATGACGGTGAGGGGACTTTCTATCTTGATAATGGAAAGGAAGAGTCAACAAACTTAAAGGCTGGTGTTGCAATACTTGCACCTAAGGGTATCTGGCACAAGATAGTTGCAAAGACAGACCTTATTGTCTCACAGGCTACAAAACAACCTGCAGGAATGGAACCGCGGCAGAATTGATAAAATATTTCCCTCTCCTCTTGTAGGAGAGGGAATAGGTAATAGGAGGTTATTTATGAATGGATTGTTTAGAGCATTGATTCCTTTTTTAGCTGTGGTTATATTTTTTACAAGCCAGGGTTTTGCAGAGGATTTATCCGAATGGAAACTCCCACCTGTTCCTATTCCGAAGGATAATCCCCAATCAAAAGATAAGATTGCCTTAGGGCACCAGCTTGTCTTTGATATACGCCTGTCTAAAGGTGATTCTATCAGTTGTGCACATTGCCATGTGCCGGCAGCCGGCGGTGGTGGACCGACTCCACGGGCATTTGGCCATGGCGGTGAGCTTGGAAGATGGGCGCCTTCATGGATTAATTCAGCCTACTACACCTCTTTTTTCTGGGACGGGAGGGCATCATCATTGGAAGAGCAGACAGGTGCACTTCCGGGTAAAATGGGGCCAATCACAGCTCCTCCTGAAATGGGGGCAAAGATAGAGGATGTTGTAGTAAAACTCAATTCAATTCCTGAATATAAGAAACAGTTCAATCAGGTCTTCGGGACTGATGCAACGGCTGAAAATATTGCAAAGGCAATAGCATCATTTGAAAGAACTCTCATAGCCTATGATTCACCATTTCAGAAATATGTAAATGGAGATAAAAAGGCTATAAGCCCTGCTGCAAAAAGAGGGTTTGAACTCTTCAAAGGAAAGGCAGCCTGTATTACGTGCCATACCGCTCCTAACTTCAGTGATAATATGTTTCATAATATAGGTGTTCCACAAGCAGGGCCGTTAAGGGAGGATTTGGGGAGATATGAGGTAACAAAAGACAAAGGTGATAAAGGTAAATTTAAAACGCCGACCCTTTATAATTCAGCCTCTCTATCCTTTCATATGCATGATGGGGCTTTTAGAAGCCTTGAAGAGGTTGTTGAACATTATAATAGGGGTGGGAACCCCAGTGACCCGAATCAAGATTCATTAATATTTCCATTGAATCTTACATCTGCTGAAAAAGATGACCTGATTGCCTTTTTGCGGAGCCTGACAGATAAAAGGCTGGATGGGATAAAATCTCCCAAACTGCCTTAATACCTAAAAACTGTAAACCACAGAGAAAACAATAAGGAGAAATGGATAAATAGGGGAAAGGGAGAAAAAATATTGGACACAGATAAACACAGAAAAGTCAGGATAAAGATTTTAATTAAATTTAATCGGTGTTTATCCGTGTAAATCTGTGTCCTAAATCTTTTCTATTTTTTTACTCCATCTCTCCATCTTCTCCTTTTCTCCTTAATCTTTTTTGTTTTTGTCTTTCTCTGTGTCCTGATTGATTGCAGAATTTAAGTATTATTTGAAGTATTAATATTTTCTACCGGGGATAGATTTTCTTCGGGAACGCTCTTTTCTTTTAATGAGTGGCTTTCTTTAAGAAGCCTCTTACCCTCTTTTGATATAGATACCGTGTCCCTCTGTGCCTGCTGTGTTTCAATCTTTTTTACAGAGGCAAGCCTCTCTTTATATTTTAATTGCTGGCTGTATGCTGTAATAATGTTTTGTATACTACTTATTGTCGGCATTGCTGATCACCTGTCATTTCTTCATGTTTATAAATTTAGGGGTATATATGCTTTTCTCTAAATATAAACTTGCAATTTGTTTGCCTGTACTCAGTTCCTTCATTTTATGAGATATATCTTTCATTCTATTTGCAACAAGTTCCCTGCATTCATTTTCTATTTTATTAATTTCATTCAGATTAGTTTCTAATTTTCTCAGCAGCATATCCGCTGAATTGTCCAAAACTCCCTTTTTTTTATTAATAACATTGCCGAGATTTTTATCAATTTCTTTTGCCTTTTCTATTAATATTTCTTTTTCTTTGATTATTTCCATTAGAATATTTTCGTTGTCATTAACAATAGCATCCTTTTGTCTATTTGCTAACGAGAGTATCTCCTCATAGCAATTTAACTCTTCTCTTAGGTAATTAAATATAAGTTCACTCATTTATGCAACCTTTGATACTGCAGTTGATTTTATCCTGCCCTCTATCTTTGTTTTTGAGATATCCTCTTTCACCTTCAAGAAATTCCTTACAACATTCTGATTTTTTGTGTAATAATCTATCACATCTTTTCTGAATTTTATAGTTCCAGTCTTTGGATTAAGTGCAGACTCCATCTGTTTCCCAATCCTTGAGGTTATACTGTCACCGCTCCCGGATAAAATTTTATACACATCGTTACCATTATTTTTAAGTGACTCTCTAAGCATGTCTTCATTGATATTCAGTGTATCGTTTTCAATGGATGTTATTCCTATCTCATCAAGGTTTGAGTATATTGAATTTCCTCCCTTGGGTGTATGATTTGCAATTTGGTCTCTTAAATTCAGCAGAAGATTTTTAAGGGAGAGTTGATTTACATTTTTCCTCTCTGCATTATTTTTCTCAATGCCTATCTGAGATATGTGATTTGACCCGTCGTCAGACATTATTTCATTATTTGCATTATGAACCATATTATTTCTTATGTTTTGAACCTTTTCATCTTTATTGAGCATCTTGTCTGATGCAATCTGGTCATTGATAAATCTTAATGTCTTATTAAAACTGTCAACAAAACCTTTTATATTGCCTAATGCCTTTGTAACATCAGATGATATTGTGACTGTTATTCCTGAGCTTGAACTCTTTTTAAGTGTTATTGTTGCATCTTGTATTATATCGCTTATTGAGTTTGTATTTTTTTCATATTTGATGTCATTTATACTAACAACAGCCTTTTGAGGCTCCTTATTTAGATTTTCACCATTGGATAAAAGCTGTTGTTCTTTCTGAACTGATACACCTCTCCCATTCAGCTCGAAAAAACCGAGTGATAAAAGTATTCCATCAGTATCGGTAAGGCTTATCTTTTTGTCCCCGTAAAGAGTAGATGTAAGTATCAGCCGGTTTCTCTCTATAGATGCCCTGACATTTATCTTGTTACTCCCTCCATCAAGCCTGCTATTATCATTGATATCCTCGCTTGTATCAAGCATGCCATTTGAATTCACATCCTCATAAATAGATATGCTATTTAAGTAAAAACTGCCTGACTTCACTCCTTTAATGAAGAAGCTGTCAATACTTCCATTTTTATTTAAGTCCTCCGATAAGTCCAACCCTCCATTTTTATTTGTATCCTCTCCATAGTTTATTTTATCTTTTATGTCATTCAGAGAATCAGATGAGGTCACGGATATTGAGTAGCCGTTTACTGTAAAACTTCCTGAAAGGCTGAGAGATTTGTACGGGTCAGAAGATTCATCCGATACAATCTGCTGTGCAGAGGCTAACTGGTGAACCTGTATCTGATATTTTTCATCAGGGCTTCCAAATCCAACACTTATATCAATGACATCTGAATTTGCTGAGTTTCCCTTATGGATATTCAAATTATCCCTTTTTGATAATCTTGATGAGCTGTTGCTAAGCTCAATGAGATGATTAGAAAGGTCGTCAAAATTCATCCCTTTTAGATTTAGAAAACTTGAACCGAAGTTGATTTTATCAACAATGGGTGAATTATTAGGTGATACAGTTTCTAATTCTTTTAGTGTATCCCTTGTTTTTATTGCTGAAGCGGCACCATCAAAAAGAATTACACCCGGCACCTCCCTTCTCATAAACCAGAAAGAGTTGGCAACAGTCTCGCTGATACCGCCTCTGATTTTTATAAAGTCTTTTTCAGTATTGCTATTGCTCAATTCCTGAATTTCGCCTTCTGAACCCCCTTTTTGAGCTATTTCGTTATCTACATTTTTTCCTTCAACATCTCCAATGCGGTCATCTATCAGCTTTATCTCATTTTTTAACCTGAGTCTCTCCCTTTCGCTTCTGAGTGAGGTATCTGAGAGAGTTTGTGGTTTTAAATCTGCACCTTCAGTGTCCGAACCTTCAGATATATCTGAGTTTGAGATTGTTCCTGTCTCATTTTTTATTCCTGTCCTTCTCTTTATCTCCCGTAATTTACCCTCATAATTATCCTTAATGCGGTTTAATCTTATCACCTCCAGATATGCCCTCATATCATCTTGCATATAAGATTTATGTGCAGGAGAAGGGGAGGGGTCTTTATCCTTTTTGAACTTTGCCTCAGTAACCCCCTCCACCGCAATCAACTTTCCACCTGAAATGGAGAGTTTATATGAAATATCCTGTTCAACATCCATATTCTTTGCAAGGGCAGTAAGCTCATTATGAACTGCATGTCTCATTTCGTGAGAGGCAACATAGGAGATATTTAAGTCTTTAGGATACCTCTCTATCATGCCATGTCCCTGATAGCTGAGATATGAAGATACCTTTTCTATCATAAAAATTATAGAGTTTGAGAGTTGAGAAGTTATGGAGTAATCACAGACTCTTAAACTCCTCAACCCCTAAACTTTAGGCTAATTTATCTACATTTGAACCTTTTGCGGACATCCTTGAGGCATTTGCCTTTGCTGCCTGTGATTTATCCCTGGTTTCATCAGCACCCTTAGGCTTGTTAGCACTCATTCCTTGAGCCATAGTTCCTTGTTGTTTCTCTGTCTTTTTCGCCTGTTTCTTCTGTGCCTGTTCAGGCTGTTTTGTTTTCATTGCCTGAGATAATCTGCTTGACTGATCATTTTTTGAGATCGCACCTACTGCCATTTTAATCACCTCCTTTTTTTGCTCAAGAAATCAATATCTATACCGATATTACCAATAGAATTGATTTAAGAGCGAGATATTTAAAAAATAAAAAAATCCCTTATCTTAGGTATCGTCAGAAAACAAAATAACTTTAGTAAAAAAATAAACCCCTCATATTACTCCTCTCCCCTCAGGGAGAGGGAGGGGGTGAGGGGTTTTTCTTTTATTTGTATATCAGTTACTGGTTAAAGCCAAATAATCCTTGACAGGTTATTTAAAAGTGGTATATTTTTCGTAAGTTAATCAACACTTTAAAAGTGCGGCTATATTTTAATGGATTAATAAAATGTCAATAGCTACTTTAGAAACAGTTCAGCACAAAAGATACACCTATTCCGATTACCTCATGATTGAGGATGAGAGGAGGTATGAGGTATATGAGGGGGAATTAATTATGGTTCCAGCACCTACTACAACGCATCAAACGGTTTCACGGAAGATAGGATGGGTTATAGAGAATTTTATAATTGAGAATAATCTTGGTGAATTCTTTTATGCCCCTACAGATGTGGTTTTGTCAGAAGATGTTGTCCTACAGCCCGATATCCTCTTTATAAGCAAAGAGAGGGAAAAGATAATAGAGGAGAGGGCAATAATGGGTGCACCTGATTTGATTGTTGAGATATTATCCCCTTCATCTACTTATTATGATGTAGTGAAAAAGAAGGAATTATATCGGCGTTATGGTGTAAAAGAATACTGGCTTGTATTTATTGAAGAAAAGGCAATAGAGGTCTTGACCCTTGAGGGTGATGTTTACAGGGAATTTACATCTGTAAAAGGTGAAGGAAGTATAAAATCAAAACTCCTAAAAGGATTGGAGGTAGAATTAAAGCAGGTATTTTGAATCCCTTCCTTTCCTTTCTTTGGAAAAGAGGGGTGAGGGGAGATTTAAGATTTACTATGTCAGCCCATAAGGCACAAAATCCACTCATTTAGTTTAGTGAATATAACAAATCAGGAGGGAAAATGCAGTCAACATATAAAGAGAAAATATTAAAAGAAATAGAAAGTATTCCAAATGATAGGATGCCAAAACTATACAGAGTTATTCACCTGTTGGTTAGCGAATTAATACCCCAGACAAAAAAAACTGGGAATCGTGGTTCATTGAAGGGAGTCTGGAAAGGCAGTCAGGTTGATGAATCATTGTTTATTGAGGCAAAGAAATCTTTATTTCCTTATGAATCCCAAGACTGGCCAGAGGCAGCGGCTGTGTATGTATTGAAGAAATAGAAATTATTTATCTATCCTTTCCCAACCCCCGTCCTTTCTTTTGAAGAATATTCCTGCCAATTTTAAATTATTCTCTTTACATATTTTTAAAATCCTTTCTTTATCATTTCTGTTGAATTCCAATCCCATTCCGCACTCCGATGTAATACTACGGGGCTTTATGACAGTTTTAAAATAAATATCTTCAGATTTTAAGATTTTTTCCGCCCTCAATGTTTCATGGGTGCTTATAAATAAGACTATATTCTTTTCTATCATGTGTGAAAATATATCCAACGAAGTTTTCAAAATCAAGGAAATAAGTGAAATCTTAACCCCGTTAGATAAAAACATTCGATAGAATTATCTCAAATCGATAGCAAATATCTAACGGGGTTAAGTTATTTTTTTCCTACTCTGTAGGTAATAATTTCTTTTATTTATAAAAAAGCTATAAATATAAATTCATAAAATGCGTAATTACAATATGTTAGAAATTATAGAACATATTGGCATAGCATTTGCTTTAAATGGGAGTTGAGTAAAACTTTAAACAGTGAGTTTGTAATAATTAATATTTTTATTGGGATATTATGGAAATTTCTATATTGCAGACAGATTTTATAGGCTCACCACAGTTATTATCACAAGATTCTATAATTGGTGATAAGAATAACTGTATGGAATGCAGTGAATCTGACTTCCAAGAGTTTCTTGATAAAATTAGTGAAGGTATAAACATAAACAATAGTATGCAGGATAAAAATGTGACTGATAATGCCAATTCAGAAATTACAACTATAGATTCTATGGAAATAAGTGCTTCACTATTTTTATCCATGTTGGGAATTAATCCTGACATTGCCAAGCCTAATTCAACTAATATTGATGTAAAATCAATCGGATGTAAGGACTTAAAAAGTGTTACTGCCGTAGATTTTCTTAAAAATTTGGGATTCAGTGAGGATAATGCAAGGGGTATAGTGGCACAAGTTGTAAATACCAATCAAAAACTTGAAGGGATAAATAAGGCAAATAGTAATACTCAAATTTTAAGTCAGATAGATTATGCAGGTTCATTAAATAAAAATATCCTGCCTGAAGGTGGACAAAAAAATATCCCGCCAGATTCTGTTCAAATACAGAAGTCTTTAGAAGATATTAAAAATATTGTTTCAGATAAATTGGATATAAGCTCTTCCGAAATAGAATCTCAGCTCTTACAGGATAAGCAGGATGTGCTGGATAAGATATTTAATAAAGAATCGGTAAAGGAAAATCTGAAAATATTAAATGGTTTTACTGATAATAATAGTTTAAAAACCGAAAATGAAGATGCTGCTATAAATAATAAGGTTTCTCATAATCTTGAACT
>Ga0209324_10002710_pt1 | contig 12152 bp, 7 predicted proteins | sample Rifsed19ft3_FD_184015 | JGI IMG/M metagenome (GOLD analysis project Ga0209324, IMG submission 184015) | Soil microbial communities from Rifle, Colorado, USA - sediment 19ft 3 (version 2) | ecosystem: Environmental > Terrestrial > Deep subsurface > Rock core/Sediment | place: Rifle, Colorado...
TTGCAAAGAGAAGAGGTGGATACGCTCTATTTTCTGGCGTAGCCATTCCTTTGGAAAAAGTCCCTCTCTTTTTTGGCAAAGCCATCACTATGTGAAAGAGAGGGATTTAGGGTGAGTTTCTTTGCTTATAAATCAAATTTAATATAGTTGCTTCAGTAGTAGACTGGTAAAGACATAAACATGCAATTAAATCTCAATAACAATTAAGGCACTTATGAATAACTGGAACTGGCAGATACAAAACAAAACTTTTCTTGAGAAAACAATTACCCGATGCAGAGAGAAAAAAATAATTCTTCCTACATTCAAGCAATTGAAAGACCCAAATTCAATTCCTGCTAAAATTCAGAAACAACTTGAGACGATTGATATAAATGGTCTTCATCCACTAAATCTTTTTAGAATAAATTGGAGGAATGATAAATCAACGGGTAAGATTGGCGAAATAAATTATCTTGAGATTCCCCGCGAAATCACCGGAGTAAAAGCAAGGATAATCGGATTGATTGGAAAATATTTCCCAACAGGAGCGCACAAAGTCGGAGCAACTTATGGATGCTTAGCTCCATATTTAGTTACAGGAAGATTTAATCCGGAATATCACAAAGCAGTTTGGCCATCAACAGGAAATTATTGCAGAGGCGGCGCTTTCAACTCAGCATTGCTTTCTGTTCATGCAGTAGCAATTCTGCCTGAAGAAATGAGCAAAGAAAGATTTGACTGGCTCAAAGAAATTGGTGCAGAAGTTTTTGCAACTTACGGCTGTGAAAGTAACGTCAAAGAAATTTATGACAAATGCCATGAACTTGAAAAACAAAGCGATGCGTATTTAATCTTCAATCAGTTTGATCAGTTTGGAAATTCGATCTGGCATTATGAAATCACAGGCTCAACTATTGAAACATTATTCAATCAAATAAAAAAAGACGGCCAAAGATTAAGCGGGTATGTAAGCGCAACCGGTTCAGCCGGAACTATCGGTGCTGGAGATTACCTTAGAGAAAAATTTCCGTCAATTAATGTTACTGCGGCCGAAGCGCTTCAATGCCCAACTCTTTTCATGAATGGATTCGGCGCTCACAGAATTGAAGGAATTGGCGATAAGCATGTTCCTTGGATTCATAATGTTAAAAACACAAATGCCGTCGCAGCAATAGATGATGAGCAGCCACTAAGAATTCTTCGTTTGTTCAATGAGCCGGAAGGGAAAAAATATTTATCAACTTTAGGCATTGATGATAAAACCATAAACCTACTTCCCGACTTGGGAATTTCAAGCATCGGAAATTTGCTCGCTGCTATTAAGCTCGCAAAATACAATGAGTATAATGAGAATGATGTGATAATTACAATCTTCACAGACTCTGCAGATTTGTATCAATCACGTTTAAAAGAAATGAATGAGTCGTGGGGTAAATATTCTCTCAAGCAAGCAGAGATTGACTGGAATGTAACTGTGAAAAATCAAACCATAGATTATTTCAAGGAATTATCTTACTACGATAAGAAGGCAATTCATAACCTAAAATATTTTACCTGGGTTGAGCAGCAGGGTAAATCAGTCGAAGAACTTAATGCTCAGTGGTACGATGAAAATTACTGGAAAGAAAGATTTGCCATTGTTCCCGAATGGGATAAGTTGATTGAAGAGTTTAATAAGAAAGTTGGAATAACAAATAGTCTATAGATTGAAATGAAATCTCAAAAACTTAATTCCATCAAAAATGTTTTCATTTGTGATAAAGAAAACTCGCTAAAGCTTGTCAATATTAATTTTGACAAGACTATTCTCGAAATCATCCCGGTACTAGACCGCTCAGTAAATTGGAATGACATAAGCACAATTTCAAAAAGAAAAAGATTCATTAATAATCTCCAGCTATCTTTAAACGATCACGTTATAAAAGGAATCAATGATGATTTTCTAATTTTAATCCCAGGTGGGATTGATCCGCACGTTCACTTCGATACTCCGGGATTTGAGTTCAGAGATGACTTCGAGCATGCTTCCTCAGCTACCGCTTGGGGTGGAACCACAACGATTATTGATATGCCATGTACTTCATTGCCGCCAGTCACTTCTTTTAAAAACTTTCAAATGAAATTAAGGGCAGTGAAGAACAGAAGCATAGTTGACTCTGCTTTCTGGGGTGGAGTCCGAGGAAATGATTTTGAGAACAAGAGCAATATTCACAAAAAAATTTTTCGGCTCTCTAAAGCGGGAGTTGCTGGCTTTAAAACTTACTTTATTTCTGGTATGGATACATTCACCGATCTTTCTTTTGATCAAATGCTTGAGACAGCAAGATTTATAAAGGACAATAATATGCTTCTCGCTGTTCATGCGGAGGATAAAAGTCGAATCAAAGAGCGAATGAAGAAATACCAGAGCGACAATCAAAACAATTGGAAAGCTTACTGCAAATCACGAGATGAGATCGCAGAAGAGAAAGCAATAGAAAACCTGATTAGAATTGCGTCAATCACTAATTGTAGAATTCACGTTGTACATCTTAGCTCTGCAAAAGGTTTAGAACAAGTTAGGAAAGCACAGAAACTTGGATTGAAAATCACTGCCGAGACTTGTCCCCACTACTTATACTTTACTCAACAAGATTTTGAGAACGAAAAGATTTCAGCTTTTCTAAAAACCGCCCCACCCGTTAAAAAGAAAATTGATCGATCTGCATTATGGAAAGGATTAAGTGATGGTTCGCTTTCCTTTGTTACAACCGATCATGCCGGCTGTAATCCAAGAAAAGAAAAATCAGACAAGAATTTTTGGAATGTGTACGGCGGAATACCTGGAGTTGAACACCGTGTTCCATTTTTATTTAGTGAGGGATTTCTGAAAGGAAAACTGTCTCTTCAAAATACAATAGAATTACTTTCAACAAATGCTGCTGAGTTTTTCAAACTTAACCAGAAAGGCAAATTAGAAGTTGGAAAAGATGCAGACTTTGCTTTAATAAATTTATGGACGAGTGAAATTATCAGAAGCCGAAACATGCATTCAAAAGGTAAATACACACCATTCGAAGGCATTCAGTTTCATGCACGGGTTGAAAAAACATTTTTGCGTGGGAGACCTATCATGGATAGAGAAAAGAATTTCATTGCAAAACCTGGAATAGGCAAATTCATTCGAGTAAACCATGAAGAATAAACCAATCCTAATAAAAAATGCATGGATTTGTCAAATTGAATCCGAAAGCGTTAATCCCACATTCGGAAATTTGATAATTGAGAACGGCCTCATCACAAAAATAATTTCTGCTGATGATTCTCCCTCTAAAAAAGATTTTGATGTTATTGATGCGCAAGGCAAAGTTCTCACTGCTCCAAATGTAAATTTTCACGATCATGTTTACTCTCGCTTAGCAAAAGGTTTACCGTTTACCGGATCAATGGCAAACTTTCCCGAGATACTTCAAAACCTTTGGTGGAAATTGGATTTGCTTTTAAATCATGAAATGATAAAAGCATCCGCATACATGGCTGCAATGGAATCAATCCGCAGTGGAGTAACTTACATTTTTGATCATCACGCTTCACCATCTCATACGCTTGGCAGTTTAAAGTGCATCAAAGAAGCATTAAAAGAATTTAATGTTCGAAATGTTCTCTGTTTTGAAACATCAGATAGAAATGGTGAGCAACTTAAAATTGAAGCGTTGAAGGAAAATCAAGACTTTATTCTTAAGGATACTGATAAAGATTCAAAAGCATTGTTTGGTCTTCATGCTTCTTTTACAATTGATGATTCAACTCTTGAATCTGTAAAAAAATTTTTATACAAAAATAATGTTGGCATTCATATTCACATTTGTGAGGACGAATCTGATCGAAGTTCGAGCTTGAAGAGATATGGAAAATCGCCTGTTCAAAGATTACTGGATTACAATCTAGTAAATGAGAAAAGTATTCTCGTGCATGGTGTTCACATAACTAAAACTGAATTCGCTTTGCTAAAAGATAAGAAGCCGGCTCTTGCAATTAATTTAGATTCGAATTTAAACAACGCAGTTGGAACTCCCATCTTTGAAAATATTCCCGAAGAGATATCTGTGCTCTGTGGAACGGATGGAATGTATGCAAACATTCCTCGTTCTCAAAAACAATTGTTCCTGATGCTGCGAAATCAAGGGTTCAGCTTTGACAAATCATTTTACATTTTTAGGAAAATGTATTTCGATCAACTTAATTTTATTAAAAAATATTTTCCAGATTTCGGTTCGCTTCATACTGGAGATCGTGCAGATGTAATTATTTGGAACTATGTTCCTCCGACTCCGTTGAACAGCAATAACTTTTTCGGTCATTTCATTTACGGAATTTTAGAAAGACCTATTATTACGGTTCTACAAAATGGTAAGGTGCTTATGAATGATTACCGTTTGATTGGAATAGATGAAAACGAAATAAATAATTATGTTTACTCGCAAGGGAAAAGATTATATAACGCGATGAAGTAAAGTAATGTTCAAATAACTTAAATGTCAGTCTGAACTGTCCCGCAATTGCGGAACAAGTCGAAGATTGGCAATCCACCTAAATGTCACACTTCGACAAGCTCATTGTGACAATGAAAGTTACTTAGAGATAGCAATAGCGAAATTATTTTATTATGGAAAATTCTTTCAACATAGTTGGCAAACCAGTTATTAGACAGGACGGTCTTGAAAAAGTAACCGGCAAAGCAAAGTTTGCTGATGATATCAATGAACCCGGACAGTTGTATGGAGTTATGGTCCGCGTTCCTGTTGTCCACGCAATTATAGAAAAAATTGACTACTCAGAAATTCTTGAGAGTTCACCAAATGTTGTTATAGTTGATTCAAATGATATTAAAGGTTCAAAGAAAGTAGGACCAATACGGCAAGATCAACCGATATTTGCATTTGATAAAATTGTCACTCCTGGTGATGTAGTTGCAATGTTAGTTGGTGAATCCGAAGAAGAGCTTCGAGAATTAGCAAAAAAAGTAAAAGTAAAATACACGGAATTACCCGCACTCACAGATCCTTTAAAAGCCCTCGATTCCGATTCGCCTAAAATTCATCCACAGTATGAAAATAATCTTATCGTTCATTATCCTCTTCGCAAAGGCGATATTGAAAAAGGATTCAAAGAAAGTGATTTCATTCATGGGGAAACTTACACAACACGGTTAGTGGAACATGCTTACATCGAGCCGGAGTCTGTGCTTGCAATTCCTCTTGAAGGAGAAAAAGGAATAAGGATTATCGGCAGTGTTCAAAATCCTTTTACAGCAAGAAAAGTTGTTGCATCTGCTTTGAATCTGCCGCTTACAAAAGTTAGAATTGTACAAGCAGATTTAGGCGGTTCATTCGGCGGCAAAGATGATACGATGAATATTCTTTGCGCACGTGCGGCTGTTGCCGCTTTGAAAATTGGCAAACCAATTAAGATTCACTACACACGAGAAGAATCAATTCTTGAATCATACAAACGTCACCCGTACATTCTAAAATATAAAGTTGGATGTAAGAAGAATGGAAAAATAGTTGCTATGAAAATTGATATTCTTGCTGATGGCGGAGCTTATTCTTCCATGAGTCCATTTGTAACATGGCGGAGTGTTGTGCAAGCAACCGGCCCTTATGAAGTTGAAAATGTTTGGACTGATGTTAGAGCCGTGTACACAAATAATCCCTACACCGGTGCAATGAGAGGATTCGGTTCACCGCAGCCAATCTTTGCTCAAGAATCAATCATGGATGAAATTGCCATCAAGCTTGGTTTCACTCCTGAAGAAATAAGGAAAATCAATGGATTCAAAGCCGGTTCTCTTACAGCAAGCGGACAGAAATTAGAAAATCACGATGTCAATCTTTTAAAAGTTTTAGAAACTGCTGTTAAGGAAACTGATTTCACTTCTAAATGGAAACAGTATGGTAATAAAATAATTGAAGCGGGTTATCAACCAGATAAAATTTCCGAAATAAATGAAGAGCAGCTTATCTTAAAGAAAAAAGATTTCATCCCTCCAAATGAGGTAATGCGAAAAGGAATCGGCTTATCGGTCAGCTATCGGGGCTGTTCACTTGGTGCTGAAGGTATTGATGCTGCAGCCGCATATCTATCTGTTCAGAATGATGGCTCGGCATACTTGCTTAGTGGTTTAGCTGAAAATGGACAGGGAATGAAAACTACATATACAATTATTACCGCAGAAGTGTTGGGAATTTCACCTCTAAATGTTTATTACTTGGAAACAGATACCGGCTTAATTCCAGATAGCGGACCAACTGTTGCATCACGATCAACTTTAATGGGCGGCGGTGCAGTGAAAGCAGCATCCGATATAATTAGAAATCGTCTGGAAGATTTTTTGAGAAAAGAATGGAAATTAAAACCACAATCAGAATTTATTTTTCGGGATGGTTTTGTTTCTAATAAAGCTAACCCTCAGCAAAAAATATCTTTTCCCGATTTATGTTCATTGGCTTATCGCAATGGTATTTGTTTAGCTGCTATCGGATGGTTCAAAAGTCCTGAAGTAAATTGGGATGAAGATACAGGACAAGGTTCGGCTTACTTCACTTATGTTTATGGATGTCAAGTTGCAGAAGTAACAGTAAATATGGCAACAGGACAAGTTTATATTGATAAAATTACTGCGGTTCACGATCCCGGAAAAGTAATAAACTTATTAGGAGCCGAAGGACAAGTTTACGGCGGTGTAACACAAGGCGCTGGTTATGGATTATGGGAACAAATAACAGCTGACAATGGAAACATCCGTGAGTTAAATTTTGATCAATACCTTATTCCAACTGCGAAGGATTTAAAAGAAATAAAACCAATTTTTGTCGAGGGTAAAGATATTTATGGCGCTTGGGGAGGTAAATCTTTAGGCGAACCAACTCTCGAACTGACTTCGGCAGCAATTGCCAACGCAATTAGAAATGCAACGGGAAAAAGGTTTTACAACCTTCCAATAAATCTTGAGGAAGTTTTGCTGCGCCGAAAATTATTTCCAAAAGATTTGAAACGAGGAAGTGCATGATGATTCCCCAATTCAAATATTATAAACCTAAATCTTTAACCGAACTAAAACATTACTTGAGAGAATTTCAGAATAATTCTTGCATTCTGGCTGGGGGGACTGATATTGTTCCAGGATTTATTCAAGAATCCAGCCGTTTCACTTTAATAAAACATTTGATTGATATAAATTTTATTGACGAACTAAAAACAATAAGTCTTGCCGACGGATTTATTTCTATTGGTTCAGCAGTAACATTTTCTGAAATCACTAAGAATGAACTCATCAATAAATATTTTCCTCTTCTCGCAAAAGCGGCACAGACTGTTGGCAGTTTGCAAATCAGAAATAGAGCAACCGTTGTTGGCAACTTTGTTAATAATGCTCCATGTGCTGACAGCGTTCCACCGTTATTAGTTTATGATGCATTAATAAAAATTGTTTCGCCGGAAAATGAGAATATAATTCCTCTCAGCGAGTTCTTATTAGATCCTTACGAAACGCAGCTAAAGAAAAACGAATGTGTCACGGAAATAAGAATTCCAATTCTTACAAAGGATTATATCGGCGACTTTTATAAACTCGGCAGAAGAAGCGCTGTTTCAATCAGCAGAATCTCTCTTGCATTTTTATTGCATAAAGAAGAAAAAATTATTAAAGAATTTAGGCTTGCAAGCGGTGCAATTACTCCAATTGGAAAAAGATTTTTTGAAATTGAAAGATTATTTATCGGGAGAGAAATCAACTCAGAAACATTTAAAGAAATTTCTATGAAAGTCGGTGAGGAGGTTCTTAAGACTACTGGCTTGAGATGGTCAACAGTATACAAGCTGCCTGTAGTTCAGCAGATGTTGTATCAAATGCTAGAGATAAATGCCGGAGGAATACCGAGATGATCATCAATTTTAAAGTCAACGGTAAAAACACTTCGGTCGAACTCACTAAAAACAAACGGTTGATTGATTTACTTCGTGATAACTTAAAACTCACGGGTACAAAAGAGGGCTGCAGCATTGGAGAATGCGGTGCATGTACAGTAATCATAAACGGTAAAGCTGTCAATTCGTGTTTGATGCTCGCTCAACAAATTGATGGATGTGAAATCTTAACGGTTGAAGGTTTGGCGGAAGGTGACAAGCTTAATTCGCTCCAGCAGAATTTTCTTAAGTATGGCGCAATTCAATGTGGGTTTTGTACACCGGGAATGTTAATGTCAGCTTACGCTTTATTCTTAGAAAATCCAACTCCCTCTCGTGAAGAAATTGAAACTGCTATCGAAGGTAATCTCTGTCGATGCACCGGTTACAAACCCATCATTCAAGCAATCGTTTCTACCTCAAAACCATAGAACGTAGATGCCGCAGATTTTATCTGCGAATATCTGCTCGATCAGCGAAATCAGCATTCTATTGTCTTTGACCAACCTAATTTGCTAAAGTGTTACAGAACAGATAAGAATAATCAGAAATAATTTTTCCGATCATTCTGACGAATTTGTCATAATCTTCAACCTCATCTTTATCTAGCGAAACACTTCCAATCATTTCTCCAGAGTAAGAAAATCTCAGCTTTTCAACAATAGTTTTGAATCTCGAAACAACTTCAACTCCATTTTCACTTTTGATCACATAAAAACCGCTGTTCTTTGAAGCACTAAAATCTCTTTCTCCAGCAAACAAGGTAATTTTATCTTTATACGGCGAACCCTGATGAGGACAAAATGTTTCGCAGTTTCCGCACTCATTGCACATCCAATCTATATGCAAAATCTGATCGATATCGTTAAATACTTCACCATCTAAGCTGATAGGAATGTTCGCCCGATTAGGACAAACATCAACGCACTTGTTACAAATAAAATTACATTCTAGACAGCGAGCCGCTTCAAAATTAACCGAAAGATTTCCAATTAATACATTACCCTTGTTTTTTAATATTCGATCCTTTCGCTGCTGAACATCAAACACATCTTTCAAATTCCGTTCAAATTTAACTTGAATATTTTCTTTCCTTATAATTGCTTCCGCAGCTTTCTTTCCATCAGCAATTGATTCTACAACAGTAGAAGGACCTCGCAGAGCATCGCCACCGATAAAAACATTCTCAAGCAAAGTTTCATTTGTCTCCGTGTTCGTTTCAACTTTTCCAAATTTATTAATTGAGATTTTATTTTGACCAAGAATATCATGATCAACTTTCTCTCCAATTGCAGAGATAATAAAATCAATTTTATGTTCTTCAAATTCATTTTCAATTGACAGTGCTTCCCTTCTCCCATCCTCTTCAATTTTACCCAGCTTCATTCTTTGACATCGCAATATTCTATTATTGAACTCAATTGGTGCTAAAAGTTCTCTAAAGATCACTCCATCCTCAATTGCGTTATCAAATTCCTCTTTATCGGCAGGCATGAATTCTTTTGTTCGGCGGTAAAGTATATAAACTCTTTCAACGCCACCAATTCGCTTTGCAACTCTTGCAGCATCCATAGCCGAATTACCACCACCGATGACAGCAACAATTTTTCCCAAATTCATTTTATCGTTATGATTATACTTCCACAAAAGGTCTATTGCATCAATCACATTCTTCTCGTTTCCTTTAAGATGCAACTTACGAGATTCCCCTGCACCTACTGCAATATAAATGTACTTGAAACCTTTTTGCTTAAGCTCTTCAACAGAAAAATTTGAATCGACATTAAACTCAAACTTAACTCCAAGCTGTTTGATGAATTCAACATCATTATCAATTGCCGATTGTGGAAGTCTAAATTCAGGAATAATATTTTGAACAACTCCGCCAGCTTTATCATGTTTTTCAAAGACAGTTATATCAAATCCAGCTTGAGCCAAAAAATAACTTGCTGCAAGCCCTGATGGACCAGCACCAACAACAGCACATCTTATTTTATTGTTGTCGATATATTTACGTTCAAAAATTTTTACTAAATATTTTTTCCTTCCTTCATCAACAGCAACTTTTTTCAAGTCTCTGATTTTTACCGGTTCATCATAATCCCATCGCGTGCAATGAAACTGGCATTGGTGATTACAGATATGAGCGGTGATATTCGGCAAAGCATTTTTTGATACGATTACATCAAATGCTTCCTCATATCTCCCTTCTTCAACCAATTTAACATATTCGGGTACATCCTGGTGAATAGGGCAGGCGGCAACACAGGGAGCAACAAAACAATCAAACTTTTCAAGTTTTGAGGTAATTTTTATTGACTCAACAAGTCGAGACTCTTTTTTATAATAAGAATCTTTAAGTGAATCTTCGGCTAATTGATTCAGCATCTCAAGATTGATTTTCTCGTGCTTAAAATTTCCTATAAAATCCGCAGATATTTTTTTTACTATCTGTGTTAATCTCCGATACCCGCCTGGTTTCAAAAGGTCAGTTGCATAAGTAACCGGATAGATCCCGCATTTAATAATATCCGAAGTGTTATAAATTGAAGCACCACCAGAATAAGAAATATTTATTTCTCCATTAAAACTTTCTACTAACTTTGATGCAAGATTAATTGTGAGCGGAAAAAGCGAGCGCCCCGACATGTATATTTCATCACCCGAAAGAATTTGTCTTTTATTCTTTACGGGAAGTGTGTTCGACAACTTAATACCAAATTCACGATTAAATTGAACAGCATATTTTTGTAATTGTGAAATCATAGCAACAGCATTTTCATACTTCAAATCATTTTTAAAGGAATCCGAATTCAACTCTATGTTCTTAAATCCAAGTGCCTGAAGAACTTCATTTACTCTTTCATGACCAAGCAAAGTTGGATTAAGCTTAATATATGTGTGAAGTTTTTTTTCTTTAAGTAAATACTTTGAGATGGCTTCAATCTCATCAGAAGGACATCCGTGCATTGTTGAGAGAGTAACCGAACTACAAATGCGAGGGGAGATATTTTCAACTGTTTTAACTAAGCGGTCTTTCAGATCAAGAGAAGCCGAAGATTTTTTCTTTAATTCTGATAAAAATTTTTCATCTTGAAGTCGCTTTATCAGAATATTTTTGTACTTAGCAAACAACGGATTACTTGAAGCATCAATCAGCAAATCAATGAACTTCTGTATTTTCTCACTTTTAATTCCTTCAAGATTATAGCCAACGCTCATGTTGAAAATAAAACCTCTTGAATAACTGTGCGCAGAATAAAATAATGTTTTAAGTAAGTGAAGAATCATCCACGCTTTTAAATACTCGTCGAACGATTCTTCTAATTTCAATTCTTGAGACCATTCAACATTATAACATTCATCCTGTGCGTCAATACATGGCTTATCAATTTTTAAGTCATCCTTTATTTGAACGGTTTTTAGTTCAAAGAATCGCCCGCCTGCTAAATAAGAAGAAATTATATTTTGTGAGAGTTGAGTGTGGGGTCCAGCTGCAGGTCCAATTGGTAAATCGAGCTGTTCGCCAAATATTTGAAATGAAGAGTTATTCTTTATTGAAAGAAAATCAATAGATGGAATTCCAAAAATTAAATCTTCTTTTTCGTATTCACGAAAAATCCAGTTTAATAAATTCTCAAACCGGATTGTGCTCATTCTTTCTGCCATGCAAACACATTTTGTAATTTGTGAGAAATAACCTGGTTAAAATTACGCAAGTTGAGTCCATTTATAAACATTTTTGTTTTTGTCACGAATTAACACAAATAAAAAATTTCGATTTAAATAGATTAGTGACCATTAATGCAATTCGTGGCAAGTAATTTTCCCACCAATTCAAAATAAATGAAAAATGGATTCCAAAGAATATCATTAACCACAAAATATGTTTAATTTTGGACAGTCATTTTTAAGGAATAATCTTTCATGAATCTATTTCAAATCATAAACGACAAAGCAAAACAATATCAAGATTACACTGCAAACAATCTCTCCGAACTTGTAAAAATAAAATCGCTGAGCACCAAAGAAGGAACCGTTGTTAAGAAACTTAATGAGATGATGGCTGATGCCGGCTTTGATGAAATAAAGATTGACGGACTTGGAAATATTATCGGAAGAATTGGCAGCGGGAAAAAAGTTATTGCGATAGACGGACACATAGACACTGTTGACATTGGAAACATTGAGAACTGGACATTTGATCCGCTCGGTGGTGAGAT
>Ga0209324_10002712_pt1 | contig 12142 bp, 11 predicted proteins | sample Rifsed19ft3_FD_184015 | JGI IMG/M metagenome (GOLD analysis project Ga0209324, IMG submission 184015) | Soil microbial communities from Rifle, Colorado, USA - sediment 19ft 3 (version 2) | ecosystem: Environmental > Terrestrial > Deep subsurface > Rock core/Sediment | place: Rifle, Colorado...
TCGGCAGGAGTACGGGCTGTTCGTCTTCAACGCCCGGGAGTGGTCCACGGACATGGGTCACGTCGTGACGCTCGGCCTCCCGCGCGATGTACGCGGAATACATCGGGCGCGGGACCTGCGCGGGGCCTGCGACGACTACGGGGCGTACTTCGTGATCTGCCATCCGTTCCGCTACTTCCCAGGGCCGTCGAGTCTGCTCTTCGGCCACCGCCGGGACCAGCAGTCGATGCCGCTGGAGGAGCTGGCGGAGCACCCGGTGTTCTCGCTGGCAGACGCGATCGAGGTCCTCAACGGCGGGTGCATCGACCGCGAGAACCGGCTGGCGCTGGATGTGGCGCGGAGGTTGGGGAAACCGCAGACGGCGGGTAGCGACGCGCACATGCCGCTCGAGGTTGGGCGGTACGGAACGATCTTCGAGAAGGACCTTGAGAGCGAAGACGACATGCTGCGGGAGCTGCGCGCCGGGCGCTTCAGGCCCGGCCGGCGCATCATGCCCGGGAACTACGAGGTAGTAGGCGAGACGGAAGCCGTCGCGGAGGCTTGACGTTTGAGCGAAGCTACGGGTTTCAACCCGCAGACGTTCCCGAACGCCCTAGCGACGGCCGCGGCCGCGCTTAAGGCCGCCCAGGAAGCGGCCCCAGGCGTCTTCGGCGCTGGCCGAGCGCTCGAGGTCGCGAACTCGCTCTAGGATGATGTCACGCACCCGCCCCTCTTCTCCCGCATCCAGCCAGTAGCCGTGCTCCTCGGCGCAGGTGTCCAGCTGGAGGTTGTAGGCGCGATAGTTGAAGGCGGTCATGCGCTTCCCGCAGACGGGGCAGTCGAGCTCGCCGGGGAGTTCTCCGAAGGTGATGGTGGCGCGCCGCTCCATCTCGCTTGCACCGGTCGTCGCCTCTAGCTGGTCGAGCTCGTGGAAATCGAGCCAGCGCCCATTGCAGGTCGGACAGTGATCGACCTCGATGCCATGGTGCATCTCAGCCAACAGCTCGGTCTGGTCCCTGGGGCAGTCCATGAGACTATTCTACAGTGGCCCGCCGTTAGTCGTCAGCAGCCAGGATATTTCGTAATCTGTTCGGCGTGCTCCCTGTCGTGGTTGGCGATGTTCTCGAGGACAGAGAGGACGCTGTACTCCTCGTGGCCGACTTTACGCAGCTCGTAGAATGTCCCGTAGACGCGCGGGTCCCGGTCCAGCTCTTTCAGCGCCTTCAACGTGGCTGTTCGCGTGTCGAGGAGCGTCGTGCGGGCTTGCGCGGCCGAGGCCGGAGACGTCTCGGAGGGGCGGGCAGGGACTTCGGCGCCGGCAAGATGAGCGATCGCCTGGCCATACAGGTGCTCCGAATGAATGACGTGGTCGAGCACGCGGCGGACGGTCCACCCACCTTTGCGGGCGTGTTCCATGCCCGCCCGGCTCACGCCGTCAACGACGGTTAGCAGTTCACGTCGCGCGCCCTCGATCGCCTGGTGGCTCGACGCGAGGTCCGAGTGGAACGTGCAGGTCATCGCGCCTGAGGAGAACCGTGGTTGCTTTGGCGGTCTGCCTGTAGTGCCTCGTTCATACTCCCTGTCCGGTAGCCCGCCAGGTCCAACGTCACGTAGAGATACCCCAGCACCTTCAATCGCTCCGATATCTCGCTCCGCTGGGCGACCAGAGTCTCGATCCCCGCCTCGTCCGTCTCAATGCGGGCTATCGCGTCCCCCGAAGGCACGACGTGGTGTCGCACGCGGAGCTGGCGCAGGCCGAGCGAGCGGAGGTACGCCTCCGCTTGGTCGACGGAACTGAGCGCCTCGACTGTGACGGGCGTGCCGTAGGGGATACGCGAGGAAAGGCAGGCCATCGCCGGCTTGTCCCACGTCGGCAGACTGCGTTCGCGGGATAGCTCGCGAATCTCGGTCTTCGTGAGGCCGGCCTCGTGGAGCGGGCTGCGCACGCCGTGTTGCGCCGCGGCGCGGCGACCGGGACGGAAGTCGCCGGTATCATCCAGGTTGCAGCCGTCGAGAACGGCCGCGAAGCCGCGCTTGCTGGCGATTGCGCCTAAGCGGCTGTAGAGCTCGTCCTTGCAGTGGAAGCAGCGGTCAGGGTTGTTCTTGACGTAGTCCGGATCGTCCATCTCTCGCGTGTTAATCAACTCGTGCCCGATCCCGATCTGCTGGGCAAGCGCCTTCGCTTCCTCGACTTCAGAGGGTGGTATGGACGGCGAAACCCCGGTGATCGCGAGAGCACGCTCGCCCAGGACGTCGAAAGCCACCGCGGCGACGAACGTGGAGTCGACGCCGCCGGAGAAGGCCACGATCGCCGGTCCGATTTCGCGGATGAGGGCCTGAAGGCGGGCGAGCTTTGTATCAGCGACGGCTTCGGTGGTCACGGAGGAATGATATCAGGTTGGGCGGGAGGATACGGGGGCGGGGGGAGACCTGCTGAAGCGAACGAGGTGCGCGTTGGACGCGCTGTCTAGGCGACCGGGTCCGGCACCTGGTCCGAACGGCGCTTCAGCGAGACTTTGCCGTTCTTCAGCAGCTCAAGGAAGATCTCGACGCAGGCCGGGTCGAGTTGAGATCCGGCAACGCGGCTGAGTTCGGCTTCTGCCTCCGCGATCGACAGCTCGCGCCGGTATGGCCGCTCGGACGTGAGGGCATCGAACGTGTCGGCGACGGAGATGATCCGCGATTCCAGCGGGATTGCCTCGCCCGCGAGCCGGTCAGGGTAGCCGCTCCCGTCAAAGCGCTCGTGGTGGTGACGGATTACAGTCGAGACCGAGTCCAGGCCTTTGAGTCGCCGCACGATCTCCCAGCCCTTCCCGGGGTGGAGGCGAATCTGGGAGAACTCCTGGTCGGTGAGCTTCCCGGGCTTGGTCAGGATGTGGGGAGGCAGCCCGATCTTGCCGATATCATGCATCTGGGCCGCCAGGACGAGATCGCGTAGCCGCGATGCTCCGAATCCCATGTCATGTCCAATGAGGTAGGCGAAAGCCCCTACCCGGTCGACGTGCCGGAACGTATCGAGGTCATGGTTCTCAATCTGGTTCGCGAGCTCGATGACATCCGACGAACGGCCGCGGTTCAGCTGGCTGAGGGCGTCGCGCATGGCAAGCGCTTCGGCGATGGCGCCGGCGTCGCGAGCGCGCAGGATCTCGATGCCCCAACCCGCCAACACAGAGAAGAAGGCGAGCAGGAAGAGCAGATGGTACATCCACCAGGAGAGGTACCACGGTTCGCCGAAGCCGAGGGCCAGCTGGGCCTCCGCGAGGACGCCCAGTCCCGTCGCGACCGCGAGTGGGGCCGGAAGGCGAGTAAAGAGGTACGACTGGAAGTAACGCCAGGAAGCGAAGAGCAGCAGGCAGATCGTGACCACGGTGAGCAGGTATCGGAACCAACTCGCCGTGGTGGGGAAGTCCGTCAACCAGTCGGGAAAGGCGAGACTAACCCCGACGAACGCGCCCAGGGCGATGCCGGAGCCGGCGAAGGTTAGCTCAGGAAACCGGAGGCGCGTCCCCTCCATGAAGCGCGGGATAGAGACCACGCTCAGGGTGGCCAGGAGGCCGGCCACGACGGTGCTCAGCCAGGGCGTCCCTGTAAGCGATGCCGAAACGTGGTGGAAGAAATGGCCGGTCGTCGTGAGGCCGTGGGGCGAGAAGATCAGCGCCAGGCTCATGAAGCAGAGCGCCAGGAACAGGATGCGGGTCTCCCGAACGGAGCGCGCCGAAAGGACGAGCACACCGCAGATGGCGGCTGCCATCAGGCGGGCGACAGAGACCGAGTAGAAGTGGAAAGGCCCGGCCATCCAGGGCCGGTCCAGACCCGGCAGCCAGAGCAACGCCAGGACGACCGCCAGAGGGGCGGCCAGAGAAAACGCTGCGATGCGAGTAGTCATGAGTCTGATTGCTCCTTGTTTGACTTGTTCGGAATGTACGACGGCAGAATGTCGGCTGGCGTTGCCTAGACGAATTACGGAGCGGAGCGACGTCGTTGCAAAGCGATTTCGGGTCGGAATACGAAGGGCCGTCGCCCATTGCCAGTAGCGCCCGAGGTGCCGGATGCGCTACAAGACGCCGTCAGTGCGGAGGGCGGTAATTTCGTCCCACGTGTACCCGGCTTCCAGCAACACTTCCTCCGTGTGCTGGCCCAGTTCAGGGGCGGGCCCACGGGCGTTGACACGCGTGTCGCTGAACTTGACCGGCGTGTCGACGAGCTGGATGCGGCCATGCGTGGGGTGATCTATTTCCGCGAAGGCGCCGCGGGCTCGTGTTTGGGGATGATCTATGACCTCGGCCATGGTCTGAGCGGGCGCCCAGATGCAGCCCTCGGCGTCGAGGCGCGCCGCCCATTCGTGCAGTGTGCGCCGGGCGAAGATCTCGTCCAGTAGCGCAATCAACTCCTCGCGGTTCTCTGTGCGTATGGCCATCGAACTGAACCGCGGGTCGTGCTCGAGATCGGGACGCTCAATCGCGCGGCAGAACCGGGGCCAGTAGAGATCCGCGACGAGCATGACGAGCTGTATCCAGCGGCCATCGCCGGTCTCGTAGCTGTTCCAGATGGGGTTGGGGACGGCCCGCCGCGATATACGCGCGTTCTCTCCGCCGGTAGATAGCGCTGTTTGAACGTCGATCCCGAGCACCCAGAGCCCGGTGTTGTTGAGAGAGACGTCGATCTGCTGACCCTTCCCCGTGCGCTCGCGGTGGAAAAGCGCCATCGAGACAGCGCCGGCCACAGCAAGCGCTGTCGTGTGGTCTCCCATGCCCGGCCGCTGCGGAGGCGGTGGACTGCCGGGTTCGCCGAGGAGGTTCATGATGCCGGAGCGCGCCCAGAAGGCTGCGTAGTCGTACCCCGCTCGGTCCCGATCTGGGCCCGACGAGCCGTAGCCGGTCACAGAGACGAAAATGAGATCGGGACGATACGCCTTCAGATCTTCGTAGGTGAGGCCATAGCGCTCGCGGCGCTTCGGCAGGAGGTTGCTGACGAAGATGTCGGACTCGCCGACAAGCCGGTAGATGACCTCGCGGGCGGCCGGCCTATCGAGATTGAGTGTGATCCCCCGCTTGCCGCGGTTATCGAGTTCGAAGAACGGGTTGAAGGGGAGCTCGCCGGCCGTGCCGCGGTAGGCGCGGTAGGGCTCGCCGCCGGGCGTCTCGATCTTGATGACATCCGCGCCCGCATCGGCGAGGAGTGCACAGCCCGCCGGCGCAGCAAGCCAATTCGCTACCTCCAGGACCCTGATGCCTGCGAGCGGGCCCTCAGTCGCCGCAGCGGCCATGCACCCTTACGGCGTAATGGCGATCTTGAGGACGCCCTCCGCCTTGCTCCGAAAGAGGTCGTAAGCCTTGGGCATGTCGTCCAGAGTCATGCGGTGCGTGAAGAGCGGGTGGAGGTCGATCCTGGCGTTCTCGATCAGGCTGAGCAGGTCCTCCATCCGGCTGGCGCCGGACGGACAGAGCGTCGTGACGATCTTGCGGTGGAGGAACGAGGGTGCCGTGAGCGTGGGCATCGTGAGCTGCGGCGTCAGGCCGTAGACGCCGACGGAGGAGACGGTGCCGCCGCGCCGCACACTGCGCGTGCAGGCATCGAACGTCACCTGGGTACCGACTGCTTCGACGGCGACGTCGACGCCCTGGCCGTTCGTCAGCGACATGATCTTGACGACGGGGTCCTCATCCTTCGGGTTGATGACGACGTTCGCGCCGAACTTCTTCGACATTTCCAGCCGCTCCGGCAGCGAATCGACGGCGATGATGAGTCCGCACCCCCGGGCGCGCGCGCCCGCCGTGGCGCAGAGGCCGACGGGGCCCTGCGCGAAGATGGTCACTGAGGCACCGAAGCCGGCCTCTGCTCGCTCGATTGCGCCGAAGCCGGTCGAGAGGATATCGGTGGCGAGGATCGCCATCTCGTCACTAACGCCATCCGGGACCTTCGCTCCGTTCATATCGGCGAAGGGGACGCGGTAGTACTCCGACTGACAGCCGAAGAGGACGCGCCCGCCGCCGGTGCAGACACTATGGTCTACGGTCATGCACTCGCGGCACTTGCCACACCCGACGAGGCAGGAGGCCATGACGCGGTCGCCTTCCTTGAACTTCGTCACACCGTCTCCGACGGCGTGGACGGTGCCTACGCCTTCGTGACCCATCTGAAGACCCTGCGGCAGAACCGAGCCCGCGAACAGGGCGCCCAGCATCTCGTTGGGGAACTCGTCCAGGAAGTGCATATCGGAGCCGCAGACAGTGGCCATCGTGGTCTTGACGATGACCTCGCCGGGCCCTGCCTCGGGTACTGGGACATCGACGATCTCGACCTTGCCGTTCGTAGGCTTTACGCAGGCGCGCATGGGTGACCTCCGTGTGTTCAGGGTGTGTTGAGTTGAGTTATCTGAGCATAGGCCAATGCTGGCAAAAGGGCAACGCTACCGCGCGCATTGCACGGATGGAGCTACATAGATGCGAGCGATAACACGTTGCCGGTCCGCGGGTCTGCGCGGCCCTCCAGGTGATCGAGATAGACTTGCTTCACCGCCTCGGGCCCTTCTTCTTCGCGTATGTCCATCCAGGCGGCGACCGGTCCGCGGAACGCCTTCCAGGCTTTGGCGAAGCGCTCGTTGACTCCACCGGGCCCCCATTCCGCCGTCCGCTTCTGCACCTGTGTGGGCGCGAAGAAGAATGAAGGGGCAGGCCCGGGCAGCTGAACGTTTGGCGCCTCCTCGTCCCAGTGAGTCCCGCCGACCGCCGCCGAATGCTTCAGGTTGCCTCCGAAGAGTTGGTGCACGGATTGGCGCGCGGCGCCGCTTCCCGCCATGTCCACATACACTGCGGGCGCGTCCTTCGGCAGAGAGTCGATCTGGTCATAGGTGACGATACGGTCGTAGCAGCCGAGGCTCTCCGTGAACGCGGCGTGCTGGGGAGATGTCAGGCCAATCAGCTCGGGCCGGCGCTGCATACGGGCGAGAAGAAAAGCCGTCCCATAGGCAGTCTTGCTGGAGGCGCTGGAGAGGATGGCGATGCGCGCGGCGAAGAATTGATTATCCTCAAGGAAGTCAGCGAGGAGGAACGAGGTGGTAAACAGCGGCCGCAGAATCATCTGCTCGTTCTCGTGGCCCTTATCGTAGGCGAGATCAGTGGTAGTGCGCGCGTACTGATTGTAGACGGCCGGGAGCGTTCGGCGATGAGCCGCCGCGTCGACGAAGCCGGTGGTGCCCGCATCCGCTTGAACCGTCAGGTGAGAAGACGCGGGGTAGAATCCGTAATAACGCTCGCCCGCCGCCACGTCAGCGTTCTGCGAACGCGCGACTTTGCCAAAGCCCCAGACGGGAACGCGTCCCCAACCGGCATCCGCAGGAAAGAAGTTCCAGTAGCCCATGCGATTACCGAACACCGCATAGGTAACATTGTTCGCGGTGAGGCCGAACTTTTCGATCTTGAGTTGCACTTCGCCCGGCTGTAGATCAGCGTTATCCACGGGCTCCCCTACACCGAACCGGCAGATCCGCAGATCGCCTCGTTTGACCAGGAAATCGATGCCGCTCTTTCGAGCGTCGGTCGTGTTCAGAATGGCACTCCTTATCGCTTAGTGCGCCGGGTGGCGGTGCAACGAACTGAAGTTGAGTATACTCCCGGCGTGAGATAGGGCGGACAAGCTGGTCCGCCACTAAACATCAAGGTCCTTCAGGAACCCTATGATCTCGGCATTGACTTCTGCGGGACGTTCTTGCTGCGTCCAGTGGCCGCATTCCGGGAGCATGACCGTCTTCCTCAGGTTCGGTACCAGCGTCTTCATCGGGTCCATCGGCGCAATCGCGACGACGGGATCCTTCTCTCCCCCGATGAATAGCGCCGGCTGGGTGACCGTCGCCCCGGCCAGGTGCGGCATCTCCTCCCAGTCCCGGTCCATGTTCCGGTAGCGGTTGAGAGGGCCCCGGAAGCCGTTGCGCTCGAAGGCGGCGGCGTAGTAGTCCAGGTCTTCCTGCGTGAGCCAATCCGGCAGCTTCTCGGGGGCAGAGAGGCCGTCGAATAACTTCGAACCCTTGCGTTTGTTCATGAACGCGCCGATGACGTTCGGGTCAGACCGGCCTTCGGCGGATGCTCCATACATGAAGATGAGCATCGAGCGGCGGACGTCCGCCTCGAACTCGGCCTCCGCGGGGCCCGGTTCCTGAAAGTAGAGCATGTAGAAGAAGTTGTCCCGGAACCTGGCCTTCAACAATCGGGTCGGCGGCATCGGCGCTCGCGGGAGGAACGGGACGCTCAGGCCCACGACAGCCCGGTATCGCTCCGGGTGCAGCACGGCGGAGTTCCAGGCTGTCGGCGCACTCCAGTCATGTCCCACGATCACTGCGCTCTCCTCGCCCAGCGCATCGAGAATGCCGACAGCGTCCGCCACCAGGTTCTTCGTGCTGTAGGCCTCGATCTCGTGAGGGGCGTCACTCCCGCCGTAACCGCGGACGTCCGGCGCGACGGCGTGGTAGCCGGCGGCAGCGAGGGCCGGCAGCTGGTGCCGCCAGGAGTACCACAGCTCTGGGAAGCCGTGAAGCATCAGGACGAGCGGGCCGTCTCCCGCTTCCGCTATGTGGATACTGATGCCGTTGGCCTTGACGGTGCGATGGGTGATTTTGGTCACGTCGCCCCTTTCGTTGTCAGTTGCCGTTCATCGAGGGCAGGTTGCGCACGATCGCCGGCCCGAACTTCATGAACTCGGTCGGGTCGGTCAGCTCGCCGCTCGCCATCTTCGTCGTAATCTCGTACAACGGCATGGCCAGGTCGTTGCGCGTGTTCTCGTAATCCGCCATCGCCTCATCCAAGGGCCGCTGTCCGGAGAAGGCCTCATCGATCGCCCGCGTCAGCAGCTCCGCATCGCGGAAGGCGTCGTTGATGCCGAGCCCGGTGATGAAATCGCGGTGGTAGCCCGCATCGCCCACGAGAGCCCACCCAGGGCCATAGGGCTTGCGGAAGTAGTTGGGTTGGTCGGCCGTCCCCAGGAACCGCTGCTCTTGCTTACCGGCGCGCACCTGTTCCGCCAGCTCCGGCACCCGGTCGATAAGCGCCATGTAGTTTCCGCCGATGTCCTTACGGAACTCGCGAAAGCCGGCGTTCTCTCCGCCAATGCCCAGGCAGACCTGCCCCCAATGCGTCGGGAAGGCCAGGATACCGCGCCCGTCCTCGAAAAAGTAGAAGTGGATGCCGTCCATTTGGACGCCGGTCCAGTACGTGTAGTAGGCGAACGTTAGAGACGGGATCGTATTGTACTCCGCCGGCTTCACATCCCGCGCCACGCGCGAGTGCAGCCCATCGGCGCCGATGACGATGCGAGCGCGCTCTTCGACCGGCTTCCCGTGTGCGCTTCCGCGAACTCCTGACACGGCCCCGTCATCCCATAGCAATCCTTGCACCGAGAAGCTTTCGCGGAACTCCGCGCCGGACTCCACCGCCCCGTCGATCAGTAGCTTATCCAGCACCACCCGTCTTGGACATAATGTCGCTTCCGGGACGCCCGGCACGAGCGCTGAAAGCGGGGGCGGCTGGAAGTAGGCCTCGCCGAAGTGCACGGTGGCGCTGGTGATTGGCGGACATCCTGTGGCCACCAACCGGTCAAGCAGACCCCAGTTTTTTAACCGGGCGATTCCGGGCACGTGGATGTAGTGCGTAGACATGATGTCGCTCGGGAACGTGTCCCGGTCCACCAGCAGCACGCGAAACCCCTTGCGGGCGAGGAGCATGGCTGTGGGGGCGCCGGCGCAGCGGGCGCCGGCGACAATGGCGTCGTACATTCGGGTCTCCTGAAACGGCGCCATCATAGCACAGAGGCTCACACGCAGAAATGTGATTCAGGTCACACCTTCTGGCTATACTCGACCACATGAGCGATGCGGGCGGAACGCCGCCCAGGCGATCCTTTTGGGGCGCACGCTGGATCGTCGACCGCGCGGGTTTCCGCGCTGACTGGATGCTCGATGAGACGCAAAGCCGCGTCTTCCGCGTGCTCTGGCTCTTCCTGCCGGAGCCGGCGATCGCCCGCGACCTGCGGTTTCAGCACCTGCTGGCCTCCCGCTTTCTCTCGGACGCCGGACAGCAGGCGCTGTTGTTCGGGGCGCTCGTGTCGGTCGCGCGGGAGGGCGGGTCCGCGATCGAGGTAGCGCTCGTCGGCGTATCCGCGCTCCTACCGCCCGCTATCCTGGGACTGTACGGCGGGACGGTGGCGGACGCGATCCCGAAGCGGGTCGCGCTGGCAGGAGCGTATGCGCTCCAGGCGCTGGTCTGCTTCACCTTTCCGGCCGTGCTGGGCACGGATCTGGTGGCCGTGCTCGCGCTCATCTTCGCTGTGAACGCCCTCGGCCAGGTCTCCGGGCCGACGGAATCGTCTGTCCTCCCCGTCGTCGCGACGGAGGGGGAACTAGCGAGCGCAGCGTCGATGATCAACCTCGCATCGGCGGCGGGAACGGCGTTCGGCACGGCACTGCTCGCGCCGATCGTCGTTCGCGCGTTCGGCGTGGATGTGGTGTCCTATCTCGCCGGTGTGATGTTGCTACTGGCGGCGAGCCGCGTGTTCGACCTGCCTGTAGGTGACGAAGGACGCGCTGTGCGCCTGCCGCCCCTTGCGATGCGTTTCCGTCCGGCCGTGCGCTGGCTCGTCCGGCACCCTGCTGTCGGCACGATGATCATGGTAGCCGTCCTCGCCGGGACGGTGAACGTCGTGCTCCAGGTGCTGGCGGCTCGCTACGTGGTGGAGGTCCTGAATGCAGACGCCGCCGACGCCGCCTACGTCTTCGCGCCGTCCGCGGTCGGTATTGTGGCGGCCCTGGTGTTAGCGCCGACGATTATGCGGCTCTGGGGTGAGCGTTTGGCTGCCATCTACGGTCTGCTCATCGCTGCGGCATGCTTGTTTCTTCTCGGGCTCGTGGCCGACGCCGGAAGTGTTGTCGATCCTGTGAATCCTATGCGCGTGACGGAGGTGGTCGGCATCGAGATTAACGAACGGGTCCGGACTGCTGGGCTGCTCGCGCTGCCGCTGGCGTTAGGTGTCACGCTGACAGTGACCTGTGTGCAGACCTATATCAACCGCCGGGTGCCGCTCTCTTATCAGGGCCGTACGTTCGCGATGCAGAGCGCGCTGCGCAACGGCGCCGCGATCGTGCCGCTCCTTACGCTCGGAGCGCTTGCCTCGGAGTTCGGCGCGGAGAAGGTGCTGCTGGTATCGCCCCTCGTGCTACTGGCGCTGGGGTACTCCCTGGTGTATGTCAGCTTCCGCTACGCGGGTCTGGCGCAACCGTCGCACCTGGAAGTCGTGGGTTCATTCTGGGAGGAGCCCGAAGGGGCACGGCCATTCGTCGCACCTGGCAAGCAGCAGGCGGGCACAGAAACGCCCCGAACCGAGGCGTAGAGCGGCGCGCTCAGTCGCATCGGCTGCGGTCGCGACTCTTAACCCTTCACGAACTCGATCAAGGCCCCACCACACGCCTCGAACTTGTCTCTCCTTATGAGTTCCTCTGGATGTGAATGTGCGACCTCTCGTCGTTGAGCGCTTGCTGGTCGCGGGAACTCTGGTCTTTGCCGAAGTGCTCCACCTCTTTCCGCAGATCGAGAGGCCTGACGACGGCGCGGCGCTCGTGCTCGCCCCACTGGTCGCGCGGAACCATCCACATCACCTCGAACTCGATGCCGTCGGGGTCCTTGCCGTAAAGCGACTTTGTCGCCCCGTGGTCGCTCATGCCGGTTAGCGCGTCGAGCTCCGTGAGGACTGCGGCGGCCGCGGCGAGGTCCTCGATCATCGGCACTTCCCAGGCCAGGTGATACAGCCCGACGGCGCGCCTGGTTGGTTGCGCCGCGTCAGCGCCGACGGCCATCAGGCCCAGGTCGTGGTGGTTGTCCGATCCGGCCGCTCGCAGGAACGCCACCATGCCTCCCTCGCGGGCGATCTCCTCAAACCCGAAAGCACGCCGGTAGAAGTCAACCGAGCGATCGAGGTCTCGCACGTAGAGGACGGCGTGGTTCAGGCGGGCGACCGGGATGTTCGCTGGCTGATCTTGTGTGGACTGCATAGCTTCTCCTTCTATGGGTGTCGTCCTATGGGTGTCGTCCGGCTCACGCCGCCTTACGAGCGGCGCTTGCGGACAGAGCGGGCTTGACCTGCGGCTGAAACGATGAGCGGTGACCGCATTGGAGACAGACGA
>Ga0209324_10002714_pt1 | contig 12137 bp, 7 predicted proteins | sample Rifsed19ft3_FD_184015 | JGI IMG/M metagenome (GOLD analysis project Ga0209324, IMG submission 184015) | Soil microbial communities from Rifle, Colorado, USA - sediment 19ft 3 (version 2) | ecosystem: Environmental > Terrestrial > Deep subsurface > Rock core/Sediment | place: Rifle, Colorado...
CCTCAGCGGCCTTACAGGACTCATATCCATTGCCCATGCCGCCCCTACCGACCTCACCCCGCCCCTTATCCGTCATATTTCACCGGCACGGCTAATTGAAGGTGAAGATATGGTCATCGTAGCAATAGTCGAGGACGAAAGCGACATATCATGGGTCAACCTCTGGTACAGGACATCAGGAAAAGATAATTATAGAAAACTCCTTATGAAACAGGTAGACCTCAGAAAATATGAGGCCCGTGTCAAAGTAACAGAGGATTTCAGGAAAGGGATTGAGTATTACATAGAGGCAGTAGACCAGTTCGGCAATGAAGGGACAGATGGGGGCAAGGGTACGCCTTATTTTGCTGATGTCAGGGAAAGACCTGTGATTAATGTGATGACCCCTGAAACAGAAACGAAGGAGCAAACTATAGGAACGTCATCAGGCAGCTCTGCATTGAAATGGTTATTGCTTGGAATCCTTGTCGTTGGCGGAGGCATCGCCGCCGCCTCAGGTGGCGGAGGAAGCAGCGGCGGCGGGACAAGCACTGGTACGATTATTGTAAAGTAATTTATTATACCCTTATGAAGACACTACATAAAAACATAAAATTCCTCTCCCTCCTCCTCGCCATAGTCTTACTCTTCGGATGCGGTACAGGAGAAACGGCTAAAGACCCGGCAGGTACCATCACCCTCCAGTCCCCCTCATTCCCTGAAATCCAGGGCATGGTCTCAAAGGTAATAGCCTATCTTGAGATCGCAGGACTCAACTGTCCACTCACAGTGGACTCGGATACAACACTAAATGGCCAATGTCCCAATATCCCCAACGGTACCTATTCCTATACCCTGAAATATGTCTATACAGATACCGGTGTAACCCTGGCCACAACAGGCGGTACAGCAACTATGGAGTCAGGCCAGAACCACGAACTCTCCTTCCCGTCCCTCTCAAAAGATTACGACGACGATAGTGACGGCTATACAAATCTGGAAGAAGTTAAAGCAGGAACAAATCCCAAAAGTAGTTCTTCAAAACCTGCTACTCCATTAAATTTTGATATCTGGGAAGCAACAGGTGCTATGAACCAGGCGAGATCCTGGTCTTCCTCAATATTGCTTTCTGATGGGAAGGTCCTTGTTGTAGGAGGTGCGATTAATCCAGGGCAGTATGGAGAAGCTGACTATTACAGTTCTGCGGAGCTATATGACCCAACATTGGGCACATTTTCTTACACCAGTAATAGTATGAATAACCGAAGGGGATGGCATTTTTCCGGGGAGACTCATGGGGCAACGCTTTTAAGTAATGGAAATGTCCTTATTGCTGGAGGGTATGATGATACCAATGGCTCAACCCAGGTTGGTGGTGTTGTACCCTATAATTCTGCTGAACTTTATAACCCATCCACAGGCACCTTCTCATACACAGGTAATATGCCCTCAGCCAGCGGGCATCATTCAGCAATACTGTTACAGAATGGAAAGGTGCTTATAGCTGGATTTGTCACAGCCATATATGATTCTTCTAATGGCACCTTCTCTCCTACAGGTGCGATGATCTATCCAAGAATGTTTCAGACCGCAACCCTCTTGCCTAATGGCAAGGTCTTGATTACAGGCGGACATAATGGCAGTTCATCATCACTCAATACAGCAGAGCTCTTTGACCCTGCTACCGGGATCTTTTCGCAGACAGGAAGTATGAATTCTCTGAGATGGCAGCATACAGCAACCTTACTTCCAGATGGCAGGGTTCTCATAGCAGGAGGAACCTCAGCTTCAGAAACGCAACAAGCAGTTGATGCCTCTATACTTAACTCTGTAGAGATATATAACCCTTCTACCGGAACATTCTCCTTGGCAGGCACAATGAATTATCCACGGCAGTCGCATACAGCAACCCTCCTCTTAAACGGAAAGGTGTTGATTGCCGGAGGCTATGGAGGAACTAATGTTGATACCTCAGCCAGTGAATTGTATGACCCATCCACAGGCCAATTTACAAGAGGCAGTAAAACGATAGCATCCAGATCTGGTCACTTTGCAACCCTCCTTTCTAACGGAAGTGTATTGGTTTCAGGAGGAGCACAAAGGGGCGCTGAATTGTATATACCTTCTCCACCGTCTGACTCTACCTCTCCTTCAACTCCATCTATTACTATAAATAATGGAGATGCTACAACAAGCTCCGGAGATGTCACACTGACACTCTCTGCCACAGATAATACTGGTATTGTTGGATACTATGCCTCTGAGTCACCCACTACACCCTTATCAGTCTTCTCCACATGGATGCCGGTTGTTTCTGCCACCAACTATTCTGGCACTGTCCCATTTACATTGAGCCCTGGTAGTGGTGTAAAGACGGTCTATGTCTGGTTTAAGGATGCGGCGGGAAATCTGTCAGCAGTGGCAAATGATTCAATAACCCTCGCAATTGACACAGCCCCATCTGCTCCAACTGGCGTATCCATCTCTCCTGGAGACAGTCAGGCAACCATCAGTTGGAACACTGTCACAGATGCAACATCCTATAACCTCTACTGGTCAACAACGTCAGGGGTTACAAAAAGTACGGGAACAAAGATTACAGATGTTGCAAGTCCGTATATTCATATGGGCTTAACTAACGGTACAGTCTATTATTATGTTGTAACGGCAGTGAATAGCTATGGAGAGAGTATTGAGTCGAGTCAAGTTAGTGCAACGCCCCAACCCCCACCCACTCTTAATGTCAACTCAACTTCCCTTGATTTAGGGGCAAGTGAGACAACCGGTTTCCTCAATATCACTAATACTGGCGGAGGGATTCTTACCTGGTCTGTTGCAGATGATCAGACATGGCTTACAGTTTCCCCTTCAAATGGTACTACAACTGTGGAGACCGACACTCTTACTGTCATAGCTGGCAGAACAGGACTATTTCGTGGTTCTTATTCTGGGACAATAAGCGTTACATCAGATGGAGGAAAACAGAATATCCCTGTGACGATGTCTGTTCCCAACCATCTGCCAGTCATCTCCTCCTCTCCAACAACTACTGTTTTTATAAGCATGACATATACCTATGACGTAAATGCCACGGATGCTGATGGGGACAGCTTGACTTATTCACTTACCAGTGCACCAGCCGGTATGAGTATTGATCCTAACACTGGAGTTATATTATGGACTCCGACCGATTGGGGGACGTTTAGCGTTACTGTTTCTGTAAGTGATGGCAATGGAGGGATAGCCACGCATGGGTTTTCTGTATCAGTAGTTGTTACTGATGTGATCTCGATCAGTACAACATGGACATGCACTCGCAGTCCCTATCTAATTTCAGGGAGCGTTACAGTGATTAGTAGTGCTACCCTTACAATAGAACCATGTGTAACACTAAGGTTTGGTTTGGGAGCCTCACTTCAAATAGATGGGACACTGATAGCAAGAGGGAAGAGTACAGATAAGATTACCTTTTCATCTGATCAAGTCACACCAGTCCCTGGAGATTGGGGGTATATCCTATTTAGCAATTCTAACACAGATGCTACTTATGATGCCAGTGGCAATTATACGGGTGGGTCTATAATGGAGTTTTGTATAGTTGAGTATGCAGGTGGAACAAGTGTCAGTAACAACGGGGCGGTTAGGATGGATAATGCCCATCCATTAATAAAAGATTGCACTATCAGAAATAATAAGGCATCTGGTATCTATGCATTCAACCTGTCCAGTACTCTCAAGATTACCAGTAACATTATAAGAGATAACGTGACATCGAGTTGGGGAGGAGGAGGTGTTTTCACTTCTGGAGGGTCAGTTACTCTTTCAAATAATACTATAAGCAATAATACTGTATCACCCAAAAACAGAGATAGGATTTGATTGTATCTATTTTCTTGTGCATCACCGCACTTTTAAAAGAACTCAGCCCCTCTTATCTCAGACAGAAGGGTGATAACCACTCTATGCGGTTACTAAAGAAGCTTTTTCATTCTTTCACCACAGCTTTTAGACAGTCCTATCCTCAGCGTTCTCTGTTTCTCCATTATTCTCTTTGTTCTTGTTGCCTCATGTAACTATAGTCAACTCAAAACACTTCTGCCTAATACGCTTAAATATGGACAGATTATCAGCATCAACTACCAATCTTAATATTACCTGTCCTGCATGGCGTACAATACGACCTGCCACCTGTATCACTTTCCAGCGAAATGTAGCAATAGTATGATGAACCCAGGCCTCCGGACATGATAAACGCTTAAACCCGATAAACAAATTATATGCAATAACCCCTATACGAAAGAACACAGCATTCGCCCATGAATCACCGCACGGCATCCGCTCCATACCAAAACCACTCTTTAACTCCTTGTTAAAATTCTCTGCCGCCCCACGTTGATTATGCCACTTAAGCACTTCATATGCAGTCTTCTCCTCATCCAACCAGTTACTGGCAACTACATGATAGGCATATTTGACACCCTCAAAAAGATTAGGCTGCCTGAAATACTCCCTCTTTATTACCAACCTAAACGACTCATTAGTCTTATTCATAGTATGTATTGCCTCTGCAATCTCAAAACCACAACCCACTACAGGCTCAGTCCATTCCGACTCTGCCAACCCATGAATTATTTTCTTTATAGCACTGTCCTGATCCGCTGTTATCGCCCAATTCACGCCATCACCCTCTAACTCATTAATCAGCTCTGCCTGATATGAAGCGCTATCAGCGCGATAGCGGGCAATTCGCTTACCATCCGGCATCCGCTCCCTGCACTGACGATAAAATCCCACCTGATCGGACACAGGAGACACATTGCCCTCTCTGAATTCATCTAATAGGCATACCTGACTCTCAAACAAAAATCCAAGCATAGGCATATATCCTCTGACACCCTGATATGTAAATTTCGCATCATGCTTATCTGCCATCACCTGTGTAGCATCAGCATCCAGCGTATACTCTATAACACCATCGTTACGTAAAATACGGTGGCTTATTGCATCCCGTACATAACCAAGACCCAAATAACCACGACCCCCATCCTCAGGATTACCCATCCGCCTTAGCCAATCCCCACTTGTATCAGGATCAGGAATACTATCCATTCGCAATAACTTCATCAATGCCGCCTCTCGTCCTAACTCCCGTAAATCCTCTAAACACCGGCCACCACCCTGTAACATCAGCACCAAAGAATCCACAAATACTGAAGCACTATAACCACGATTACTTCCAGGCGCCGGCAAATGACCATCTACCAGTTCTCTCATTCCCATCCCATGATTGTACTCTGCCATCATGGCTAACCCTCCATGGGCGGTTAACTCCTCCTCCGTATTTTCTATCTTGAATCCAAACACTGTTTGGCGTATCATTTATTTAACCCTCCTTGGTTTTATGGTTTAACCTTACAGGTGAGTAGTATACTCACCCTAAACCTAATTACCAAGAGGGTTTTTTATTATTTTTAAATTCCTATCTCTGTTTCAAGGTCTAACAGAGGGCTTTTTATTCTTTACGCGTTTCTATCCCTGTTTTAGGGTCGAAATCACCCAGGCAGTGCATATTAATTTCAACCTTGAAATAAAACACGGATTGTCTTATCATTGCCTTCACTCGACCTGGTCTTTAGTGGTTTCAATGTGGAGTTGAGGAGTTAGTCTTAGATGTGCCTATCCAAGGATTGACTTATTCTGCACCCCTTGATATTATTTCTGTAGATCATAATAAATTATGGATTACAGAAATGAAATATTCGGAATTTAAGATCAAGATTCAGAATTTTCCCATCTTTTCCTCCTCACATCTTTCGGTTTTTGGCGACGGTGAAAAGCTCCTCAGAAATCAGATCAGCAATTGGAAAAAAAAAGGACTTTTGCTGGAGCTCAGAAAGGGTTTGTATATTTTGAATGAGAGCGACAGAAAGATCTCTCCATCCCGGCCATTCCTGGCCAATCAAATCTACTCCCCCTCATATGTCAGCACTGAGTATGCCCTCGGGTTTTATGATCTCATTCCGGAGAGGGTAGTTGATGTCACATCGGTGACTTCGCGAAAAACAGCCCGCTTTGAGAATACCTTTGGTCTGTTCCTCTATCAACATGTCGGTATTCCCTGCTTTGAGGGTTTTATCGAGAAAAAAGAGGAAAATGACCTATCTTTTATGATCGCTACTCCTGAGAAGGCCGTCATTGATTTCCTCTATCTGAACCTGGCAAGATTTGACCCGGGCAGGCCTGAGATTTTTGAATCCTCGTTCCGTTTCCAGAACCTTGATCAGTTAGACCTCGGATATATGGACACACTTGCCTCTCTCTTTAAGAGCAAGAAACTGATGCGGGTCGTGACTATGCTTATTAATTTCACCAGAGGGGGTTGACGTTTGATTGATGTCTTAAAAAAACAGGTTGCAGGATTTCAAACCCGCGAAGAGAAACTCAATCATCTGCGGGAAACCCTGCAGATACTTATCCTGAAGATCATTTACGACACAGGTTATTTCAGAAATCTGAGCTTTGTCGGGGGGACGGCCCTTCGTATTCTCTATGACTTGCGGAGATTCTCTGAGGACCTGGACTTTTCATTGTTTGAGAAGTCCCACTATGATTTCCGGCAACTCGGGAATTGTCTTCACCAACATCTGAGAAACTACGGACTGGAGGCGGATTTTAAGGTGCAGCAAAAAAATACCGTCCAGGGCATTGAGATACGGGTCACGAATATCCTCTTGCCGCTGGGACTGTCTTCCCACAAAGGAGAAAAGCTTTTTATCAAATTGGAAATAGACAGCAATCCTCCTGCAGGAGCAAAAACGGAAATATCCCTGGTCAACAGGATATATGTGTTTACGGTCACCCACAATGACATCCCCTCGCTTTTTGCTACGAAGCTTCATGCCTGCTTCTTCCGTGGATTCATCAAAGGCAGGGACTTCTATGACCTCCTCTGGTATCTGGGAAAGAGGATCAAGCCCAACTTCGATCTTCTCAATAACGCGATTCAGCAGACCCATCCTGGAAGGACACCGGTTACGGAGAGCAATTTCAAAGAGTTTCTGGAAAATGAATTAGGCAGGATTGATCTCAGGAAAGCACAACAAGATGTCGCGAGGTTTCTGGAAGACAAGCAGGAGCTTAAATTGATCAACCAGGAGACCTTCCTGGCAGCTTTGTAAGAAGACATTTGATGTAGCCTTTGTATATTATATAACACTTAATGCCAGACAGACAGTGCCAGGCCGATAGCACTGGTCCTGTATAGGTCTATATCGTTTAACCAGATGTTGAACGATGTTTTTCTGTAAACCATTCCTGCTGAAACTGCATGGTAGTTTGCATTGTACCCTATCAACATATGAATGTCATTTGAAACGATATACTCCATATCTATCCAGTACAGAGGCCTGCCTTCAATAAAGTTTACAGTGGGGGTCAATGCGACCACACCTTTCTGATAAGATAATGATATATCAGTTTTGAGAGGTATTTCCTGTGTGAAGTCCCTGTACCCTTCGTAGCCCTGAATGGTAGGGCGGTATACCTGATAACCCTCCTCGTCATAACTCTTGATGTCAGATGTGGCGTTTGCGGTTGTATATGGGGCATCCTTCCAGTAGATTCTCCCGCCAATATCCCGCAACAGTACCTCTGCGGAAAGCCTTTCGTTGATTAGGTATCTTACGCCTAAGTCAAGACTGTACCCATTGCCTGTGCCGGAGATGGTATCTCTACGGTCATAGACGAGGTTCTCATCGTAAAGATAATCCAGCGAGAAATCAAAGTCATAGGTCATCGGGCCTGTTGAGGTGACGGTTCCCGTTATACTTCCATTTTGAATCTTCTCCCCCCTGAGATATCTTGCAGTAACTCCAGAGCTTAATCCTTTTGTAACTTTGTTTAAATCTATGCCCTTCGATAGTTCAAAGCCTGCTGCAGAAAATCCGTCCGTCTTCAGGTCTATCTCAAAGACCCTTGCCTCTGTAAGCTCCTCTTTTCTGTTCACCATACGGAGTATATCCATGGTGTCTTTATTTGCCGTCATGAAAAGCTCGCCCCTGTAATATCCTGAAAGCCTCCAACCATTATGAATAAGACCTGCGCCTGTCTTCCAGTAATTGTCGCTCCTGTTAGTCGTATCCGGATTGAATGGCCCACCCCATTTATCAAAGAATATGGCACGAAGAGGTAGTGCATTGTCGGCCCAGTAGGTTCTGCCGTCAAAAAAGATGATGTTGGGACTGTCTATCAGTACGGCAGGGTTGAAATCGGAGAGAGGACTTTGGGCAAGGCTAGGACATGGAAAAGTGAGAACCAGGACAGACAACAGGATGCCTATTATAGCAATAAGATTGCCCTTAAACAAGACAGAGGCAGGAAGGATTGGTGCCGCCCCCCCTGCCTCTGATAACCCCTGGTGCATTTTAGAAGATTGATTCTATCGAATAGTCTATATATTTTACGGTAGGAACACCGTTAATTGTATAAAGGTCTGCCATCTCTGCCCCGCCGGAGGTAGTAATGGATCCATTAAATTTTTTATCCTTTGATTTACTGCCATCCTGGAATATGGCTACATTCATCCCATCCTGATTTTTCAGGTTTGCCTGCAGGACTGTATAGTCGTCCTCATCCATATAACAACCCCAATATTCACAACGTTGAACAGTTTCGGTCTTTTCCTCTAAGGCGCCATTTCCTGATAGAAAGACCTTGCTCCCATCGGTATTTGTCCTGCTGTATGAGACATCGAGGGCAAGCTTCCGGTATTCACTCTGAGCTACCTTGAGGAATGCTGTGACAGTAGGCCGTGATGGCGCTTCAATTGAACCATCAAATGATGCATCCCATTTAAGGAAGTTTGTGGCATCCTCCATATCACACCCGTCATAGGTGAAGGCATTATTCAGTTTGCCGGTGATTGTTCCACTGAACTTTACACCTGTTGGAGCTCCATTCTGTAATTCCGAGAACGACCCTTTGAATGTAGCTTTCTGAGGCCGAAACTCACCTTCACATACCTCTACCTGCTTCCAGCCGTTAGAAGTGTATTGCCAGTCTGTATAGCCATTAGCCCTGCTTGCCCACAAGATAGATGGTATATCTAATTCGCCATCCATTTGTGCTGTCCAAGTAGTGATTCTCCCTGAAAAGATGATGCTTGTCGGATATATGTCATCCAGATAGTCACTATCGGGATTATCTGCAAATGTGACAGAGATCTTTCGTCCTGATTGGCTGAAGTCAAGGGAAAGCCCTGGGGCGGTCATGGAACCCGTGAGAGTCATGCCGGTATACATGCCATTATTATCAGTTGTAGCGGAGTAGTCCAAAACAACTTTAAGTTCTTTACCACTCTCCGTCTTCATTGTAGCAACAAATTCGCCGGCTGTCGGCCTGTCGGGATTATCAAGTGTCAGTGTCCCTGAGTCAGATATTCCATCTTCATCATAAACAGTAAAACTACCAGTTCTACTGTCAGCAGACAGCGATATTTCCAAAGTCAAGAGACCATAATCAGGGTGCTGAAATGTTTCTGTCATTCCGGGCTCCACGAACCCTGCAGATTCAATGACCCATACCAATCTATCAACTGTAGCTGTAAGTTCCGGCGCAATCACAGTCTCCAGTTCCTGTGCTAGATTTTTGAAAGGTGTTTCTACAATTCCAGGAGTGCCAACACCCGCATAGTTATATATAGATAGAGCTGTATTTCTGAGATCGGTTACCAATGCCTTGGCCTTATTCAAATCAGACAACTGGGAAGGAAGTATGACAGGTTTATCTATAAAGTCAGATATTGTTTTATCTAACGGTGTATCCGTTAGAGCGGTTACGCCTGTCTTGTTGTTTCCATTTGCGGGATCACAGAAGGTAGACAATGCAGTCAATAGATCATTACCGGTGCTATTTAACATATTGTCATCTGAGAGGTCATTCTTAATAGCGTCTATCCCCTCTGAAATATTTGCCAAATTATTATCATCTTCAACCATCTGCGATATTGATGCCAGCATAAGTCCATAGGTTTTTTCATCTTCTGTTGCAGTAGCAGCAGCCTCTGATATAACATTGGCCGGCATAGTCTTAATGATATCAATGCCCACTATGGCAGAGACCAGGGAGTTTGCATCTTCAATATTAGTCTTTGTAAGTTGTTGTGCCCCTGCATATTTAACCGCTATCTCAGTCAAGGGGGTCACTGCGACAGAGACACTTTGTGATACGTTTGCAAGCGCTGCCCTGAGACCAGGATTAGGTTGGGGTAGTCCTGTTGGATCTGCCTCATCTATGTAGGTTCCGCCGGTCACATCCACAAGGACGTTACCTGTATAAGTCCCGATGCCTACTGAGTAGGTTCCTTCTGCAGTTGTCAAAGCCTCGCCAAGTGAATCCCCTATCGTGCCATTCTCATTCACAGCATAGACAGTGACTTTTCCGAAATTTATCGGTCCCTTTGACGCAATTCCGGTAACAGTTTTATTAACTTTAACTGGTTCGGTACTACCCCCTCCGCCGCTTCCGCATCCTGCTATGAAGATGCCTGCCAATAGAGCTAACCATAATGTTCTAAGTTGTCCTTTCATGTCTGCCTCCTTCTCCTATTTCATTGGAATTTAGAGTATTTAATCAGTTTTTACAAGTTAAATCAATCCCCTGAAGGTATATTTTTTAAGAAGATGATATTTGGCTGAACTAATACTAAAGTATTGGCATGAAGTAGATGTTCTGACCGTATGGCTATTGGTAATTATAAGGCTTTGACATTAGTATGATTAGTCAATAGTTTGCATGGATTTAAATATAACCGCTTCGACCCTGTTTTTTATATTGAGCTTCCTGAATATATTCTGGATATGATATTTTACAGTGTGTTCACTTATATGAAGTCTTCCGGCTATAGCTTTATTTGAGTCTCCTTCAGCTATCAGGTCTAATATTTCTGCTTCCCTAATTGTAAGTAGTCCGTGTGTCTTTTTCTGACTGGGCCTGACTGCGATCTTTTTTGTTCCAAATTTAACAAGGTTGAATATGGTCTTACGTTTAATCCAAATCTCATTGGAATGTACTGCTCTTATAGCCTTCGGGAAGACAGAAGGAAGGTCATTTTTGTAAATTATCCCCATCAACCCCGCTTTAAACAATCCAAGCATTTCATCTTCTTCCTCAGGCCCTACGTTAAAGACGATAATCTTTATATCCGCATGGTTTTTAAACAGGTGCTTGAGCTTGTCACTCTTCATTATCATTCTACTGAAGGTACTGAGACATATAAGTATTATAGATGGTTTTTGTTCTGCCTTGTGTAGGAGTTCAGAAAAGGAGGAGGACATGCCTAATAAATTGAAGGCTGTATCGCCCGATAATATTCTTTTTAAACCTTCATAGGCCAATGTGCAATCGGTTGCTACAGCAATATTTATCTGATTCATTATCCTGCGGTACCACTGTGTTAAGAACCATGGTCATGTATTCAACTATAGACTGATTGGTTTATAGCAGAATTTCCATCTGAGTGCAAGGCAAGAATGTGTGAGAATGATATTATAACTTCAAAAAACAACCATTAGGCCAGAAATAAATAGCCAGAAATAAAATAAATAACTCTTGATTTAATTAATCGTATTTTATATATTCTCTGATAGCAACAGGAGGGCTTGATGAAATGCGGTTTGTTGGGCGTGAGAATGAACTTGAGGCGTTAATCCGGCGCTATGATAGCAGCAAAGCCGAACTTTTCGTAGTTTATGGCAGACGCAGAATAGGCAAGTCCGAACTGTTGCTGCACATTGCAAAAGGGCGGCGGTATGTCTATTATGAGGCTTCTCTGCAGGATGAGGCTTTAAACCTTAGGGACTTTCAGAATAGCGTTGTGTCGTCCCTTCCCGGGGATGCGGTGCTTTCGGGTGTTGCATTCCATGACTGGCAAGGAGCTTTGACTTTGCTTGCAGAGAGGGCAAGGAGAGAACGTCTTCTCGTCATACTGGATGAGTTCCCGTATCTGTGCAAGGGAAATCCGGCTCTTCCGTCCATCATCCAGAGGTTTTGGGATAACACAGGCCGCCACACGAAGATGTTCCTTATTCTTTGCGGTTCGTCCGTATCCTTCATGGAAGACGAGGTACTGGGAGGAAAGTCACCGCTTTATGGCAGGGGGG
>Ga0209324_10002720_pt1 | contig 12132 bp, 8 predicted proteins | sample Rifsed19ft3_FD_184015 | JGI IMG/M metagenome (GOLD analysis project Ga0209324, IMG submission 184015) | Soil microbial communities from Rifle, Colorado, USA - sediment 19ft 3 (version 2) | ecosystem: Environmental > Terrestrial > Deep subsurface > Rock core/Sediment | place: Rifle, Colorado...
CGCCTGCAGGCTCGGCGTACTGACGGTCCAGGTACGCGAGCTCGAAGCCACGCCCGACAAAATCCATGATTCCCCGCGTGCAGAAGGTAAGTTACCTAGGATTAAGTTAATTTCACGATTAGATACTACCACGGCGTGGGGCCTTCAACAAGACCTTGCATCTCCTACGCACAGGCGGGGGGAGCGGCCCATTTGGTGAGTCGAATGGCCATAGCGATCGCCAGCGCGTCGTGGTCAACCTGCGCGGGAGAGCGAGAGCCCTCGGCTTCACCTTCGTCGAAATCCCGATGTCGGCCCTCTGCTCCTCTTCTCTGCAAGCTTAGTCATCCGGGGAAGTTGCTTGGAAGCCGGCCTGGTTGTATCTGACGTGGAGCTGCGCGAGGCTTCCAATGTTTGAGAATAGTGGCATGGAGGCAGATTCAAAGGCAGGACACTGATGTTAGAATCTCCAGCCAAGTTCCCTAAAGAGGCGAAGAAGTCGGAGGTGGCGGATTGAGGCCGAATCACAGTAATTGGGGATGGCGGGGAGGCCCCTGGGGTTTGAAACTAGGTCGTTCTTTCCTTCCTGGCTTACTACCGGGCATTCGCGAAGCCTGGCAAGGGCAACCACTATAGGATCAGCATACCGCGCTTGGGGGAGAGACGCCGCCTGGGGAAACGGAGTCATGACAGCCCGAACGTGATCTTGCAGGAGCTCGTCAAGCGGGTGGAATACGTCCTTGCGTGCCTTGGCCCATTCGGACAGGTCGTCGTCCGCGTCGACGAGCTCATGGTAGACCTCATCCGGTGCGACTATGACGCCGCTGTCAAATGCCTCCTCGAACTGCGCCCACGCTTTCTCAAAGACGTCCTTGGCATAGACCCCTCGCCAAAGGTCGATGATTGCGCTGGTGTCGACGGAAAAGAGAGCCACATCTGGCAATGGAGCTACCCGGATTTCGTACGCATAAGACGCTCGATTTCGTTGAGGTGTTTCGGGTAGGCGCCGAGATAGTCCCTTACGGCGGACATAGGGATTTGCTCTTTGGAGATTCCTTCGAGAACGAGCGACGTGAAGTAGAGCCCGTTATCGAGGACGGCCTTGACAGGGGGAGGCGGTCCGAACTTCTTCTCCTGTTTCTTGCGTTTGCCTTGCTGATCCTTGAGGCGGTCATGGATTGCCCTGTATGCAGAGAGGGAGACAAGCTGCAGGGTAGTCATTCGCCGAAGAACGGCCTCGTAGCTCACGTTGAAATCGCGGGCGAGGCTTGTTACGTCCTCGTCGTTCCACTTTCCCTGGGCAATTGAACGGCGGATCTGGTCCGTGGCTAATAGATCTCTTTCGGGAAGGAGGAATGCTGCCGCGACATGATTGCAGAAGACTTCTACTAGGTTGCCGGCAGAGCCCCGCCCTAATCTCTCGCGGAAGTCGCAAACACCTGCTTCATTGAGGGCAAGATGGGCATACTCGTGGAAGATAGAGAAGATCTTCCCATTCCAGGAGTCCTTGGAGTTGACGACGATCGCAGAGAAGGAACTCCCTCTTATGGAGAAGGCGCGGGCGACCTCCATTTCGACGTCGCGCATCTGGAGGACGAGAACTCGCCTGCGCTCGAGGGCGCGGGACCATTCATCGTAGGCTTGCCTGCTACTTTTCCAAGCGACCTGGCTTTGTATAGTGATACCGAGGTCTGATCGGAGGTCACGTGACGCGTCTTCCGCGGGAGTACTAGAACGGATTGCAGGAATCTCGCCCTCAGGGAGGCTGTCTCGAAGGGTCGCCGCAAGTTCGGAGACAACCTCGGTGGCCCTTCTGGCTCTTCGAATCGCTAGGATGAGGGGAGGAGGGTATTCAATGTCGAGGCCGGGATCTAATGAGCGAAAGTCGCTTGGGTGGGGCGGCTCCACTGGTGGCTCGGGAAGGAAGAAGGCCGCGAGAGGTCTCTTGTAGATGTTCGCCAGCTTCCTCAAGCGGCTGACAGTCGGGGTGGTGTCGCCCTCTTCCCACTGGGCTATCCTCGCTGGTGCAACGCGAAGTCGTCGGGCTACGTCGGCGCGGCCGTAGCCCGCACTTTCCCTAGCCCATGCCAAGACACGGGGTTCGACCTTCGCGTCAAGAGAGCGGGAGGCCATACTCAGAGTTCGCTTTTCCCAAACGAGCGTTGGGTGGTTGGTTGGTTCCCCTGTCTCTCCGAGAGAGACACCATACTGTGATTAGTATACCCGGACACGGCCGAATTCGCTGCGTGCCCAAGCCTAGGGCCTCCAAGCCGGCTAACGGCCTCGAAGTGAGCCGCCCGCAGTCGCAGGTGGGACTTCCCTCACTTTACGCCGGCGTGGCGGGCAAGACAAGTGGCCTTTGTTCGCAGCTAGGCGGGTCGGCTGTATGCGCTTGTTACTGAGGTTTGAATAAGCTATGTCCGTGAAAACCCCGAGATTCAGGCGTAGTTCGGGCGTTTCAGAAGGACATTCATTCCTCAAACCTCAGTAGGCCGCCCAAAGGACGGTGCGCGGCTGCTAGGCGAAATCCGCTCCGTCTGCATATCTAAGGGTCCATGGCGGTCCGTTGTCCAATCCTCGCGCGGCGAGGCGGAATCTCTGAGGATCACTTGGGTTGCGCTTAGCCGGCGGGATCTCGGTCAGGTATATGGGATACCCAAGCCTCGTGACCTGTCTGACCATCGCGTACAGGACCAGGTCTTCTGTGAAGAGTAGAACGCGGTTTGCCGTAAGGCGGGCGTATTCATCTACGCGGTAGCCGAGGACCGCAGGGAGCTGAACGGACACCTTTCCTTGTGCGATTAGGCTGTAGGAGACGCCCTGCAACGTCCAACCCTCGTGTTCGTGTTTGGCCCTGAGATCCTGCAAGTCAGAGTGCCATCGGGATCGGGCTTCCTCAAGGTAGTCTGCGAGTTGGGACTCTCCCGAGGCGCGCAACTGCTCGATGCCTTCGGCGAAAGCCTGGTCCTTCGAGAAGAAGAAGCCGATATCCAGAGATAGCACGTCTCTAAGTAGCGTCTGGAGACCTGACTTGGTGGCAATGATCGCTTGGTCGATGAGCTTGTCGAAGGCTTGGCCCAAGGGAATGTCCACTGACTCCAGTATGTCGTATTGGGATGGCCGGATCGTTACGGCCTGGCCAGATTGGACTCGTTGTGTGTGGGAGACTGCAAGCCTAGCCACCTCGAGGGCGGCGTCACGTGTGGCCTGGGCGGCCTCGAACATGGGCTTGAAATCTCTGTCGAACGCATCGTGTGCTGCGCGCTTCTCCTGCTCAGGCATGCCAATGAGGTAGAGCTGGTCCCGGAAATGGATGAGCCCCATGAAGAGGCGCGCGATGAAAGGCGACGATGAACCTTCGTCGCTGACTTTCCTAACTTGGTAGATCGTTGGCATATGACTTCTCTAGAGGATACGCCGCGCATGAACTTCTGCAAGCTGCGGCGGCCCAACTCGTGATTCTCCCGAGTACCCCTCGCCGCGGGTCGAAGACCGCACCCTCCCCCAGTCCTCCAACCCCCCGCGCCCATCTTAGATCGATTCGCACCCGCCAGCAAGCCAAAGGTCGCGCCTGAGCCTTCGCCACTCTCACCAGGCGCTCCGCAGACCGCCAATCGCCACGACTTGGCTGACCATCTGCCAGGGGATAACCGCCTCACTCCCTGACGAGGCTGGCCCGATGCAGCGGCCGCAGCAGGCCCGAAGTCCAGCGACGGGCGTGCTGCGGGCAAGGCAGAAGGCCAGCCCCGTCAGGCGACCAACCAAGAGCAGCCGTCCGACGCGCCCACAACACCATGGATGCGCACACCGAACGGCGGCGCCTTCGCTGGCTCACGAACCCGACCGGCTATTGGCCCTCGCCGGAATCTCCCAAGTAGGTGAACAGCCCAGCCATCCGCTCGAAGAGCGGGCCATAGCTCTCAAAGCTCCCCCACGGCGCGGCGAAGTCGAGGTGGTAACGGCTCACCTCGCCCACCAGGATGTACTCCACATGCAGGCTGGCCTCGATACGGCCGCGGTCGAGCCGGTCGTGCTCGTACTCGACCCGCGCCGCCGGCTGCCCGCCCAGCGTGACGCCGCGCAGGCGCACCTCGCGGTACTCGGGCTGCAGACGGAGGCTGGCGGCCAGGTCCTGCGCGTAGTCCTGGGCGCCCTTCCCCTCCTCGAGGTCGTAGACCCTCACCGTCAGCAGCGGGCACCCCACGGGGTCCGTGCAATCGGCTCGGAACTCGACGCTCCGCCGCACGGGTTCCCAGGCGCCAACTCGCCAGTTGCGCGGGTAGCGCACGACGAAGAAATGTTCCGACTGGACGTATTCCTCCATCGAGGCGTCGCTGCGGTCCACGCTTCCCAGCACGCGCGCCCGGCGCAGCGAGTCCTGCAGGCCGGCCCGGTCGAGCAACCCCGCCTGGATGTCGTACAGGCGCAGCTCGCCATGCGGGACTCGTGCGACGCTGCCCAGCGTCAACGCGCTCAACCTGCCCGACCCCACCTCGATGACCAGGATCGCCTGCTCACCCTGCGGCGTGACGGCGGTGATCGTGTACCGACCCTCACTCTCGGAGGCCCGCCAACGCGCGGCGGCGAAACCCGGCGGCAGGGCGAAAACGGTGGACGGCGCGCTCGCAGCGAGGGTGCTCTCAAGGGCGTCCCGCGGGACCTCATCCACCCGGCCGCCGGCGAAGTCGGCGAAAGCCCGTCCATCGATCAGCCAGACGTTCCGTTCGCGACGGACGGCCTGCGCGGGAAGCGCTTCGAAATGGACCTGAAGGCGATAGTCCTCGCCCGCCCGGTCCACGGTGTAGTCCCGCACCAGGTCCCCATTCTCGTTGGTGACCTGTAGACGATAGGTGAGACGCTCGGCAACCAGAGCCCCGCCGAGCGCCTTCTCGGCCCGCTCGGCCACCCCGATGCCCAGCCCGTCCTTGAGCCGGTCGGTGCCGACGCTGAAGGTCGGGTGGGGCGTCAGGTAGGGGCCGAAGAAGATCGCCAGCACTACCAACAACACCGCAAAGAGCACGAAGCTCACCACGTTGGGCACGATCAGGCGCGGGTGGTCGCTGAAGGCCCGACTCAGCAGCATCCCAGCCAGGTACACGCCCACCAGCAGGGCCACGTCGACAATGACCACGTGGACATAGACCACTTCCCGTTCTAGCCCGATGAGCACGCTGAGCAAGAAGACGACCGGCGACATCACGGCCAGGATCAGGCTGGTCGTCGCTACCATGGTGAGGGGCACCGCCGCCACTTGCGCCGCGGGCTCCTCCCGCCCCATCAGACGGTAGGCGGTCCAGAAGACAGGGGTGGCGAAGAGAATCCCGAGCAGGGCGATCAGCCCGACCTTGATTGCGTCTCGGATGGCGGCCTCGGTCCCTAGCCCGATCCCCGTCGCCAGTCCGTAGAGCGACCCGCCGAGGGCCGAAGCGACCGTCCCTACTACCAGGAAGCCCGCCAGCGAGCGTCGCTCCTGGATGTCCTTGGCCAACCCCCTTCCACGGAAGATGCCGAAGATCGCAGCGAAGAGGTTCATGGTTCCCAACTCCTCCATTCCTCGACCACCTGCTTGCGCAGGCGCAGAATCTGCTCACGCTGGAAGAGCGCCGCCAAACCCGCTCCGAGCAGGATTCCCCCCGTCAGGCCGAGCTGGACCCAGCGTGGGAACTCGACGAAGGCCGGCCCGAACTGGACGAAGGCGTTGGCGATCAGCGCCAGGCCTCCCCAGCGCACATAGCCGCGCGAGCGGGTCCACATTCCCCATGCGACGGCCAGCAGGCTCTCGACCAGCAGCAAGAAGGCGTACCCGTACGAGCCGCGCGGCGCCGATTGGACCAACGCCGAACCCATCAGGAGCACCAGCCCCAAGCCGGTCGCCAGACGATAGGTCGCGCTGCGCCGCGCCCGTCGTTCGTTCCACCCCGCGCCGAGCAGGGCCAGCCCGGCCGGGATGACATACGCCTGTCTCTCCGTCACCCCCCAGTGCGCCAACAGCGCCCAGACCACCACGACGGCGCACGCCAGACTCAGGTAGGCGATGACGACGTGCCGCCGCAGCCAAGCCTCCAGCGCATAGGCCAGGCCGACGACGCCGAAGCTGGAAGCGATGAGCAGGGGCTCGTCGAGGGCAATCGAACCCATCAAGGGAACGACGGTTAACGCAAGCCCGGCGTGGCGGAAGGGGGTCCCGTAGATCCGGCCAAGAGCATCCTTGCCCATCGCCCACGAGAGGCCCAGGAACACGGCGCACAGGATCGCGGAGAAGAACGGCCAGTTCTCCCACGCCGCCCCGCCGACGGTCTGGAGCAGTTGGAAGTGCCCGACGAAAAGTAGCCCGGCTCCAAGGTAGGTCAGAAGGGGCGGATAGCCTTGTCGGACGAAGGCCTCGCGCTCGCTCCACGCCAGGGCGAGCAGCGCCGCGCCAAAGACCGCCGAGAGCCCGACGCCAATCCACCCGCCTTGATCCAGCCCGCCGAGGTAGGCAATGACCGAATCCGAGGCTCCGAACGCGAAGAGTGGCACGTGCCAGCCCCGTCCCACCTTGCGGCGCAGGATCACGCCGCCGAGCGTGAGCAGCAGCCCGAGCGCGGCGAACGAGAGCGTCAGCGGCTCCTCCCACGCCGCGCCGCTTCCGAACCAGTGGCGGTTGAGGCTGAAGGCGCCCAGGTTCACGGCCAGCAGCGCCGGCGCGAGCAGGGACGGTCGGGTTCGCCATAGCGCCGCCAGGACATAGAGCACGGCGACCGCGGCCCACACGAGGCTGTTGATGCGCGGGTCACCCCAAGTCATCGCGCCGGTCAGTACGCTGAGGAAGGCCCCCGCGGAGAGGAAGGGCCAGGCCAGGCGCGAGGCGCGCCGCCCTAAGGCGTACCCGAAGGCGGCGTAGTTCAACCCCAGGAGGCCCATCAGCAACCCCTGGTTGGTGATCTCGGGCTCGAAGAGCGTGATGTACAGGTAGGCGGGCAACATGAGCAACCACACCGCGGCGTAGGCCCAGCGCGCCTCGCGCTGGATGACCGCCGACAGCACGAGCAGGACGACATCGCCCATCAGCATATGAGCCAAGTCGGCGGTGTCCCCGATCGCTTGCAGCGTGACGAAGGCCGCCACGAGATAGCCGGTGGCATACAGCGGCCAGCCGCCCGATCGCTGACCTTCGGCGCGTTCCAGAGCGTACCCGATCCCCTGATAGGCCGCCGCCAGCGCCATCAGCGCCAGAGCCGCCGCGGTGTCGGAGACCCGCAGCTCGCTGAGGGTCAGGGCGAAGGTCAAGGCGAAGAGCAAGGCAGATGGCCAGCGCATGACCCGACGGTGGAAGGCGGCGTCGCCGGTGACGTAGAACAGGACGCCGACCCCCAGCGTGGCGATCGCCAGCCAGGGGCTGCCCAGGGAACAAGTGCGGCATCCCTCGGCCAGGTTCCAGCCGACGAAACCCGCCAGGAGCACGAACGGCATGGCGCACTGGCTCGCCAGATCGAGCGGCGCTCGGGTGAACGAGGCGAGCGCCGTACCCTCCACCGCCCAGGCGAAGACCAGGAGTACGGTCGTCAGCAGGGAGAATACCAAAGGGAAGACCAGCTCCGGCGCCGACACAACTTGCAGGCCAGAGAGGACCGTGCCGGCCAATGCGGCCAGGGCGAAGAAGGTGAAGACCTGGCTGCGCGACCAGTAGGCTGCCGTGGCGTAGAAGAGGGCACCGACCGCCAGCGTCGCAACGGCCAGCCAAGGGCTGCCGACGGAACAGGAACTGCATACGCCGACCACGCCCCAACCGACCAACGCCGCCAGGAGCACGACCGGCATCGCCAGATGGCTGACCCAATACACCGGCTGCCGAGTGAACGGCGCAATCGAGGCGCCCTCGACGACCCGCGCGAAGGCCAGCAGGGCGTAGGCGAGCAGGGCATAGGTCAGGGGATAAGCCAACTCCGGGGCCGACCCCACCTGCAGCGCGGCGGTGACCGTGCTACCCACCGCGGCCAGGCTGAGGTAGGTGAAAACCTCGCTGCGCGTCCAGACGGCGGTGGCGGAGTAGAGCAGAAGGCAGAAGGGCGAAGCGATCAGCCACATCATCGCATCGCTCAAGCCGCGCGGGGCGAGCACGTAGATGTGCAGCACGGCGGAGTCCAACGCCACGAAGGCGGAGGCCACCCCGAGCAAAGCGGCGCCGCCCAGGCGATACGCAGGCCGTCCGTAGAGGCTGAAACCTCCCAGGTACATCAGGCCGGTCATCAGGAGCGTGATGGCGAACTTGCCCGGCCCCGGGATGCGGGTCCAGTTCACCCCGATGAAGATCAGCCCGGCCAGCACCAACAGCAGGCCGCCCGTGTACAGCGCGATCTTGATGTTGCGGTCGCTCAACAGCCACTGGTCGAAGGGCACCTTCTCGCGCGCCGGCTTGGGAGGGGCCGGAGGCGGCGCCGGTCGCGGCGGCGGTGGAGCGACCGCTGGTGCGGGCGTGGCCGGCGGCGCCTCGGCAGCCGGGGCGGGAGGTGCGGGGCGTAGCCGCTCACGCAGCCTGTGCAGGCGCTCCTGGTAGGGTATGCGCAGGGCATCGGAGACGCCCCAGCTCACCGTCGCCTGCAGCAGGAACTCAAGCTGGCGCAGCTCGAGCAGGTCTTGGCTGGCATAGGCCTGGCCACAGCTCGCGCAGACTCTCACCCGCGCCTGCTCCGGCGCGCCGCAGTTTGGGCAGTTCATACGGACCTCCTGTCTTGCAACGGTTCGACCATTCCCAGCCTTTCCAGCGCGGCCAGGGCCTCGGCGCGCTGGCGGGGATCACGGCCGAAGCGGATGATCTCGAGCAGCTTCTCCGGATCAGGGGCCGCGCCGGGCTGTAGCCGGGGCGCCTCGGCCGCGGATTCCGATGGAGCGGTGTCGGGCACGGCTCGGGCAGGCAGGCGCCGATCGGCGCCGAACCAGCGCAGCAGCGTGCACTGGCCACGCTTCGCTTCCCGCTGGCCCCAGCGGGTGCCGAAGAACCAGACAACGACGAGGCTAGTGATCGTCAAGAGGGCCGGCACGTAGGGGCCAAAGAAAAAGAGTAACAGGAACGGGATTACCGTACGTACGGCGGCTAGAAGGAGCGCCTGCCGGCCGTGCCAGCGCACGAAGGAGCAGCGGTCGGAGGCCGGGATGAGCAGGATCAGGTGCCACAGGGCAGAGCCCAAGGTGGGGATCAGGAAGGAAGAGCGGAGGATGGAGTGCCTCGTCGGCCAGAGGTAGGGCACCCACTCACGAAGCGCAAGCAAGGTCGGTACGGTCAGCGCCGGTGAGAGCCAAAGCCACAGGTACCAACGTGCGGCACTCCGCCTTTCGCTCTCCGTGCTCGCCCCGTCTACGACTTCTCCTGCCTGCATGTCCGCTCTTCTCCCTTCGCACAACTTGGTCGCCATGCCCGCGCTTCTCATGCGGTCCGGCCTGCTGTCACACACGAGCGGACTCCCGCAAGAAGGGGGCGCTTCTTCCTCATTTGCCTCCTAAGAATACATGGGAAGCGTTATCCGCGCGTATCTCGCCGCGTTATTCCCGGGACGACCGCAGACCACGGACGATGGACCACCGACATGGACGGTAGACTGTGGACGGTGGACGGTCGGTCACGATCCCTGCCCTCGGCGCCCAAGTGACCCAGCGCCCAATCACCAACAACCAATGACCAATCTCCAATCCCCAATCTCCCCTCATCGCTCCTCATCGGGAACCTCCCCCCGGCCTCACACGTCTTCTCTGTAACGCTGCTTTGTCATCCCAGGGAGGTCCCTATGCGTGCCCTACGAACGTCGCTCGTTGTCCTCTCACTCTGCGGATTCGGGGTTGTGTTGGCCGCCTCTGCAGTGAGCGCCGGCCCCATGATGGGAGTGGTCGCACCGCCGGGGACAAGCCCCGCCGTCCCACCGATTGACGAGGGACCCGGCGACGACCCCGACTACATTGCCGCCATCCAGAATACGGCCGCCATGGTCTGGGACGAGACCGCCCTCCGGCTGGCCTACGAGCACGGCCTGGATCTGGTGAACCTCACCTGGGAGGACACCGGCCGCTACTACAACTCATCCGTCGGGCCGAATATCTCCGACGTCACCATCCAGGTGCAGCACCGCGACCCGGCTTCGGGCCAGTACCTCCTGACCCTGATGCCGGTCATCCGCTACCCAAACTTCAGCGACCTGACGGCCGACATCTCACCCGACCGCTTCTACCTGCTGGTCGGCAACGAGCGCGGGCAGGGCCTGGAGCGCGTGACCCTGCGCGAGTACCTGCGCCATTTCCGCCGCTATCTCAGCGATTCGGAGTCGTGGGCCGGTGACGAGACCTCCTTGCTCGCCGCTCGCGACAGCCATGTGCTGGTGAGCGCCCAGGCGGCCTTCCTGCCGGTGCCGCAGCAGGGCACGGCCGAGTTCAATCCCGTGATCTTCAACTACCCGTCGTACAAGGGAGACCCGGCCGTCCTGGCCATCGTCGCCACGCGCGAAGGCACGAGCGCCACGATCATCGACAACGTGCGCGACGCCTTCCCCGCCGGATTCTCGTGGGGCCAGCGGTTGTTCTTCAACCAGGACGGCGAGCGGGCCAGCTTCACGGGTCAGCGATTGAGTGACTTCAACGTTGAGAACCGTGGCGGCGAAGACCCACGGCCGCATGAGGACGGACCGGAAGCGGCAGGCGAGAGTGGGCTGAACATGGTGCTGCTGATCCAGGTGCCGCTGAAGCAGAAGCGCCCGATGATGGAAAGCGATGGCATGACGATGTTCGCTGCGGCGCCGACGATGGACGCGAAGCTAGGCTCCGACGTCGAGGCGGCGGTGATCGGGCATGGCGAGGTGGAAGGGCCGTTCACGGAGATCGACGGGTTGCAGATCGAGCGCGACACGCGCTTCCCGATCCGCGTCACGGTCCAGTTCTACAAGGCCACCAGCACCGCCATCCTCTCCGCGGCCGACATGGAGGAAATCGCGGCCCAGATCCAGCGCGTCTACGACGACGGCGACTACGTGGGCAGCCTGGTCGTGGATGGTCCGTCGGACCGGCCGACGGAGTATGAGGGCTCCAAGGAGGAACCCGCCGGCTGGTGGGAGGCCTTCTGGCAGCGCTTCGAGTCCAACACGGACATGACGCGCGAGAAGGCGCTCGAGCTGTTGCGCTCGCTGGGGGCGGTGGCGCGCCGTTGGTGGGAGGAGATGCGCTGAGAGGCTGGGCTTCATCGCCAAGGCGTTTCTGCCGGTGATCACGCGTTGAGTTCTCAAGCTCCCCGTGCGCGCGCAGCTCGCGGGGAGCATTCCTTGCCTAATACACATAAATGGGCTATGATATACACATAGCCTTACAAGGAGTAGGTCATGCGGACCAACATCGTTCTGGATGATGAACTTCTGGAACGCGCCAGAAGGCTTACAGGCCTGACCACCAAGCGCGCCGTTGTCGAGGAGGCCTTGCGCCTTCTGGTGAAGCTGCGCGAGCAGGAGGGCGTTCGCTCGCTGCGCGGCAGGTTGCGCTGGGAGGGCGATCTGAGCCAGATGCGGGAGGGGCGCTTTGACGTTGCTGGTTGACTCTTCCGTATGGATCGACTACCTGAACGGGCAACGCACGCCCCAAACGGACTACCTCGACCGAACGCTCGGGCGGCGCGAAATTGTGGTTGGCGATCTGATCCTTGCCGAAGTGCTTCAAGGGTTTCGTCGGCAAAAGGATTTCCAGGCGGCGCGCGAGGCCCTGCTGAAGTTCCCCTTGGTGGAGATGGTGGGCATCCAGATGGCCTTGAAGAGCACGGAGCACTACCGCGCCTTGCGAAAAAGGGGCCTCACCGTCCGCAAGACCATCGACGCCTTGATTGCCACCTTCTGCATTGCCGAGGATCTGGAGTTCTTGCACTCCGACCGCGATTTCGACCCATTCGCAAAGCATCTTGGCTTGAGAGTGGTCTCCCCATAGAGGCCCTGGTCAGCAGCCCGAGAGCGTTGCCGATGTGAACTTCCTCGTCGAAAAGATGGGTCCGAAATCCTCTCAATCGCCGAAGGCGAACTGGTTGAACAGGCTCCAGTAGCAGTTGTAGTACAGATTCTGAGGTGTGGTGGATGGATCCACGAGCGCGGGCTGCAGGGCTTCGAGCAGCTCCAGAAAGACCGCGATCCCGGGAACATCGCTGAAGACTCCCCC
>Ga0209324_10002722_pt1 | contig 12130 bp, 13 predicted proteins | sample Rifsed19ft3_FD_184015 | JGI IMG/M metagenome (GOLD analysis project Ga0209324, IMG submission 184015) | Soil microbial communities from Rifle, Colorado, USA - sediment 19ft 3 (version 2) | ecosystem: Environmental > Terrestrial > Deep subsurface > Rock core/Sediment | place: Rifle, Colorado...
CGAGAGATCACCGACGACCGCCGGAATCTCAGTGACAAGCACCAACCGAATTCGTTTGTAACCTCTTCACACTCCCGTCCCTCCCCCCATTTTGTTAAAAAAAGTCGTTGGTTTTTACCCCATTTCCATCCCCCCAAACCCCCAGTTCAGCTCGTTTTTGAGGTTTTACATTTCAGGCGTAACGACTATCACCGAAATCGCCTAAAATCGGCCAAAACACTTGACTTTCATCTTTTAAACCCTAAATTTGTAGGTCACGGTGGGGAAAAGTGGGGAATTGTGGAGTGAAATTCCCCTGCCTCTGCCTCGTTGTCTCCGGTGGACATAGCGATTTAATATTGATGAAGGGGCACGGGCAATTTGAGAAGTTAGGGCGGACCCGGGATGATGCTGCCGGCGAAGCCTTCGACAAAGCCGCTAGAATCTTGGGCTTGGGCTACCCCGGGGGTCCAGCTATTGAACAGGCAGCTCGCTCTGGAACCCCCTGCTTATCTCTTCCCCGGGCCTGGCTCAAGGAAAGCCATGATTTCAGCTTCAGTGGCTTGAAAACCGCCTTGTGGCATCTTGTTCACAAGGGAGGAGTCTCGGTCGCCGATGCCGCCGCCAGTTTCCAGTTGGCTGTAGCCGATGTTTTAGTCGCCAAGACCATTGAAGCCGCCAGGCAATTGAATGTGGGACAAATTTTACTGAGCGGTGGAGTGGCCGCCAATAAGATGTTAACCCAGCATTTCCTTGCCAGCTCGCCGGTGCCCGTTCTTATTCCCCCTCCCCACTTATGTACCGATAACGCTGCTATGGTGGCTGCCTGTGGCTATTATCATTTCCAGGCTGGCCAGATAAGCGGTTATGACCTGGATGTAGTGCCCAGCCTCACCCTCGGCTAACGCCCAATCAGGAAATTCTAAATACTAATTTCTAAGCTCTAAACAAATCCAAATATCGAAATTCAAAGCTCTAAACTTTTTTGGTCATTTATATTTTGTATTTTGGTTATTGTTTAGGATTTCGTGCTTGGGATTTCGGATTTTCCCTTCGGGGCGTGGCAATCTCACCTTATAGTTTTCTCTCCCCTGGCGGGAGAGAGTTAGAGTGAGGGGGATTTCGTTTGTCATTGGCATTTAGACATTTGGATTTCAATTGTCATTTGGATTTTGACATTTGAGTCTTTTCAGTCTTTGCATTTTTACCTGTCATTTTTATTTTTGGTCTTTAATTTTTGAATTTGTTTAGGATTTCGTGCTTCGGATTTCGGATTTCCCCTTCGGGGCGTGGCAATCTCCGCGGCTAAATTCCAAACACAAAGCTCCAGATCGTTTTGTTCATTAGGATTTTGAATTTTGATATTGTTTCGGATTTGGGATTTCGGATTTCGGATTTTTCTCTGTGGTACTTTTAGGTCATAGACAGGTTATACAGCTATTGTTAACATTAGTCAAGGTGACAGTCAATCTAAGGAGTAAGAAATTGGCAAGGGAAGTAGAACGCCTCCATGATGATGTCATTGCTCTTAAAATGGCAATCGAGGAGGCGATAATAAAGGGGCAAAAATCCCTGGCTGGCCTTAACGATATTCCAGAGCCAGGCCTGGTTTCCAATGAGGACTTTGCCCTCACCTGTGTGAACGCAGGTTCCAGAACTGCCGCCCGCCTCGCTGACTACTGACTCCTGACTACTGACTCCTGACTACTGACTCCTGTCTCCTGTCTTCTGACTCCTGTCTTCTGTCTCTTGACTCCTGACTCCTGACTTCTGTCTACTGACTACTGTCTTCTGTCTACTGTTCTGGTGCTTCCGCCTCAGTATTCCTCAACTAGCTAGAAGACATTCGCTACATCTTCCCTCTCGGCTTATCCTATGGGCAATAACGGTTACATATTGTACTTCTTGAATTGAATTCCATGGACACCATACCAATTAGGCCTACTGCAAATTAGGTATTATGTCTTCAGAATACTAAGCAAGACTCTTTGAAAGTGATTATCGAGCCGCAGAGATAGATAGTGGTTGTGGGAACGAACCTTTTTTACTATTGAGTTGCTGGCTCAATAAAAGTAAAATAATGGGTAATGGCGTCGGATCTATTAACAATCAGGCAAGCCAGTGAATGGGCAACTCAGTATTTGCACAGAAACGTCATGCCCTCAAACATCTCTTACCTGATTCAGTACGGTAGAATCCAAAAACTTACAGACAATGGGAATACTTTAGTTAGCAAAGAAGATTTAATCAGGTACTACGAATCCTACGTTGGCAAAAGAGAGACCAAGTGGATCAGTATATTAGGTGAAGACTTAAATTGGGCTTTGTCTTTTGACTATCTGAAGGAGTCTGAAAGAACCAAGCATGTCCATAGATTACATCCCTATAAAGGGAAGTTTATACCCCAATTAGTAGAGTACTTCTTAGATAGACACACTGATGACTTTAAGAAAGAGGTCTACTTTCAGAAGGGTGACATTATACTTGACCCATTTTGCGGTAGCGGTACCACTCTAGTCCAAGCAAATGAACTTAGCATGCATGCAATAGGTGCTGATGTCTCAGCCTTCAATGCGTTGATAAGTAACGCGAAGATTGCCAAATATAACTTGGCTGAATTGTATAATGAAATACGCAAGATTACTTCATCTTTGAGACAATTTATCTCTGGTTCAAACACACGAGAATTTGAAAGCAAGCTATTAGAGTTTTTAGCAGACTTTAATAAGAGATATTTTCCATCTCCCGAATTCAAAATTAAAGTCAGGATGGGACAAATTGAAGAAGACGAGTATGGCCAAGCTAAATCAAGAGAATTCGAACAAATATATAAAGCGCTCCTCAGTATATACAAAATTGAACTTAAACAAGAGAAGATTGCCAGCAACTTCTTGGATAAATGGTATATAAAACCCATAAGGCAAGAAATAGGCCTAGTACGTTCTTTGATTGAGCAAGTTCAAGACACTAATACTAGAAATGCGTTGACTGTTATCCTTAGCCGTACGATTCGTTCTTGCCGGGCCACAACACATTTTGACTTAGCCACACTAAAAGAGCCAGTGCTAGCTACCTACTATTGCCATAAACACGGTAAGATATGTAAGCCACTCTTCTCTATCCTAGATTGGTGGCTGAGATACAGCCAGGACACCATTGGTAGATTATTACAATTTGATAAATTGCGGACTGAGACTAGCCAAATTTGCCTAACAGGCGATTCAAGAACCATAGATATTATCAGCGAACTAGGAATGCACTATCCGACTCTCGCCAAACTTGCCAGAGACCAAAAAATCAAAGGTATATTTTCAAGTCCTCCCTACGTAGGCTTAATAGACTATCACGACCAACATGCCTATGCTTATGACCTATTTCACTTCGAAAGAAAAGACCAACTAGAAATAGGCAAATTATCAAATGGGCAGGGCCCCGAAGCTAGAAAATCATATGTTCAGTCGATCTCAGAGGTCTTGAATAACTGCAGACCATTTCTGGTTGATGATTTTGATATTTTTTTAGTCGCAAACGACAAATATAACCTCTACCCACTTATTGCAGAGAAGTCTGGAATACGAATCATCAAACGATATAAGCGCCCTGTACTCAACAGAACTGAACGAGACAAAGGCGCGTATTCAGAGACTATATTTCACATGAAAGCGAGATAAAAATGGGACTTTCAAAAGAACAAACTTCCAATGTTGAACGGGTTCTGAAAAATAGCTTGAGGCATAAGTTTCGAAACTACAACCCGGAGCCTGCTTCAATGCCTTTCCATACGAGGTTACTTGGCAAAGACCGTCTAGCATTGTATTCCTTCATCCATTCGCTGAGCACTAATTTTGGCACTACAATCTTTGAACCGGTCGCAATTGCGATAGCAAAAGACAGGTTCAAAGTTGCTAAATCACATGCAATAGCAGGTGAATACATTTATGAAGACGCATCGCGTGAAATCCAAAGAATGATAGATGGCTTAACAACAGCAACATCTTCACCAAATAAGAACGCAGAAATTGATGCTATTCGAAAAGTCTGCCAAAAGGGAACAATAAGAAAGGTTAATCTAACAAGAGTAGATATACTGTTAGAAAGCAAAACGAATGATCTATATTTGTTCGACCTAAAAACGGCGAAACCAAATGTGGGTGGGTTTCGAGAATTTAAAAGAACATTATTAGAGTGGACAGCGGCAGTATTAGCATCAAATCCAAAAACGAAGGTGAATACGTTAATCGCTATCCCATACAACCCCTATGAACCGAAACCGTATAACCGATGGACGATGCGTGGAATGTTAGACCTGGAAAACGAACTGAAAGTTGGCAAAGAATTGTGGGACTTTCTTGGTGGTATAGGAGCGTATGAGAACTTACTGGATTGCTTCGAAAGAGTCGGCATAGAATTAAGAGATGAAATTGATGAGTATTTTGCCAGATTTAATAGATAAACAATAGGTATAAGAAATACGAATTATGAAGAAATTACTTAGTAATCTGTCGATTGCTACAAAGCACATTTCTATATTAGACGATGTCTTTGGAAAAAATTACCCACCTTATACTATAGTTTCCAAAAAATTAGAGAGCCTGCCACTATATGATGAGCTGAGAAAAGAAATATATGCCGGCGGTAAAAGACGAGGAGCCCACGGCTACGGTAGGCAAATGATACTAGGTGACTTATTACAGTATATATTCACTGGAAGAGGATATTACTTTGCTGTTAGAGGGAAGGAACAGAGGGAATCGTTCATATCAATGATACTGTACGTGTGTAACCTTCTGATATTAATGGAGGACATATCGGTCGAAGTACAACTTCGCAATACCATGCTTGACGCGTTAGAGAAAAGAATAGGGTCCGCCTTCTTCGAGGACTATGAGCAGGAAGCCTCATTTAATGAGTTGAGGGCATATAAAGGACGAATTACACCCGAGGAAGGCGAAGAATATGACAATATTATAGATTCAATGTTGCCTAAAAGAGTAGGAGTCATTCCAGAATTATTGGTCTATGTGTTTTTGACCAGGAAGAATTATGGTTATGTCGTACCATTGTTACATTCGCAAAGACTTATCGGTAATCAAGGATACATTGTACCACCCGATTTCTTACTATTGAGAGCAAAAGGTGAAATATTTGGAATAGAGGTCGGAAGAGGCAAGGAACAACAAATGGGTTCATTCTCAACAACTACATCTATTCCGGTGTTCACTACCGGTATAGGTAGTTTCGACCAGCCGCAACCTTACAGATGCGGAAAATGCTTGAAATGGATAATCTATTGTGACGAGGTGGTGAGATTGTGTTCTAGGAACGAGGAACCGGAAGGCGAATATGTTGACTGTGAAAAGTGTTCAACCTATAAAGGCGATATGGATGAAGCCTTATCTAAATGCCCTTATGTAGTCTATCACGGCAGAGCATTGGATTATTATGGACGAATGAAGGTATTACGCTACCACTACAATTGTGTTAGGAAGGATCCCGAGGTTCCGAAGGTGTTGGGGCGTGCGAGCACACCAAAACTAATAGCACCTTTACCTTGGGTAAGTGGGCTAAGATACCTTTCAAGAGACATCTGACCTCGTCTTACTACAAAATTCTGCTAACATTTTTGCCAACGAATTTTTCACTGTCACCAAAAGCTGAAGGTTACTTAGCGGCATAAGCCGAGGCCGCGGGATTTTGGGGACACTACGCTAGTTAGGCCTGCCGTGAATCCGGTCTTATTATTTCCTCGGAACACCTGGGAAAGGAATACTGCTTATTGGATTAATTTGTTACAGGACTTGACAGAGAAGATGCTGCATGTTACAATGTTACAAATAATAACTGGAGGTCTGAAATGCCGGTAATACGAGTAGATGACGAAGTTTGGAAAGAACTACAAGGAAGGGCAGAGCCATTGGTTGATACTCCAAATTCCGTGCTGCGGAAAATATTGAGGCTTGTGGGAGATAAAGTCAGCCGTGAGGAAACGTTGATAGAGATAGAGCTCAGTAGTCTACATAGTCCGCGAAAGTGGGCACTAATCCCCGTTCCGAGAGGGAGGAGGCGCTTCTTTCCAGGCTATAAAGTCTACTTTGAACTAGAGACTGATAATCAGGCGGTTAGGACTAGAGTTACGTCGGCCCTAAAAGGCACACCTGTGGGCGATCCAAACGGTGGTAGTTATATTCAGGGAGGTTTGCGACCTTGGTTCAATAGCCATTCTGAGTTGAAGCCAGGTGATAGATTGCGTTTTGAGGCCTTGGAGCTTGGGAAGAGATACAGGCTGTCCATCATTCGGAGTTGAGGGCTTTCCTCCATTACCGTGTCCCCGAGAAACTATAGGTTCAATAGAAATACAACAAGTTTAAGTTATGGGAAAATATAATAATCTAACTGTCCTGAAACAGGCAAAAGCCAGGACACAGCACACTTGCTACGGTTGCGGCAAAGCAATTCTGCCCGGCGAGGTTTACTATAGAGAACATATTGAAGACAAATTCCTTCACAGCTTGCACGCCAAGGCGTATTGCTCATCTTGTGGTGAAAAGGTAGGTAAAATGACAGGAGGATGAACTATCTTATTTTCAAGGCAACAATAGGGCAGCCCCCTTAAATCGAACTCATGCACAAGCCCGCTAGAATGCATGGCTGCCGGAGGAGAATGTATGGAGGACTTTCGTCAGTACTATTACCGTGAGTCGTATCTGTTCGACATCGTGCGGCCCCGTTTCCTAACCCAAGGGTACCTCGACGCATTTGACTTCTTTTGCATAGTCATCTGGAAGGCTGAACGGGCAAAACGTAGAATTGCGCAAAGACTGGCAAATGTCGACGAAGACCTGGATGCGGCAGTCAAAGTAGTGACTTGGCGAATTAGCCAGCAAGCAACAAGTAAGGAAAGGATGCGCGTATTGTGGGACGGTGGCCTTGAATTGCCAATGATATCTGCGATTCTTACAGTTCTCTATCCAGACGAATTCACAGTGTACGACCAACGAGTGTGTGGTCAATTAGGCAAATATCACCAGTTGAAAGATTGCAGGAACTTTGAGACTCTTTGGAGTGGCTACTAGGATTTCAAGCGTGATGTGCGGACGCTCGCTCCTGCGCCGTTGTCGTTGCGGGATGCGGACCGTTACCTGTGGGGAAAGTCTTTCCGCGAGCAGCTGTTGAACGACATTCAGTCAGGCTTCAGGAGGACTGAAGAGGGTTAGTTTCCGCAAGATATACGGGCTCTCAGCCGCGTTTAAAGTAACTCTCGTCCATGTTCTTCAGGTGGCGCAACAAAAGGTACGGGTCAAGTCCCGTGGCCACCATACCAATCAGGCCTGCCACAAATCAGGCATTATGTCCCCCAGAATACCGAAGGATATGTTAAGATGGGTGAAATGGACCTTCCGTTGCTGCGTGTGTAGAATGGGAGAACAGACGATAGAATGGAAATACCAACGATTCGGAGCAAATTGAAAGGAGGGACGAACTATGCCAAAGAGGAAATGCGATTCTTGCGGCAAGGAAAAGGATGTCTGGGGAGGGAAAGTATGCTCAAAGGGGCATTTTATATGTAGAGATTGTGCATCTTTGACAACAACATGCCCATTATGTCGAACACCCTTAAAATAGGTGATGATTTCAAGAAAGCAAAAAGTGGAGGTGACTGTGACAGACGAAGAAATTTTAGGTATTTTCCGGGGATGGATGAAAGATGAGAGTAGCAGGATCCTGCAAAGGGGATGGACTCTTAAGTTGGTTTTCACTACGAATAGGTTAATCATAGCGGGTATGAACAAGCACATGGGTATGCCTCCCTCTTCAAGTCACCCCGAGTATATTGTCTCTCGTGCAAACACCCTTGAAAGAATGAGAACGAAAGAAAGCGCATCCGCGGAAGGCATCTTGAAAGAGGACGCTGCCAATTTTGAAATACCATATTCTGTCATAACCGTAGTCGATGTGAAAGAACATGGTAAAGGATTCCCCTTTGACCTCAGAATCTTTATAGATGACTTGAATGTGCCTAAGTATAGATTTAAGATCGATTTGAGGTACCCGTATTTCGCTGAATTCATCGAGTTTCTTCGCACGGTCTTGCCGGGCAAGGTCTAAAATTTGTGAGTCCCAGAGCACTTCGCTCGCAGAATTCCAGGGACACCATCCTTCACAAGCTGAAGGATGGGGCCTGCCACAAATCAGGTATTATGTCCCCAGAATACCATCAACTCCCGGAATCCGCTAAGTGCTGTATTTCCTGAACATTTCGTCGAGCCTTTTCGCTGAAAATACCCATTCATCAGGGAGTTTATCAGTTGTACCATATCCGTGGGCTCTTTTTGACCAAGTGTGGTTTTCATGTAGCATAGTATCGCCCCGTCCTTTGGAAGACGCTTTCAGTTGTTGAATAATTTCCATAGGAGTTGCTAAATATGCTCTAGGACATTGTCCCAGTTCTATATTTTCAAACTGTACCAACATAAGGACAATGTTTTTCTTTTGTTTACTCAGCCACGTATCAGCGGCACGATGATAGTCCGCACCTCGCAGATAAGACTGGGTTAGCCCCCAAGCTCCATCTTGGCTACCCTTTACTGATATCTTTAGAGTTGTATTAGCCTTAACTGCAATCAGGTCATAATCTGGTTGGTTTGCACCATATTGGACAGATACATCACACTCCGCATGGGCAAGCAGTCCTGCCGCAAATGCTTCTGCTGCTACCTTAATATGGTATGGTGATATTTTACTCATTACTGCCTCACAGGGATTGCAATCAACTAAATAGTCCCTTCTCTGCCCATGCTCTGTCTTGTGATGGTGGGGGCTGTTCCCATCGTTTCGGTAGACTTAGGTTGAGTGGTGGTGCCTCTCCAAAGTATTGGATGTAGGCAAATAGAAGAGCTCTCTCAGCCATATCCAATTGGTCTTCGCTTATGGGTGTAGAATACCGCACATTTAGTTTCCCCAAATATTTACCTACATCACTGACAGTAAGAATTGGCTTGTCCAGTATGATTTGAGCCACTCCGATATGTGCCCAAAGAAAACCGCTTGCAGTATGGTTCTGTTCCCAGAAGTTCCATAGTCTATTTCGGAGGTTTTTTGCCTTACCGATATACAATATGCCCGCATTATCAACTTTACCGATTCTTTGAATTGGGCGGTCACTCATTACAATGTATACTCCAGCGGTTGCGGGAGACGAATCCCAATAATCCTTCAGGGTTTCTAGGACAATAGGTTTATGCCACGGGCTTCTCATTGCCTATTCATTTCCTTAGTCTAATTATATGACTGAGACCAAGCCCTCGCAACTAACCTACAAAAGCACTTATCTTGTGTGTAAGGACCGGATTTAGCATAAATAGTCCCTACAATGATTTACAAAAAATATCTTAAAGGAATAAAATAGAAACTATGATACGAAGTATGCTAAATCGTTTTTTGCCGGCTATTTTTTATGTTGTCTTTCTAGTTATATTACTCAAAATAACAGGTCAATTACAGGCTGCTAATTTTGTCAGAATTGATTTCTTAGTCGGTTTAGTCATTTCTATCGGTATAGGTATGGCCATAGAAAGATGGCCACGACGTTTTTATGCTTATGCCTTAGGTTTCGTGATTGTAGTTCTTCTCGGTATTGGAATTTTCCTTATTATCCACTCTCGAAATACATCTTTTTGGGATAATAATCCCCCCTGGAATCCTAGCGTGCTAGGGGCTGGCGTTTCAATAACTGCTCTAGCTTGCGCTTTTTTCTTCGCTTCATGGCCATTATTTCACCCAGAGCGCAGTGTAGGTAGCACACGCGCGATTCCTGTTTCACAGATAAATAGACCATTTCTAAAAAACGTTAGGGACTGCATCGGAAACCATCAACTGTTAATGCTAGGGTTAGCAGCAACATTTATTTTACTTATAATTTTTACTATCCTTCAGCAATTTGCTCCGAGCGCCATGCAATTAGACGTTAAGTGGATTGTAGTCGCTGCAATTCCAATAATATTGGCCTTAATAGCAGGCGGCTATATCAAGATAGTCAAAGGATTCGGATTTGAATTAGAAGTTCGGATTAAAGAACCCATAGCCACTTTAGATTTGAAAGCGAGAGAAGTTTATATACCCACTCGAGGCATTAGGAAAGACACTATTGACTATCTCGAACGCTTAAGTGCAGACCGTAAGAGAAGGATAACTAGGCTCCAATTTTCTATAAGAAGGCGTGATTACTATGACCCGTACGCAATCACTGAATATATACGTGACTTACCTAATCTAGAATACTTTGAAGTTGTTAGGCCAGGAGGAGCATTCATATGTTTAATCCCAGTGAGCTTATTCTATTTCGATAAAGAAAAGCATGAAACAAATATTGATGAACTCCGCAGCTTTGTTCAGTCTCTGGAAAATAACTCTGTTATGCAATTATACGGAGATGTTGCGATTTCCTTCAGAATCTCAGCAGACCTGAGTATTATCAATGTTTTAGAATTGCTTTATTCTCAAGGGGTAATAGCTGCTGTGGTTGTAGATTCAAAAGGAGCAGTAATCGGAATCATAAACTCATCTGATATAGAAAAACGTATCGCTACCGAAGTTATATTTGAAGCCAAGCGTAAAAAGAAACCGTAGTAGCGCAAAGTCCAGGGACACCATACCAATCCCCGATTTAATCGGGGACCAGTCAGTCTTACTACAAATCAGGTATTATGCCCCCAGAATAATAGCAGCAGATCCATCTAAAATATCAACCAGCTTCGCTGAACGGCAAAATCTACAATGCGAATGAATATGAGGTGGTTTACTAGGCTAACTAGTGCATTCTCAAAGAAGATAGAGAACCTAGAATATGCTGTAGCCCTTCACTTCATGTATTATAACTTTGCCAGACCATATATGTCGTTAGCAAATCCATGTCCGAGAACGCCGGCAATGGCGGTAGGGATTAGCAACCATGTGTGGGCTATTGAGGAAATAGTATCTCTACTCGATTGATATATACTTATGCAAACAGTTTAATATGATGCTTCTCTAGTAGTGCCTCTATCTTGGAACGCTGGGGCAAGTCATTGGTAATCACACCGTCACTTACACAAAGTAATTCTAGTCCTACTGGAGTATTATCATGAGCATAGTCAATATATCTCAAGTCATCGAGTTTCTCAGTATGGTCAACTGGCCTATCATCCAAATATATATAGATGGCATCGGCTTTCTTGTCATATTCTATACGCATAGAAATCAACTCTCCTTTACCTTATTGGGTCAACCATACCACTGATACAATCACTTTATCTTTAGTGTTTACAACAACTTGAAGACGCTTACCACTGGGATGGTCTGCAATGCATAAAGAGTAGCCCTCCTTGGGTATTAAGCTAACTTGATGATAGTTAAGGCAAGATTGAATATTCTGCTTTTTGACCCCCCGCCTTGCCATTTGCTCTAAGCAATGGTCGCATAATTCGTATCTTATACCATTTACAGTTATGTGTGGCATTCATTATTAACCCCCTAAGTGACTATCTACCTATCCACCTACCTACAAATAAATTATATCACCCCCTCTTAACACACTGTCAATAGGTAATAAGTATGACCAAAGAAAACACATAATAGCCATATCCCCCCCAATAAGTCAAATTGACCCACTACCGAAAATTCCAGGGACACCATACCAATCCCCGATTTAATCGGGGACCAGTCAGGTCTGCTCCGAATCAGGCATCATACCCCCAGAATGCCACGCGTGATGTTCTTTATTGCTCGGTATCTTACTTATCAGCTCAGCAGGAAAGTTCTTATTTCTTCACCGAACTGGCGGCTTCGCGCGAACATGGCGTTATGCCCGAGGTTCGGATACAGGACCAGCCTGGCATTGGGTATTTTCCTGGCTGTCTCACGAACAGGATAGAAGAAGTCTTCTTCACCGCCAATCACCAGGGTATCCGCCTTAATCTTGTCCAGGTCGTCACTCAGGTCATGGCGGTCCTCCGCTTCAATTTCCACAATCCCGTCCGAAGGGTCGGTAGGGATACTAAGAGGGCCTAGCAGCCACATAAACCATTTGAAAACGTGTTTCGCAATTCCCCTCCGGATGATAGCTGTACCCAGTAATGCGGATGCTGCTCGCCGCTTGCGTTTTCGTGCCAGGTCT
>Ga0209324_10002724_pt1 | contig 12130 bp, 12 predicted proteins | sample Rifsed19ft3_FD_184015 | JGI IMG/M metagenome (GOLD analysis project Ga0209324, IMG submission 184015) | Soil microbial communities from Rifle, Colorado, USA - sediment 19ft 3 (version 2) | ecosystem: Environmental > Terrestrial > Deep subsurface > Rock core/Sediment | place: Rifle, Colorado...
TACGAAGTGTGGAAGCGTATATTTGACTCCCATGCGAGTGCCCATCGAGCGGCTGGTATGAACCTTGTTCGTCTTTGGCGTGCGGTAGATGAGCCGAATAATATCTTCTTTCTCTTTGAGATAAGCGATATTGAAAGGGCTAAAGCCTACGTGTCTATGCCGGACGGCGAAGAAATTGGTCGGCGCGCTGGTGTATTAGATAATGAAATTCACTACGTAGAAGAGTCAGAAGGCTACTAACCTAAAGAAAAAAGGTCGTTCCCATATTTAGAGCCATAAAAAGGTTAAATTCATTTTCTCCATTCATAAAAATAATCAGAAAGTTTATCTCTCAAGAAAAGTCTTGCTCTGAGGATTCTAGACTTAACAGCAGAAACACTAAGACCCAACGTATTAGCTACTTCATGATTCGTGAGACCTTCAACATCCCTCAAGTGGAACACAACCCTATAGGCCAAAGGAAGTTCACCTACGGCTCTTTCGATTATTTCCATTCCTTCGTGGTTTAGAAACACTTCATCTGGCATATTACTCCAGTCCTTCAACTTCATTCCTTCTAGGATGCCATAATCATTGTATGGGATGTATTCCTCAAGACTCACATTATTCTTATATTTCCTTTCGGTTCTTAGGAGCATATAACTTGCATTTGTTGCTACTCGATAGAGCCAGGTTGAAAATTTTGACTCTTCACGAAAAGTGTTTAACTTTTCCATAGATAGAAAAACCTCTTGTAATACCTCCTCAGCATCATGTGTATTTCGGATAATCCTTAGGGCAAGTCGAAAGATCTTATCAGCGTAACGATTCACAATTTCATTAAAAGCCTCTTCGTCCCTTTCTTCAACCAAGAGTCTCACAAGTTTCTCATCAGATAAATCTGAATAATTTAGAGTTGAAGTTTGCCCTGGGATTCTTCCCATTATGACCGGCGTGTTATCCGGCAGATTGACGTTCATGATCTATTCCTCCTTTGATAGTTGACTAGTCAGTTTTTAATTTTAAAAAAAAATCCTTGTATTGACTCATTCATATAAACCCTTATTTTTTGATCCATCTCCAGTGATAGCCAACTGAAGGGCTCCCTGACTTAAACGCTTTATGATATTAGGGTCATTGAAGGTTTTTCCAAGAAGCAAGACACCTTCAATGTAAGCAATCATTGCTTGTGCTGTGCTTGTCGGATTTGTCTCAGGAGGCAATCCTCCTTCAACAACTGCCTCCCTTATGACATTTTCAAAATAACCAGCCCACTGCTGGAATATTTGCTGGACCTTCTCTTGAATCACCTCATCTTGTGTGCTCATTTCTAAGGCAAGATTGCCGATATGACATCCAGTCATACAACCTTTAGCCTCCTTAGTAGTGCATTGGAGCTGGTAACAAAGCTCTATGAATCGTTGGAACTTTTCTTTAGGTGGCAAGTCTGAATTTATCGTAGGGAGTAAGACATGCTCCTCGAAGTACTTCCACATCGCATCAAGCGCTGCTACTGTCAGGTCAGGCTTTGAGGGAAAAAAGTGATAGAAACTTCCCTTCTTGACCCCAGCGTGCTCACAAATCTCCTGCACGCCGACTGAGTTGTAGCTGCGAGTACCTATTAGCTCGATTACGCTATTGATAAGCTTTTCTTTTGCATTACTTTTGCGTCCCATTGTTAAAATAGTAATTGACCGGTTGGTAAAGTAATATCATCAAAAACTATCCTGTCAAGAGTTATTTATCAGATTGAGAAAATTTCCTCTTGACTCGAAATTATATTTTTAATATTCTTCGAGTGATAGTTGGGCAGTATAACTATTTGCAGTATATCACTCCTTTTGGCATGTTATACTGCATTTTTGCAGCCTAATTATTAGTTCGTTCGGACGCTTCGCGCCGAACGAACGGAGCGGCGGTTAACACCGCTCCGTTAGGCAACCTGACCGCGACCCAATGTCAAAGATCACGATTGATCTCCGACTCGTCGATGTCGACTACGAGCTCTGGGCTCTTGCAGAGCACCAGCAGGCCCTAGAGGAATACCTCTCAGCCGAGAAAGCCACTGATCGAAAGCGGACGTGGGCCAGACTCCACGAACAGGGGCTCGCGGACGACGAAGCCGAGATACAGCTCGCGTTTCAAGAGCACGAGCAACGAGTCGAGCATGCCCTCCCTCGTTTGTTACGCGGCTCTTATCTGGTCGTTGTCTGGGCCGTATTCGAAGCTGCTATGGAAGAGATCGCGGAGCACTTGCGAGTCGGTACGCAGCACCAGCTGAAACTGAAGGACATAGCCGGGGACAACTTCCTGTCTCGGGCGGAAAAGTACTTCACACAGCTGTTGAGAGCACCGCTTACGACGACCAATGAGCAGCGCACCAACCTGCGAATGCTCCTAGGCGTCCGTAACGCCATAGCGCACGCCAACGGGCGCCTCGAAGCAGTGAGGAAGGAACAGCTTACCAACATAACGGCATGGATAGCCGACGGTGTTGGTCTCTCAGACGAGCACGGCTGGATCATGCCGTCCGATGAATTCGTCAAGCGGATGTACGAAACCGTGAATGACGTGCTCAAGGCACTGATCAACCGGGTTCGAGGAAAGTGAACCTTGCGGGCTGCCTAACCCGCCGCTGGAGCTGGCGGGTGCTCGAAAAGCCGAGCGCCGCGCTGACGGCTGGCGCCGTCGGCGAACAAAGGAAAGAATGATTGTATGGCGCGGGCGGGTCGCCCGCAGCTCAGCGGCAAGTCGTTAGGCGAAGATACGTTTGGAGGAATTATGTCGAAGATGCGTGTTGTGCAGGTCCCTCACCCGAGTGGACCTTTTGAACTCGTTGAACGGGCAATCCCAGAGCCCGGCGCCGGATCGGTGCGAATCAGGATACAAGCCTGTGGCGTCTGCCACGGCGACGCGTTTACCAAGGAGGGAAACTTTCCGGGCATCCAGTACCCTCGAGTCCCAGGACATGAAGTCGCCGGAATCATTGATACGGTCGGTACCGGCGTCGCGGGATGGAGACCAGGCCAGCGGGTCGGCGTCGGCTGGCACGGCGGACACTGCGGGTACTGCGATTCTTGCCGTCGCGGTGACTTCGTTACCTGCCAAATCGCCGCCCAGGTGCCCGGTCTCACATACGATGGCGGCTACGCAGACTATATGATCGCTCCCACTGGAGCGCTGGTGCCGATCCCCGAGGAGCTTTTAGCGGTAGAGGCAGGGCCGCTCATGTGTGCCGGGCTCACAACCTACAACGCTCTCCGAAACAGCGGCGCACGGCCCGGCGACGTGGTCGCCGTACTCGGAGTGGGCGGACTCGGCCATCTGGGCGTTCAGTTCGCCGCGAAGATGGGTTTTAGGACTGTTGCGATCGCACGAGGGAGGGACAGAGAGCCGTTGGCCAGGAAGCTCGGCGCGCAGCATTACATTGATAATGAGGCACAGGATGCCGCGGCGGAACTGCTCAAGCTAGGTGGCGCAAGGGGGTCATCCTCGCAACCGCGACGAGCAGTAAAGCGATGAGTGCCGTTCTGGGTGGTCTGGGTATTAATGGGAAGTTGATGGTCATCGGCGCCCCTGCTGAGCCGCTCGAGGTGCCTCCAAGCCTGCTCATCATGGGGCGCCGGTCAATTGTGGGCTGGGCCTCCGGTACGTCGATCGATTCGCAGGATACACTCTCCTTCAGCGTACTCACCGGCGTCCGATCTATGAATGAAGTCTTCCCGCTGGAGCGTGTAACCGAGGCTTACGAGCGCATGATGAGCGGTAAGGCACAATTTCGAGTCGTTCTCACAACCGGGCATTAGCCAGGGGGGGCCTAACCCGGCGCTGCACTCGACTGAGCCGGCACAACTTGGTTCCAAGAGATCAAGTTCCTGCAGCCACCCCGGCAAGTGAGCTTCGTCGTTTTGAATAACTATTTCTGATATTGCAAAAGGATACGCCCAGAAAGGTACGAAGTAATTAAAAGCAGATATTAGTTCGCTGTCAAACTAGAACAAAAATAATGGTAAGTAATAGATTTGGAGCAGTTGTGATAGGTGGTTCTATTACTGGCCTGAGTACTGTGCGGGCTCTGGCCAGTCATGGTATCCCCGTCGCCGTTGTGGTAACTAATCCAAATGACATTGCCCATCACTCACGCTGGGTATATGAGTACCATATGATCTTGGAGTTCATTACCCAACCTGAATCTTTACTTGATTTGCTCGAGCAACATTCCCAGCGGTGGAACAGATGGGTTGTCTTAGCCAACAGTGACGAGGCGGTCACTGTCCTATCCCGCAACCGTGAGCACCTAGAACGCTGGTATCGTGTCATCGCACCGCCTTGGGAGGTAATCAGTAATCTGTTACGCAAGGATCTGACCTACAACAAAGCGCGAGTACTTGGCATTGATACACCACATTCATACGGCAACGCCACTCTGGAAGTCGCCGCACATACCGACATTGCGTTTCCGGTGGTGGTCAAGCCTGTAGAAAGTCGCCCTTTCGTATTGCGATTCGGAGTCAAGCTATTTGTGGCCCACAACCGAACTGAGCTGCTCCGTTGTATCCAGGAGCTACAGAGCTTGGGACTTAGAGCTCAGATTTTCGACTTGGTACCCGGCCCTGACGATCTATTCTACAACTATAGCGTCTATATTGATCGGTATGGTGAGCCAGTAGCTGAGCTAACCATGAGAAAGTTACGCAAGAGTCCGCCCTTTTTCGGTGTATGCCGCGTCGCTGAAACAGCAAGAGTGACACATCTAAGAAAACCTACTCTTGAGCTTCTTCGTTACATTGGGTGGCGTGGCATGGCAAACGCTGAATACAAGCTCGACCCACGCGATGGACGCTATCGCTTGATGGATATCAACGGTCGCTGTTTCCTCATGCAGGGATTAGCGTGGCGAGCGGGAGTGAACTACCCTCTTCTGGCCTGGCGAGAGTCCGTGCTTAATGAAAATGTTAGCGCTTCCCCCAATGGTTGGAATGGGGTGTGGATTCACCTTCTCGACGATCTTTACTACGGTACTTTTTTCCGCAACGTTGAGCACTTAAGCCTACAGCAATACATTGCTCCCTATCGCAGGCCAAAAACCTATGCTGTCTGGTCAGCCAACGATCCTAAGCCATTCCTGATGCAATGTTACCAGGCTATTAGGAAGGCGGCTTCAGCAGCCGTCAGCCCTCACAATCGTGCGATCCTCCGTAGCCATGTGCAGGGCATGTCACGGGAGGTGGAAAAGCCAGTTTGACTTCTTTAGAATACTTTATGGAAAATAAATTGCTTGAGAATATAATATGAAGAGCGTTGTTGCGGGTGACCAGAATTAGATAACCAAAATGGATAAGGTATCAAAGATATAAAGAGGAGATAAAGCTATCTATGAAAAGACTCATGCCCTTCGCTTCACTTTTGCTGCAGGATATGGTCAGTACATCCGAAATGCGTGATGTCTGGACTGAGGAGAACATGATTCAGAAGTGGATGGATGTCGAGAGAGCAATTACAGAGGCACAAGCGGAACTCGGTATGATTCCAAAACGTGCTGCTAAGATGATATTGGAAAAGCTATCTCTTGAGCATTTAACTATTGAGTTGATCAACGAAAAGAAGAAGACATTGGGACACATTATGGTCTCTTTTCTGAAAGCATTTCGCGATATATGCGGAACACCGGCAGAGCATTTTCACGTAGGACCAACAACCCAGGATATTTTGGACACAGGTCTTACGCTTCAGATGAGGGAAGCACACTACATCATTATGAGGCAGATGCTTGAACTCGAGGAAGTATTATGCGAACGTGCTATAGAATTCAAGAACACACTTTTAATGGGCCGAACTCATCAGCAACATGCTGTGCCGACTACATTCGGGTTTATCCTTGCCACATGGGCCAGTGAAATCACTGACCATATTGAAAGAGCAAAAGAGTCGGAAAAGAGGTGGTTATTTGGGAATCTCTCGGCGGCCGTTGGCGCACAGAATACCTTTGTTGAGTTGTCTGACGTGGGGACAGCACGAAAACTTCAAGAAATAGTCTGCACTAAACTGGGTCTGAATACACCAACATTAGATTTACATACACGTACAGACCGATTCGCCGAGGTAGTTACAAATCTTGCAGAGCTCTGCAGCTCACTGGGTAAAATAGGTATCAATATTAGCTCCTGGCAAAGGTCAGAGGTCATGGAGATAGAGGAGCCTCATGAATTAGATCAGCATTTCAGCAGTACAATGCCCAACAAAGTAAACCCAGAGCCTAGTGAGCAGGTCGAGAGTCTAGCAAAGGTGGTGAGGGGCTTTGCTCTCGCGATACAAGACCTACAGATGCTCGACAATAGAGACGGGACTCGGATGCCTGTTGAATTTATTACTATACCTTTGACTTATATGATGGTATCCAAGGCTCTAGAAACCACGATTAAAAACTTAGCGAGTCTAGTTGTTCATAAGGATAACATGCTCAAGAATCTCAACCATCCGTACGTTTTGGGACAAGCTGCAGCCGAGAGGTTAATGATCGCCATGTACAAGAAAACAGGGGAGAAAGACAGGGCACATACTCTCTTCCATCGATGCGCTAGAAAATCACGGGAGGAAGGAAGGGCCTTCAAAGATGTCGTACTGCAGGATGAGGATGTAGGCAGGCTTTTTACAGCAGAGGAGTTAGAAAAATTGTTTGACCTCACAACTTACACAGGCACTGCCGTTTATCAAACGGAAGAGACAGTTAAAGTCATCCTTGTAAAGAGAAAGAAGGATCTGAAGAAATATGAATGATTAATGATAATATACCCTTAAACACACAGGTTGATGTAAGTCACCCATTAGCCAGCCCCTCTGAATAACCCACCCACGGTGGGTTATTCAGAGGGGCTGGCTAGATGATTATCAGGCATGCATATTGACCTTGCGATAGTTTCTAATTTATGGTCCCAACTGAGATCAGTGAGGTCATTTAAATAACATATGTTTTCTTCACTTAAAGCTGCTTGCGCTCGGATAAATCGAAATGTTTCACCTGGTTCGTCCTCAAACTCTAGGATTAATTTTGTATCAGGAACTGGAGATCCCCTATCTATACGCTTTAGGATAGCCTGAGGTTCGGTAGTGCGATTTTCTGATGGACTAATAATGGACTTGAGGTGCAGAAAATGCGTCTCTAACTCTGAGGCTGAATCCCCCTCCATCTTCGAAATTCTTTGCTGCTATCAATTAGAGGAAAACCAAGAGCCAATGACAGTCCATGCCAAAGAGGTTCTAGTTGAGACTTGTACTCTCTTACATCCTGAATATATTTGCTAGGTTCATCCTGCCATGTCGTAAATTTAAGTAATATTACTCTTAGTTTAGTCTTTACCACTGGCGAATTAAAATCCCAGTTGAAATACCCCCCCAAGAAATAAACAAAGGGTCAGGTCTCAACATTTGACATAACGAGCAACGAGAAAATGAATGTCAAAAGTTGAGACGCGACCCCAATGATACGTTGCAAATGAACCCTAGCGTCAATCGCGTATTGCCGGGGCAGCATTAGCTGCAACAAGCGAAGAGGGTTTTTAGAGATTGAGAAACTGGGGCTTCGGTAAACGCAGGGGCGGCGTAACGACAGTCCGCTTTCAAACATCTTTACATCAAACTCGGATTAATTTAGATTCTTATGAGTATTGTCGAACGAGGAGATGAGCTTTGAGAGTACTGGTTGTAGAAGACGATAAAAAAATCGCCTCTTTCATCGTTAAGGGACTTAAACAGGCGGGGTTCGCCGTAGATTGTGCGACTAACGGCGAGGATGGCATTCATCTGGCTCTACACGAGTCCTACGATGCGGCAGTCATAGACATAATGCTGCCTAAACTGGATGGTCTGAGCCTTATCGAAGAGCTTCGGCGGAACAAGATAAATACCCCCGTGATTATTCTAAGCGCCAAGCGATCGGTAGATGATCGGGTTAAAGGTCTTCAAACAGGGAGCGACGACTACCTTACTAAGCCATTTTCGTTTTCTGAGCTTCTCGCGCGTGTGCAGGCGCTTATACGCAGAGCCAGCGGCGCCGCTGAGGCCACTCGCCTGACATTTGGAGATCTCTCTATGGACATTCTTAAACGCGAGGCTACCAGAGCTGATAAAAAGATTAACTTGCAACCCCGTGAATTTGCCTTGCTCGAATACCTTATGCGTAATCCAGGAAGGATGGTTTCCAAAACCATTATCATGGAGCATGTCTATGATTATAACTTTGACCCGCAGACGAATGTAGTGGATGTATTAGTTTGCAGATTGCGAAATAAGGTTGACAGGGATTTTGAGAAAAAGATGATTCACACTATTAGGGGAGTTGGTTATGTTCTTAAAGAATCCTAGGCTCTTACTGAAATCAAGCAGCTTCAGGCTCATAACCTGGTACACCGTTTTCTTTATTCTTAGCTCGCTTGTAATAAATATTTACGCATATACCGTCATCTCTTCTTTTATCTATGAACAAAGCAGAAAGGAAATCGAAGAGGACATCGCCGATCTCGCAAAAATCTATCAAGAAGACGGATTAGAGGCTTTACTGGAGGACGTATATGAAGATGAGGAAGATCCCTTTCTCGTTCGCCTTATTGGAAATCAGGATAATATGCTCATTTCAAGAATTCCAAAAGATTGGTCAAGCTTCAAAATCGAGCAACTTGAAAAAAGCGGCTATCCCAAAAACAAGGAGTGGAAATATATAAAAGGCGAAGAAAACGAGAATGAATTTGAAATAACATCTCTAAGCATGTCCGATGGCTCGACTCTGCAACTTGGTCACAAAATAATCGAGCGGGAAGATCTTCTAAGGAGAATTCGCAAGGTATATATAATCGCGATCATTCCTGTAATCCTGTTTGCTTATTTAGGCGGAGTATTTGTTGCTGACCGCGCCCTCAATCCGATTCGACAACTTATAAACACGCTTAAATCGATCGTCGCAAGCGGCAAGATAGATGTGAGAGCTCCCGTCTATCAAACTGATAAATTGCACGAAGAATTGATCTCTCTGTTTAATTCGATGTTGGAAAAGATCGAAGCACTTATGAATGGAATGCGAAACGTTTTGGATAACGTCGCACATGACTTGCGAACGCCTATGACGAGATTGAGAGGCACCGCTGAAATGGCATTGCAGTCCGAGCAGAACACAGACGTTCTCCGGGAGGCTTTGAGCGATTGCATAGAGGAGTCCGAACGGATTCTCATAATGTTAAATACCCTTATGGATATATCGGAAGCAGAGACCGGAGCTATGAAACTAGAACCGGAAGAGATGAATGTCGCGCCCCTGATAGAGGACATCGTCGAGCTCTACGGTTATACCGCTGAGGAAAAGGGCGTTTCCGTCTATAGTGGTTTTCCTAAGGAGCTTTACTTAACCGCCGACCGCAACTGGGTACGGCAGGTCCTGGCAAATCTGCTTGATAACGCAATCAAGTACACCCCGACCGGCGGAAGAATAGACATTGAAGCCTGTCGTAGAGAGCAAGAGATTGTTATCACCGTAAAAGATACCGGAGTAGGAATCACCCATGAAGAGCTTGATAAAATCTGGGAGCGTCTGTACAGGGGCGACAAGAGCCGGTCGCAAAGAGGACTTGGGCTGGGCTTGAGCCTTGTCAATGCCATCGTCGGGGCGCATAGAGGATACGTTCAGGTCTCAAGCGAGCCGGGAGCAGGCTCTGTCTTCACAGTTTACCTTCCCGTTTAACTTTAACTTCTGGTAACCCTTCACCACAAAGACACTAAGACACAAAGTTATAATTCAAAAATCTTTTTTTCTGGATTCTGACTTCTGATACCATTTCCATTTAAAAAGTGTTGATTCAGAATTCGTATGAGCACCATCTCTTCAACACAAGGACAGTCCTTGTGCGACTCTGCCACGGCTAAGCCACTCCTACCTACTGATTGTTATCTCTATTTAGCAAGGATACATATAGAAACTTTTTCGTTGAAATAGTATGACTTATTTTTTGTCATCCTGAATCTATTTTAAAATTCATATTTCGTTGTGTCTTTGTGCCTTAGTGGTTGAATAATTACCTTTCCAAGACGTAATGTTCAGGAAAGTTTCCCGTAATTGTCTACTGATATTATGTATATAAAATCCATTTTAGGAGGTGCAGTATGAAAAGTATTAAAGCATTAGCAGCGTTTGTTTTAGGAGTTATGGGGATGGGAAAAGGCTTTGGACTGCCGGCCCTTTTCCTGATGATGGTAGTCGTGCTTAGTTTGGGAGCCGCCGCGCCGGCGGTTTCGGGCGCTGAATTTTCCGAGGCAGAGCTGTTCTTAGAGCTCAATAACACCGATGGAGACCTAGGCCTCCATGGTTCGTTCGATGGAGGGCCCTATACGGTGCTTGAAATCGACGACCCGAAAGGCCGCACGATACTCATCATTGAAGCCCAAGGGCGCTTGGCAAGGCAGAGCCTTACCCAGCTTTTTCTGGAGAGCGCCGAGCCACCGTTCGACGAACTCCCGCCCAATGTGTTCTTCAGTCGGTTCCCCGAGGGAGAATACGAAATCAGCGCCAGGACCCGTACAGGAGAAGAGTTCGAGGCTACGGTGGAGCTCAGCCACGTACTAGCGGCTCCGGTGGCCAACATTAAGGTTAACGGAGATGACGCGGCGGAAAACTGCGACTCAGATCCGCTTCCGGTAGTTAACACTAACGAGCCTGTCACCATCGACTGGGATCCAGTGACGACATCGCATCCAGATTTCGACGACCCGGTGGTACCCGTCGAAATCATCCGGTACCAGTTCTTCGTCGAGCAGGGAGACCTCAAGTTCAGCGCCGACCTCATCCCCGATGATACCGTTGATGTGACAAAGTTCCAGGTTCCATCGGAAATCTTCGCCCTGGGCGATAAGACCCTACCGTTCAAGTTCGAGATCATCGCCAGAACGGCGACTGGAAACAACACGGCGATAGAAAACTGCTTCGTGGTGGAGCCGTGATCATCAACCGCGCCGACTAGAATAGCGCTTGGCGTTGGCCGGGTCCCCGTCATGCGAGGTCTCTCGCCGGACGGGGGCTCTGTTTTCTCGGTTTATCTTCCCGCTTGACTTTAGAGCAGATTTAAATTGAGTGTAGGGTAGCCGTTTGTCCTGAGCCCAGTCGAAGGACGAATACCACACTTCGACAAGCTCAGTGTGAACGGATACACACCCCCTTATAGCTAAATTAAAACTGCTCTAACTTCTGATCCATCCCCTCTTCGCATTTTGTAAACCTTTCCAAAATTTAATGTTCAGGAAAGGTTCCCGTAATCTTCCTGTGTTACCTTCAGTAAAAGAATAAATTCATGAGGCGGGGGAAAAATGAATAAAATAATAACCATGAAACGATGTATTCATCTATTTGCCTTATGTTTTTCTCTTTTCCTTGTCCTCTGGGGGGTTGGGTGCAACACAGTGGTGGGGGTGGAGCATGCCCAGAGCCCAATCTGGACATTGAAGTTTGCGACCCAGAAACCGGCGGCCCATTCACACTAGACATCAACAACGATTTCTTCCCTGTGGTTCCGGGAAGTGAGAGCGTGCTTGAGAGTGAGGACGGAACGATCCGATTGGAAATTACTGTTCTTGAAGAGACAGAAGAGGTCGCAGGAATAGATACACGCGTCCTTGTTGAGGAGGAATTCGAGGACGGTGAACTCATTGAGGTCTCCCGGAACTTCTTCGCGCAGGCGCCAGACGGCACTGTCTGCTACTTCGGCGAGGACGTCGATGAATGCACTGATGGACTTGAACAGGTTGGGGATGGTTTTCTTTGTAACGGCGAAGAGCCGGACCACGCTGGTGAATGGCGCGCCGGAGAGGGCGACAATCAGCCGGGGATCATTATGCCAGCTGACCCTCAACCAGGTGATGTGTACAATGAGGAAGTCGCACCAGGTATAGCGGAAGACATTGCTGAAGTGGTTGCGTTAGGCGAGCCTATAGAAGTTCCGGCGGGGGAATTTGTAAATACACTAACAACTGAGGACTGCAACCCACTCGAAGGGGGCGCAAGGGACGAAAAGGTTTACGTAGAGGGAATCGGTATAGCGATCGACAAGGATGAAGAATTGATCTCGTTCTAGTAACGAAAGAAACAACGCCTATTGAACCGGATGTAGAGGAATTA
>Ga0209324_10002731_pt1 | contig 12114 bp, 16 predicted proteins | sample Rifsed19ft3_FD_184015 | JGI IMG/M metagenome (GOLD analysis project Ga0209324, IMG submission 184015) | Soil microbial communities from Rifle, Colorado, USA - sediment 19ft 3 (version 2) | ecosystem: Environmental > Terrestrial > Deep subsurface > Rock core/Sediment | place: Rifle, Colorado...
TTATAATTACTGGTCCCTGCAGCATCTTCCTGGACAATTGCCATATCGCAAACAGGATCTTTTACCATAGCGTCTCCTTCTCATTGTGATTGCATCAAAATATCCCCGCCTCTTTCTGTAACTGTCTTACATAAGGCAAAATCATGGCAACATCCCCTTTCGCTTAATCCACATCTCATAGAGTGAGATAAATACCTGGGCCCCGAAGGCAATCCCCATCAGGACACCTCCGGTGATCACAGTATATGCAAATGCCGGTTGGAATTTTGTAAACCACCACGATCCTATATCAATCCACATCGCTATAAATGGGAGGGCTATAATCAGCAGTTTTAAATAGTTATTCATCTCACTCATGGAAAAGATGATGCCGGTCAATATAAATATGAAACTCATCCCGAAGAGGTGGATATGAGAGACGCGGGACAGTACCCTGATTGACTCCCCGAAGTCTATATCTGTAATTGCCTTCACCTCCTCGTAAGTTATAAGAGGGATTAATCCGGACCCGGGACGGTGGCACACTGCACAGCTTCCTTCAAATATGGGTTTTACCTTCAAGAAGCCCACGGCAGTGGCACCATCCTTTATCCATAGGGCTATTTCCCTCTTTTCTTCCGCCGTCAGTCTCTCTCCCATAGTCCCTCTTATAGCCTTTTCAAGACGTGTATCCCCGCGGTTCCCATAATATTTATGAATAGTTGTCTGGAGAAGTCCCATACCCACATCCCTATGCGGTTCTACATCCAGGAGATAAAGATACATGAGTGCAAATATATAGGCTACCCCCATAGTAAGAATAAATGCGGTGAAGAGAACCTTTACAGGAACCGGAAGACCTTTTAATCGGGGGAACATATACACTTTAAGCTCCGGCATTTTAACGTTTGACCTATCATTTATTCACCTCTCCACTCAAGGATTTTATCTTTTCCATTAAAGACAAAGTCACCATTTTTTCTCCTCCTTGTCTTTCCCTCAAACACGTATTCTTTTGCTCAGGAAATTATAGATTGGCACAAATACAATGCCGATATATGCACCATAAAGAAAGCTCTCCACAATGCCAAGGAGAAATCCGCCAAAGGTCAGCCATCTGAATGCGGGAAGTACTGCCTCAAGAAAATCAGACATACCGTGCAGCCTTTGAGGGACAATCAATCCATAGAGAATACACAGGATAAATGTGATTGCCATAAAAATACCTAATGACCAGCTAACGACCCTTATATTCAGCAGCATCCTTTTCCCCCTTTCTCTTCTTTCTTTTCAGAGGAATCTCTGCCTGGATGTCCCTCATGTTTTTCATCTTCCTTCCCCCCTCCGCATCCTCCGTGGCCAAAAAAGTGCATCGCTATAAAAAAGATGGCAAAGAGTATAAAAACCCAGTTCTGTCTTATCCATTCCATAGAAATCTCCCTTGTAACTACTCAGGTAGATAGACTGAAGACTGAAGGTTATGAATGGCTTGATTCGTGCTTTGCGAGCCTCCAGCCTAAACACCTATGTAGTTACTCTCCCTTTTCTCCTTAAAAAATTCCTGCCTCTTTCTGCAACTGTCTTACATAGGATACAATCATGGCAACATCTTCTTTTTTGACCCCCTCGACCCTGGGCATATCTCCAAATCCCCAGTGATGTGCCTTGACTCCTCTCTCTGCAGCTATGTAAAAGGTGATATCCGCATGGTGATTCGGGTGATATATGCTGTGAACGAGGGGCGGCCCCTTGTCGGTACCAGCGCCTTTCGCGCCATGACATTGTGCGCAGTATTTATTAAAGATACCTTCACCATTGGAGACCCGGGTTCCAGCCTTACCTGTAACAATACCGTAAAGTAAAACCCCCACAGCAATAAAGAAAATAATAAGAATCCCCCTTTTCATCTCTATCACCTCCTTTCCTCTTGTCTAATCTTCGGGATAAACATCGGAACCCTCACCCTGTATTTCTGATACTCATCCCCGAAGGTCTTGATCATCTCATCCTCTTCTTTCTTTGACAGACGGTAATATATAAAGACGAGCACAGGGAACATCAGGGCTGTGATGATCGTGGGCCACTGGATAAGCATCCCTATCATGATAACAAAGAGTCCGGAATACTGGGGGTGTCTCACATAGGCGTAAGGCCCCTCCATTACCAGGCTGTCCTTTGCATCATGGATCAGCTTCCACCCTTTCCACATGATTACAAAGCCTATAACAGTTAAGCCGTTACTGATGATATGTATGACAGTCATCATGAGGGCCCCGCCGCCCAAAAATGTAAGCCATAGATGTCCGCTTGCATGGGAAAATGGATTTAATGCAGGATATTTGCTTCCCAGAACGGCCGTAAGGATATAGATGGTCAGCGGGATTCCGTACATCTCTGTAAAGAGGGCGACAAAGAAACCAAGTGTTACCCCCATGGCACGCCATTCGTGCTTTTTAAAGGGGGTGAGAAAACTCAGGATAAAGAATCCAAAAATGGCAACATTCACCAATACAAGGAACCAGAAGCCATAAGCATATGAGATGTTTTCACCATGCATATTGTCTTTGTCCTTTCCAGCTACTTTAAATGATGCTCGAAATAAAACTTTATATCTTTATCAGCAGACCTTACAAAGAACTCGAAATAGTATGTCCCTTTCCGGCTCATATCGAGTGTGTTCATAAAAGAGAAGATGTCTCCCATCTTCATCCCGATGAGCTTCTTTTCCACATGGCTGTCGTCAGGCAATTGAATCTTTGCATTTACATCCGCCTTTGTTATTGGCTTTCCTGTCTTTGCATCCTCGAGTATCAGGTCAACCATATTTTTAGATGGTGTAACTTTAAGGGTGGCCTTTATACCTTTTTCTGTTTTACTCACTCCATCTGACGGGACATGCTTCATCTCTCCCAAGGAAATACCGGCTATAAAAGCAAATGCCGCAAAAAACGTAAAAAGTGTCATTAATGTGCTTTTTAACATTCTCCCCATTTTCCTCCTCCTTCATCTCAAGCCTCTTTCAAGGCGCTATTTGTATGCTAACAGAATATTCTACGCAATGTAGAATGTCAAGAAAATATTCAGGAGACGATCATGGAAAAGACTGGTTACTCTACGGCAAAGGGTCGATCTCTTTCGAAGTCCGGACAATAGTAGTCACGACTTGAATAATCCTGCACCCACCCATTATCAAGTCCGTACTTTTCAAGCCATCCGAGCACTTTTTCATACTCGCTCTCGCGTATTGATCTTGAAAGGAGGGGATGCTTATGAGCCTTGTGTGCGGGAAAGTATTGGGACATTGCGCTGATAAATGTTTGTCTGCCGACCTCCTCACTGATAAACCTGAAACTTACCTCACTGTCAGAAAGATCGTTTGGCAATACGAGATGTCTGATGATGAGGCCCTTCTTTGCGATGCCATGCTCGTCAATTACCAGATCTCCTGCCTGTCTCTTCATCTCAAGGATTGCATTCATAGAATGTGACACATAGTCTGTGCACTTTGAATACCTGAAAGCAGTATTGTCATTGCCATATTTTATATCCGGCAGGTATATATCAATTATCCCATCCAGAAGCTTCAGTGTCTCAACGGAATCATAACCATTACTGTTATAGACAATGGGGATGTTAAGACCCTTTGAGGCCGCTATCTCAATTGCCCTGACCATCTGGGCGCTGCAATGTGAAGGGGAGACAAAGTTGATGTTGTGGCAACCGCCTGCCTGCAACTCAAGCATTATTTCTGCAAGACGTTCGAAACTTGTTTCGTTGTCCCGTAATGACCTTACGGGTTGAGAAATCTGGTGGTTCTGGCAGAAGACACAACTAAGGTTGCAGTAGCCGAAAAATATCGTCCCTGAACCCCTTGTCCCGGAAAGAACCGGTTCTTCACCATGATGGGCGCAGTAACTTGCAACTACCGGCAGGAGGCCGGAGCGGCAGAAGCCGTGTTCATCTTTTGTCCGGTTAACCTTGCACTCACGCGGGCAAAGCGTGCATTCTCTGAGCTTTTCTGCCAGGGCTACGGAGCGTTTATGCAGTTCACCTGAGTTCAATAAATCAAGATATCGCGGCATGACTTCATTTTTTACATCGAAGGTCTTAGTGATGTTCCGCCTCCTCAGCTGCATCTGCTTCAGCCTTCGTCTTATGCACTGTCCCATCAGGATGGTTCGGAGGAGAGTAAATCGTGTACAGTCTGAGTGGTTTGGACGAAGACGTATTTATTATATTATGATAAGTACCCGCCGGCACCACAACAGCATCACCGTCACCCACAATGTGTTCCTCCCTGTCATTGAATACGAATTTCGCAGTACCTTCTTCGATGCGGAAGAACTGGTCAATGTTCGGATGCACCTCCCTGCCAATCTCCTCATTCGGCTGTAAACACATCACCACAAGCTGGTTGTGTTTGCCTGTGAATAACACCTTGCGAAAGAAATCATTATTTAGCGTTGCTTTTTCAATATGTCCAACATAGCCTGTCATTGTATGTACCTCCTTTTCTTTTTACCGGTAGTTACCACCGGTCATGAAAACTACGTTATGCCTGTTTAGGCAGTTCGTTAAGTGAAATACCCAGGGCGTCGGCAATCCCCTTGCCGTAAGCCGGATCAGCCTTCAGACAGTTGACGATGTGGCGCAACTGAATATCATGCGGGGCACCGCTGATGGCGCGGGCGGTGTTGGCAAAGAGCAACTCTTTACTGTCAGCAGTCAGAAGCCGAAACAGCCTGCCGGGTTGAGAATAGTAATCTTCATCCGTACGATGGTTCCAATGATCTGCAGCCCCTTCAATGCTGAGCGGGGGCTCTGAAAAATCCGGCTGTTGCTGCCACTCACCGTAACTGTTAGGCTCGTAGCCAAGCGTACCTCCGTGGTTGCCGTCAACCCGCATGGCGCCGTCGCGATGGTAGCTATTGAACGGACAGCGCGAGGCATTGACCGGGATCAGGTGGTGGTTCACGCCGAGGCGGTAGCGCTGGGCATCGCCATAGGAAAAAAGGCGTCCCTGCAGCATCTTGTCGGGCGAAAAGCCGATGCCTGGTACGATATTGGCCGGGTTGAAGGCCGACTGCTCGACCTCGGCAAAATAGTTTTCAGGGTTGCGGTTTAGTTCGAGAACACCTGCCTCAATCAGCGGATAGTCCTTGTGAAGCCATACCTTGGTCAGGTCAAAGGGGTTGTATGGACATTTCGCTGCATCCTTCTCCGGCATTACCTGGACGAAAAGCGTCCAGCGGGGGAAGTCTACCTTCACGATGCTTTCATACAGGTCGCGCTGGTGACTTTCTCTGTCCTGGCCAACGAGCGCTTCGGCCTCTGCATCACTCAGGTTTTTGATCCCCTGCTGGGTTTTGAAGTGAAACTTGACCCAGTACCGTTCGTTTTTTGCGTTGATGAGACTGAAGGTGTGACTGCCGAAACCGTGCATATGGCGGTAGGAAGCTGGTATACCCCGGTCACTCATAACGATAGTAACCTGGTGCAGCGCCTCGGGCAGAGAAGTCCAGAAGTCCCAGTTGTTGCGGGCACTGCGCATGTTGGTGCGCGGGTCACGCTTGACGGCATGATTAAGGTCAGGGAACTTGAGTGGGTCGCGCAGGAAGAATACTGGCGTATTGTTGCCAACCAGGTCCCAGTTTCCCTCTTCGGTGTAGAATTTGACCGCAAAACCCCGGATATCCCTCTCTGCGTCGGCAGCGCCGCGCTCACCAGCTACTGTGGAAAAGCGGGTGAAGAGTTCAGTTTTCTTTCCCACTTTGGAAAATATCCTGGCTTTTGTATAGCGTGTAATGTCGTGGGTCACAGTAAAAGTACCGTACGCCCCGGAACCTTTGGCGTGCATACGGCGTTCGGGAATCACCTCACGGTCAAAGTGAGACAGTTTTTCCAGGAACCAGACATCCTGCAATAACATCGGGCCGCGCGGTCCTGCGGTCATCACATTCTGGTTATCAGCTACAGGAGCGCCCGCATTGTTTGTTAGTTTATTTTTTTCTGACATAAGAATCTCCTTTCTACTCTTAATACTGTCTTATTAGTTGCTTTTTCCAACACAACTTTTACAGTATCCGTAATATTCAAACCTCATTCCGACAGGCCGGAAACCGGTTTTATCTTCAATCATTTTAGAAGACAAAAACAATATCTTGCTGAAATCCTCGATCTTTCCACACCTCTTGCAAATGAGATTGATATGATTCGATACATTGACATCATAGCGGTTATCCCTGTCATAAAATTCCAGTTCCATTATCAATCCCTCTTTTTTCAGAATGTCGAGGGTATAATAAACCGTTGACATGCTTATCTCCGGCGCCTTCTCCCTGACCCTTTTCAGTATATCCATAGCACCTGGATGAGACGTATCCTTCGACAGAAGCCTGATAATCGCAAGCCTTTGTGGGGTCAGCTTGTACTTTTTCTCCCTGAGACTTTTCATCAGTCTCTGCTGAAATTCCTCCGGACTTTCTGATTTCTTCATATTCGGAATCAATCCTAACTACAATTATAATATAATCTCTCATACTTATTGTCAAATGATGTTTAATCTCTTGCGAAAACAGGACTGGAAAGATTATGGTAAAACTATGTCCCGAACCTTTTGTCGATACGTACACCAATCTTACTCAGGAATTCATTGGGGAGTTCGCCGCCGGCAAATACATAAACGTAGTCATTTGGCACTTCTTTAAGATCGTCTTTAACCGCAATCTTTACAGCTTTTTCGCTGATTTCTTTAACATTAGAATTGAGCATGACTTCTACTGTGTTCTTTTCAACCCTCTGGCTGAGCCGTTCCTTGTTCATTGGTTTTATACGTCCGAATGCCTCACCTCTGTAGGACAAAATGACCTTGTTGCCCGGCTGATCCGAAAGCGCCATTGCCGCCTCTACTGCACTATCTCCGCCACCAACTACAAGTAAATACTGGTTCCTGTGTTGTTCAGCGTCCAGCAACCGGTATGATACCTTTGGCAGGTTCTCCCCCTGGACTCCAAGTTTTCTAGGCGTACCACGGCGCCCAATAGCCAGGACAATAGTTCTTGTAAGGTACTCACCTTTAGTTGTAAAAACCTTGTAACAGTCATCATCCTGCTTGATATCAGTCATCTTTTCTTTTGTTCTGATTTGAAGTCCGGTTTTATCAATTACCTGCATCCATAGTTCAAGCAGGGACTCCTTGGATGTTTCTCTCACTTTGACCTTTCCATGCATGGGTAATTCCATCGGAGATGTCATAACGATCTTATGGCGCGGATATTGAAAAACTGTACCGCCGATATCCTCCTGCTCAATAGTAGCAAATTTGAGCTTATGCTTTAAGGCCGCAAGGGAAGCTGATATGCCGGCAGGACCGGCGCCGACTATCAGTACATCAAGTGCATCATCCCGTTTCTTCGCCGCGCTACGGAGCATGCACGACATATATTCTATGGCCTCACGTCCCTGCGTAACGGAATTCTTAATCAGACCCATTCCACCAAGCTCTCCAACGATGAAGATTCCTTTCATGTTGGTCTCAAAATCAGGGGTTACGTAAGGGATATCCACCCCGCGTGTTTCAGTGCCAAAAACAAGTTTAATTGCACCGACAGGGCAGGCTGATGCACATGCACCATGTCCGATACAATGTGAGGAGTTAATCAGGCTTGCTCTTCCATTTACGAGACCCAGTATGTCTTTTTCAGGACATGCGGTAACGCAGGCCCCGCTGCCTATACATACACCGGGGTCAACAAGGGGATGGATGTGAACAGGCTCATGGGTTCCGTATTCCTTGGCCTTGCTGATCTTTATCAGATTCTTTCTGCTGCGTTTTTTCTGATGAGCAACATAGATACCGACAATAGAAAAAATGACCAGGGGAGAAATAATAGCCGTTAACATCTTTTTGTCCTCCTAACAAATTCGATATCAAAACTTGTATGATATCCTTGAAATAATTGTCTCTGTTTCGTAATCCTTTGCGCTTAGACCCTGATAGGATACAGAGGCGCTCCACATCCTGTTGAACGTGTAATGACCGGACAAGTCATAGGTAAGAATATTATCGGTATAATCAACAATATCACTCATGCTCCGGGTGTATGCACTGTGCAGAGTTAACTGAAGGGCATCATTGAAGAAACGGCTAAACTGTATTTCATAGTTGTTATAACTGGAACCGTAACTGTCAGCAATCGTGGTATTCAAGTCCATCGAAATATGACTGTTCAGCAGGTCGTCATTCCGTATGCCAATCTGATAGGTACTGGAACTGTTCAACTCTGCTTCAAAGGAATTATAATAGAGTGTCTGAAGGTCGTATCTTCCATAGATTGAATATTTATCACTTAAACGATAATCCCCCCGGATATAATATGACTGCTGTGTGCTGGTATCTATTATAAAGTCCATTGACTCATAAAAGCGAATTGCACGAAAGTTACTGTAACCAATAGCAATGCCCTTGCGGTAATCAGGGCGGTAGGATATCTCGACTATGGCGTTTGTAATGTCTAAGTTCTTTGTCGTCTGATCTACATCTGCTGTCATAGTTCCATATAAACTGATTTTATCTGAGAGGTAATAGGACGTCTGTCCATAGAGGTACTGCCTGTCTGCCTTTCCCTTATATCCATTGTGGATAAAGGCAAAGTTGGCATTGCTGTTTTTCTTATGACGGTAATAGTATACTCCTGCAGCAGAATAATTTGAATTAAATCCCTGGGTGTAGGGATCAGGTTTCAGGCCTGCAAAAAGTCCAAAGCCACTGTCTGATCTGTGCCTGACGATATTAATGCCGTCTATCCTTTCGGCGTATAATTCTTTAGGCCACAGCCTGCCGATAAGATAATCCGTTTTCCCATTTCTGCTGTACTCAATATTCATGGTATCAATTCGTTCATTTCTAATGCTGCTGCTGTAATCCTGAGAACCGAGACTATTCCGCTCCCGTCCTTCAAAATGAAATGAAAGATTGCCTGCCTTGTTTAACTTCTGCGCATCCAGCCGTATACGGGTCGTCAGCAAATGGAAATCATAGGATGAGCCGGAGTCGTTGGAATAGTAATCATCCACCGAAATAAGACCTTTATATTCCGCGCCAAACAGTTTTTTTGAAGGGAGCAGAATTACTAATATAATAGCAACGATGTATAAAGCCGAAGATGTCTGTTTCATGATTTTATTCTTTGCCCGTCGGATGACATCGTAGACATTCAGAATTCAGTGTTGTCTTGTGAACCTTCTTCCCTCTGGCTGTATGACATTCAATGCATCCACCATTGTTGTTATAGGCCCCCGCGGGATGACATGCCGCACAATTCGTTGGGTTAGTCCCTTCATGATTAAGCGGAAAAGTCGTAGTCGGATGAGTAAACGTCCATGAGATCGTTGACTTATGACATGTTTCGCATGTAGTCCAGTTGTTTGCTGTATGATTTGCAGGTTTTGCAGGGGTACTATATGTCAGATGACAGCTTGAACAACCGGACGTTACTGTAGCATGTAGGAAGGACCAGTTAGGATACGCGTGGCAATTTTCACATGTAGTCCAGTTATTGGTACTATGATTTGCCGGCTTTGCAGGAGTGCTGTAACTCAAATGACAGGTAGAACAGCCTGTTGCAGCCGTCGTATGTTTACGCGATGACCAGCTATTAGTCGAATTATGGCAACTCTCACACGTCGTTGGATAAGCTGCCGGATTGTTTGCATGGCTTTGCGGCTTGTCATTGATGTGGCAACTATTGCAATTATTGTTCACTGCCGGGTGAATGTGTGACGACCATGAGGCGGTTGAATTATGACAGGTCTCACAGGTCGCTGTATTCTTTGCAATACTGGACGTATGACTCAATGGCCTGCTGCTGATATGGCAACTTGCACAATTTGTTATTACAGTCGTATGTTTAAAAACCCACGAAGAAAAATTGTCTGTATGACAATCGGTACATTTCCTGCTATAGCCTTTTGAGATATGATTGGCCGCTGAATTATACTGGCTTTGATGGCAACCAATACATGCCGACGTAGTATTCCTGTAGATCCGGTTCCTGTGACAGTCCTGACATTCTGCAGTCCGGTGTTTACCTATTAACGGGTAACCTGTCTTGCTGTGATTAAACTGTGTAGGATTCCATGTATTTTCACTGTGGCACTGGGTACAGTTAACCTTTCCGAACTGGTTCAGGTGGGGATCCTGATGGCACTGGTCGCAATATCTGTTTGCCCCCTTATACACATCCTTTGTCTTGTGACAGTTATTACAGGCGATATCATTATGAACACCCTTTAATTCAATACCCGATTCTTTCTTGTGATTAAATCTTCTTGGGAACCAGTCATTCTGAGTATGGCACGAACTGCATTCCTCCTTAAACTTCCCTTTATGGATATCCTTGTGGCAATCAATACACTTTTCAGCCTTGGTAGCATACGTTTTGTCCTTATGACACTTTTCACATTCTGTACTTTTGTGTTTACCTATTAAAGGGAATTTAGTCTGTTTATTATGATCCAGGACATACTTCTTCCAATCTGCCGTGTTATGACATTTGGCACAATTATTCCCCAGCTCCTTTTTATGTGTATCATCCTTTTCATGGCAGTCAAAGCAACGGTCAGACAGCGGTTTGTACTTCCCCTGCACATGACACTTCTTACATTCAACGTCAATGTGTTTTCCCTCTAATTTATATCCCTTGTATTCTGCAGCATTATGTTCAAATAATGATGGGCCCCACCCTTTTACCGTATGGCATGCCTCGCACTTTTGATTCTTGAACTGCCCTTTATGAACATCATTGTGACAATCCGAGGTATTACACGATTTGGTATTCAGAGGCTTGTACTTACCCTTGACATGACACTTTTCGCATTTGGTTTCAATGTGTTTTCCTTCAAGCTTATAGCCGGCATATTCAGGGGCATTATGCTCAAAGAGCGAAGGTTTCCAGCCCTTAATGTTATGACACTCCTCGCATTTCTGTTTCTCAAACTGGTTCTTATGAGGGTCGTTATGGCAGTCGGAAGATTCGCATGTCTTGAATGGTATCCCGGTGAGCCGGCTTTTCTTATGGCACTTCTCACACTTAACGTCTATGTGCTTATCAACAAGGGGATATCTCGTTTTGGAGTGGTCGGTATTGACCTTTTTCCAGCTCTCTGTTGTATGACACTCTTTGCACTTCGGTTTATCTTTGTGCGGGTCCTTGTGGCACGTAAGGCACTCTTCGAACTTCTCAACCTTAAAATTGATTTTGCTGTTGATATGACATTTTTCACACTTGACCTCAATGTGTTTGCCTGTAAGCGGGTATTTCGAATCCCTTTCATGGTTAAACTTTACAAGGTCTTTCCATCCCTTAATGTTATGGCAGCGCTCGCAGTCTTTTCCAAGTTTGTCCTTGTGCGGATCTTTATGACAGGATAAACACTCCTGAGAAATGCCGGCATATGGATCACCCTTTTTGTGGCATTTATTACATTCAACCTTTGAGTGTTTGTCAACAAGGGGATAGTCTGTCTTGCCATGATCAAACTTTTCTTTTTCCAGGGAAACAATCTTAAAACCTTTTCCCTTATGGTCAGTATGGCACTTTATACATGCATCCGTATATTTTGCATGAACACCCTGCTTGGTTTTTATTCTTTCTGCCAGCTTATCGTGGCAGTCCAAACATTTGCTGTCAGGGATGCCACCACCCAGCGAATGACACTGCGTGCAATTGCTGATCCCCTCATATTTGGTGTGCGGGGACGTTAACTCGCCCGGACTGATTAAAGAACCGACACCGCCTTCCTGGGCCAGGGCATCTGTGCACATAAGTAATACAAATAAAATAAATAAGAGTTTTTTCATAACAAGAGCAATTTATGCTACGTGTGTAGTCCTGAACAGATAATAAACAAATACATGCAGGATCATAATCAAAAACATTACAATAGCTAACGGTACATGAAAAATGTGCCAGTAATGAAGCATCTTGTGAGTGGTGGTAAGGTAATTCTTTCTCCTTGAAAAGGCCGCTTTTTTCTTAATAAGAAAGTCTATCTTTTTTCTAACCTTCCATGGCAAATGGTGAGTTTTTCTTAACACACTGTCCAGTTTGCGCAAGCGGTATGATATAACTATAT
>Ga0209324_10002735_pt1 | contig 12106 bp, 11 predicted proteins | sample Rifsed19ft3_FD_184015 | JGI IMG/M metagenome (GOLD analysis project Ga0209324, IMG submission 184015) | Soil microbial communities from Rifle, Colorado, USA - sediment 19ft 3 (version 2) | ecosystem: Environmental > Terrestrial > Deep subsurface > Rock core/Sediment | place: Rifle, Colorado...
TTCAATCCTAGTTTAATATTAATAGGGTTGTGGAAAAAAATGCCCATTGGCCCATTTAAGTTAAGATTGGCACTAGATGTATTTAATCGCCCTCATTATGCCTATTGCACTTATCATGCTGCTCTAGAGGCCAAACTATTAGGTATTAATCGAATCAGCGTTATTGAATTCGGCGTTGCAGGTGGCTTAGGTTTGGTTGAGTTAGAAAAGATTTCAGAAACCGTCTCAAGAGAAACCAATATTGAGATCAACGTTTACGGCTTTGATCTTGGTACAGGTCTTCCAAGACCTCTCGACTACCGAGATCTTCCCTACGTATGGCAGAAAGGATTTTACAAAATGGATATTGACTTACTCAAAAAAAGATTGAAGAAAGCGATTCTGGTTATTGGCGATGTTAAGGACACAGTTCCAGAGTTCTTTGAGAAATATAAACCAGCTCCGCTTGGCTTTTTCGCTATCGACTTGGACTTTTATAGTTCTACTGTTCATGCATTAAGCTTGTTCAATACAGATGACCAAAATCTTTTGCCAAGGGTTTTTTGTTATTTTGACGATATAATTGGTGATGATTACCGACTGCATTCGGAATTCACAGGAGAGCTGCTAGCAATACGTGAGTTTAATGATCAAAGTGAATATAGTAAGCTAGGAAAAATAAATGGATTATCTTATAAAAGAATAATAAATCAAAAATGGTGTGAACAGGTATATGTCTTACATAATTTTAAACATCCGCTATACTCAAAATACATATATACTTTTGCAAAGTGAAAATGTTACCCCTCTAGGTGTTATTGGATAATTTTTGAATTCATAAGGAATTATCCACAAGAAGGTAGAAACACTGATGGGGGTGATAACTTTGGGCAAAAAGAAGTAACTAGATATAAAGTAATAAAGGATTAATAGATAGGCAGTTAATACTTAAATAATTTCTATGCCTTATAAGAAACTAAAGGAGAACTAACAGCCGATGTCGTCGCTCAAATTAGGTCTCATTGGGTGTGGACGCATCGCCCAATTGGTTCACATTAATGCCCTTAGGCAACTGCCAGATGTTGAACTGGCTGCTGTGGCTGAATGTGATCCTAAAAGAAGAGAAGAAGCCAGCAGGCGTGCACCTAAAGCTATTGCTTTAGCCAGTTACGACGAACTTCTTTCTATGCCGGAGTTAAATGCTGTAGTCATCTGCCTGCCGAATAACCTCCACGCTGAGGCCGCAGTGGCAGCGATGGAGCATGGTAAGCACGTTTACTTGGAAAAACCAATTGCTACAAGGCTTGATGAGGCAAAAAATGTGCTGGCTACTTGGAAGCGTAGTAACCTAGTTGGAATGCTCGGTTTTAATTACCGTTTTAATGCATTTTATCAATCCGCGAGACAGCATATACAATCTGGTAGGCTTGACGAATTACTTTGTGTTAGATCCGTCTTTTCCGCAGCGGCCCGAACTTTACCATCGTGGAAACAAGACCGACAAAAGGGAGGCGGCGTTTTATTAGATTTGGCTTCTCACCACATTGATCTCGTACGCTTTCTCTTTGGTGAAGAGATCAAAGAGGTATTTGCACGTATTTGGTCAATGAATAGCGAAGATGATAATGCAATGCTACAAACAAGGCTAGTTAATGGACTGCTTGTCCAGTCGTTCTTCTCGTTAAGCTCAGTCGAGGAGGATCGCTTTGAAATCTATGGTCAGGCAGGCAAGCTAACAGTTGACCGTTATCTCTCTCTAGACGTAGGGATCACCGACCCGACCGCTGAGTTGGCTAGGCTTAAGTGGCTTGGGCACAAGTTACGATCCTTATTACACAGTCCATATCTCAAGGAGAAAATCTTCGCGCCTGGGAGCGAGCCATCCTATCGAGCAGCGCTTGCTCATTTTGCGACAGCGGTTCGAATGGATAAGCACGCTAGCCCGGACTTCTGGGATGGCTACAAAAGCCTAGCGGTCATTGAAGCGGCAGAAGAATCGGCCAAGACAAAGCGTGTAGTGTCACTCGTGGATTTTGTCAAAGAAGATTTATAGTTCAGCCATTAATTAAGGAACACAAATAAAATAGGTAGGATGCAGGATAGAAGATGAACCATTTGCCATGAATCCTGCGTAATGTATTATAAGGAGGAAAAATGAAAGAGGACAAAAGGCTCCACAGCGGATCAACAGGAAAAGATCGAATAGTTATAATAGGATTGGATGCCTGTGATGCCGATTTGGTAGAGCGATTGTCTAAGGAAGGACATATGCCCTTTCTTGCCTCCTTAATGAAATCTGGCGTCTGGACAAGATTCACTCCGACGAAGGTTTTCTTTAACGATTCTCCCTGGCCGTCGTTCAATGCCGGAGTTTCCCCAGCTAAGCATGGTTACTACAACTACTTGCTGATAAAGCGGGGCACAACTGAAATAGAAAGAATAGGTGCTCATCACTGTCGTTACCTTCCTTTCTGGTCCCTCCTTTGCGATTCCGGTAAGCAAGTAGCTGTCTTCGACGTTCCTAAAACCTTTCCCATTGAAGGAATAGATGGAATACAAATCTCCGCCTGGAGTGAGCACTCTTTAACTCTGAAGCAGCCAACCTCAGGCCCTCCTGAATTTATCAGGGATATAATCAAACGTTATGGGAAATATACCCATCCGAGAGAGATCATTACGCCCAGATCAACCAGGCAGGAGAGACGAATCTACAAAAGACTACAGTCCAACCTTGAAACAAAACTTCAGGCAACTGAATTTCTCATGCAGCAGGAAGATTGGGATCTCTTTTTCACCGTTTTTTCAGAGGGGCATACCGCAGGGCATCAATTCTACCACCATTTGAATGAAAAGCACTGGGCTTACAAACCGGAAACCCCGGACGATCTTCGCAATGCCCTTCCGGATATCTATACTCAACTTGATACGGCTCTTGCCAGGCTGTTTAACAATATTCCTAATCAGGCGACGTTTTTTATTGTTTCCGTCCATGGCATGGCTATAAACTATTCCGCTAATCACATGATGCCCGAGGTAATGGAGAAGCTCGGTTTTCAGGTCCCTGCTACAGAGAAAAAACAGTCGAACACGATAGGATCTTTATTGAAATGGACTACGTTTGCTCGAAATCTTATTCCGCTGTCCCTAAGAGATTTTATCAACACGCATATTGTATCTGAGACTGTTCACGACAAGGCAGTGTCTAGCGCCTTTAGCAGCGGTATAGATTGGAAAAAAACTAAGGCATTCTTTTTACCAAGCGACCACTTCCAGGGATATATAAGCTTAAATCTCAAAGGCCGGGAACCTTTTGGCATTGTTGAGCATGGCGCAGAATTTGATGAACTCTGTGACGAGATTCGTTATGAACTAAAACATCTGACTAACCCGGAGACTGGAAAGGCTGCGGTACATGACGTTGTACGTACCTCTGACATATATCAAGGACCTAACCTGTATGAGCTGCCCGATCTCGTTGTCCTATGGGCTGAAGATGCACCAATTAATCAACTCCAACATCCCCGTTTTGGTGTGATCTCAGCAAAAGGTTATAAACTGCGAAAGGCACAACATGTAACGGACGGCTTTATGATTGCCGGAGGTAAATATATAAACAAAAACGCATACTTGAGCGGAGCCAGCACCTTGGATATAGCTCCTACCATTCTCTATCTTATGGATCAAGCGATACCGGATGAGATGGATGGAAGGGTTTTGCTCGAACTCATCGAGGCAGACTTTAAACGGAATAACGAACCCATCTATGGAAAACGACCAGCTATGATTCCTAAAGCGATGAGGGCGTAAAGAAAAATGAAAGCCCTGTCTAAACTGATGCGATGTGCGACCGCCTCAGCGTCAGATTACCGGGTACGTCTTTCAATTGCTGGTCTTGAAAGAACCCTTGCGGATCATAATGCTTAGCTTTGGATTTCCTGAGGTGATCTTATGCTGATGCCTAATTTTCTCATCATCGGTTCATCAAGTTGTGGAACCACGTCACTATACCGTTATCTAAAGCAGCACCCACAAGTTTATATGAGCCCTGTCAAGGAGCCGTCTTTCTTTTCCTATGAAGGTATGAAACCTAACCATCGCGGCCCTGGCGATGAAAAATTCAACCGCACTGCTGTAACGAGAATCGAAAACTACAAGGTTCTGTTCCAAAACGTCACTACTGAAATAGCTATTGGGGAAGCTTCGACCAATTACATATCCAATCCAAAAGCTCCTGAGCGTATAAGGCACTACATACCCGATGTAAAACTCCTAGCCATCCTTCGTCATCCGGTTGAGCGGGCATACTCATCGTTTCTATATCTGATTCGTGATGGACGCGAACCATTAAGGGATATTGCACAAGTAATTGAAGAAGGACCACAACGCATTCGCCAGAATTGGGCACCAATTTGGAATTATAAGCATATGGGGTTTTATTACAGTCAGCTCAAACGCTATTTCGATCTGTTTGACAAAAGCCAAATAAGAGTTTATCTCTACGATGATTTCAGCACTAATCCGATCAGGTTGCTACAAGACATTTTTCAATTTATTGGAGTAGTTGATACATTTGTCCCAGACACTTCGTTGAGACATAATGTGTCTGGCATTCCTAGAAGCAGGGTTCTTCACAAACTTTTGACTCAACAAAGCATGATAAAATACTCTGTTGAACGGCTCATCCCAGAAAGATGGCGTCGGAGATTAAGCCTGCAAAAACGAAACCTCATCAAACCGACGTTTCCGGCAGACTTGCGTCAGCAATTGATTGAAGAATACCGAGAGGACATTTTGAAGCTCCAAGAACTTATCCAGCGAGACCTTTCAAAATGGCTAGAGTGAATAGCGGTACCTGTTTTATAGAGTGTCGAGGATTTACATCCACCAGCATTACAAAAGCTATAAGGATTCCCAAAGGGCGAAATATCCCGCCTAATATCTTACTAACAAAGTTTATCCATGAAAATTCTGCTCGTTAATGATTACGGGACGCCAACTGGTGGGACTGAACTCCTCACGCTGGCACTCAGAGACGGACTTAGAGAGCGAGGGCACGATGCCCGGCTCTTTACCAGTAGTGCACGACCCGGAATATGGGATAGCCATGCTGACTATGAATGCATTGGTACGACTTCACGCTTCCGCACCTTACTTCAGACAGCAAACCCTTGGGCTTACTGGCAGCTTCGCCGAGTGTTGGCCAAATTTCAGCCCGATGTGGTGCATGTTGGGATGTTCTTAACCCAACTTTCCCCTTTGATCCTCCTTTTGCTCAAAGATGTGCCGAGCTTGTATCATGTCCACTGGTACCGACCGATCTGCCCGATTGGCACAAAAACATTGCCTGACGGAAACCCCTGCGAGGTGCCCGCCGGAACCGTCTGTTATCACAACCGATGCCTGCCGCTGCGTGATTGGCTGCCGCTGATGTTACAAATGAAGCTCTGGAGGCGCTGGCGGAATTATTTCAACCTTATTGTAGCTAACAGTGAAGCGGTAAAGGGTCGGTTAGTTGCAGAGGGCATTGAACCGGTAGAAGTCGTTTGGCCCTCTATTCCGACACGACCGCTACGTCCACCTCTTTCAACACCTCAAACTGTAGCCTTCGCCGGTCGGCTTGTTCGTGAAAAAGGAGTAGACGTATTAATAAAAGCCTTTGCTAATGTAGCCAAGCAAATTCCTGTGTCCAAGCTCCTCATAGCAGGTGATGGCCCGGAATGGAAAAGTTTGAATATGCTGATCAGTAGCCTAGAATTAACTTCCAATGTCAACATGCTAGCTCATCTATCGCGCCCGGAGGTAGAGCGTCTTTTCGATGGGGCTTGGGTGCAGGTCGTTCCATCTAGGTGGGCGGAACCATTTGGACTTGTTGCTGCAGAAGCTATGATGAGAGGAACAGCTGTGGTAGCTAGCGCCTTCGGCGGTCTAAACGAAATTGTTAAAGACAGCAAAACCGGTTTTCTCGTTCCACCCGGCAGTGTCAGTGCACTGTCTGAAGCGCTTCTAAACATCCTACAGGATCGCGACTTAGCGGAGCAAATGGGCAGAGCAGGACGTGAAGTTGCGACGTTGCATTTTAACGAGGAAAAATACGTTGACAGGCTTGTCCAATTATATCAGTTTCTTTGTTTGAAATATTAAGGAAAGAGATATGGCAACTGACACCAAAACCCCACCTTTAGTCATCATCGGAATTGATGCGGGTGACCCACACTTTATTCAAAATTGGGCACAGAAAGGTTACCTGCCGACAATTGTTTCAATGATGAAACAGGGTTGTTGGGGTCAAACTGGTGGCGCGGGAGTGAGCATGGCCAGCACGGTTATTATTATTCCAGTCAGTTGGAACCCCAAACATATGATTTGAAAACCATCACCGGGCTGGATGTAGACGCACCTCCTTTTTGGTCCTATTTGCGCGGGCAGGATAAAAAGGTTATTATTATTGATACACCAGATAACCACCCCCTACCTTGACTATTGGGGATTCAGCTTGCGAATTGGGCCACACATATTAAAGCATATCTCTCAGCATCACTCAGCTTTGTTATTAAGCTTGGAAACATTACTAGAACGACTATTTGAACCAACTAAGAAAATACTGTGATCTGGTCGATATTGTAGTATCAAAGCACCATTTAATATAAACGTAAGTTGTACCTAAAAATCAGGGTTACAGAAAAATTTCTTTCTTCGCTTAAATGGATGCTTCGATGGGAGCTATATATGCTGAAAAGTTCAACCACTGGTTCGTAGTCCCTCTCTTGAAGGCAATATGCTACAATCAGCAAACACAAACCTAACTGTTTAAATAATTGAGAATGGTATTGATACCCAGTTTTATAATCCACTAAAAGATCTTTCTGATAATAACACTTTATTATTCGTTGGAACGGTGGGTTATCCCCCAAATGTTGACGCGGTTCTGTATTTTTTATCAAACTATCATGCCTCTTGTAAAACGACGGATTCCTGGTGGTGAACTGATTGTTGTCGGTCATGAACCGACTTCTCAGATCCATAAATTGGCAGAGAAGAAAAACGTATTTGTTACAGGGTATGTGCCGGATGTAATTCCCTACTACCAGCAATCTCGGGTCACAATAGTTCCTCTTATGGGAGGCGGGGAACCAGGTTAAAAATCTTAGAATCCATGGCGCTTGGAAGACCTGTGGTCTCTACAACACTCGGCTGTGAAGGTCTTGAAGTTGTTGACGGTGAAAATATAATGATTGCCGATTCACCATATGAGTTTGCAGAACGAGTCATTATGCTTCTTACGAACAGGGACCTTAGAGAAAGAATATCAACTAATGGTCGTCAGTTGGTTAAAACACGTTACGATTGGACTATAATCAGCAAAAGGTTGATAAAAGTTTACATTGGTTTGGTTGATCAAATCCGTGGAGAAAGACCTGCATGATTAATAGGAAAATAACAGCAGAGTGCTCGCGCCCCAGCTCATCACGTACGGATAATGAGGACATTGACGTCGTGTACATTTGTGTCGATGGAGACGATACAAGGTTTCAAGATAATTTGAACATATACCTACTGGTTCAGATGTGTTCAGTTCCACCGAATGGTGTTCGCTCGCAACTGTTCCGTGATACTGTGGAACTTATATATTCAAATATGAGAACTTCAGATTTGTAATGAAAAAAGTTTTATTAATACGAACCGTTTTTCTACCATGGGGAGGTGCAAGTGCAGCCACAGCCTGGATCATCGAAGCCCTGAAAAAGGATTATTCAGTCACTCTACTCACTTGGAAACCTGTTGATCTTGAAGAGATAAACCGTTTTTACGGTACTTCGCTCAAAAACTCCGAGCCTGTTGTACATTGCATTAATCCTGTTTTACGTGGACTTATGAGCCTCGTTCCAGATCTTTGGAGTTTTCAGAAAAAAAGCTATACTTTTCGCGTATGCAAAAGATTGAGAAACGAATATGATGTCATCGTTTCCGCTGATGACGAAGCAGACTTCGGTCGAAGGGGAATCCAATATTTCCATTACCCCCATATGCATAAACAAATTCGACCCGGTATTGATTTGCCCTGGTATCGCAAATTATGGGGAATACTAAAAGGTCATTACCGACCCTGGATGTTTGTCTCGGGATTTTCATATGATCGAATGAAAGACAATCTCACTCTTGTTAACTCAGATTGGACAGGAAGCAAAGTTAGGGAATTTTACGGAATTGAGACTAAGACAGTGTACCCTCCTGTTCCGGGTGTCTTTCCCAAGGTGCCTTGGGAAGAGAAAGAAAACGGTTTCGTATGTATTGGGAGGATTTCAAGGGAGAAAAAGCTGGAAAATATCATCGACATCTTGTCATCGGTACGGTCGCAAGGGCAGAATATTCATTTACACATAATAGGAAGATCAGGTAATAATCCAGATGAGCGCAAATACTACCAGCGAGTAGCTCAACGAGTTCAAGAAAACGCCTCCTGGATTTTTCTTAACGAAAACCTGTCGCGAGAGGAGCTTGTAAAATTGGTCTCCAGGCATCGGTATGGAATTCATGCGAAACCAGATGAGCACTTCGGTATAGCAGTAGCAGAGATGGTAAGAGCAGGTTGCATAACCTTCATTCCCAACGATGGTGGACAGGTAGAAATTGTGGAAGGAGATGAACGCCTGATTTACCAAACAAAAGAGGAAGCAGTCACAAAGATTTTGCGAGTGATGGACGATCCGAACGAGCAAACTTTACTACGAGACTATCTGAGGTCGAGAAAGGATCTGTTCTCTACAGATCAATTCATCCATTGCATCCAGGAAATCGTAAGGGAATTTTAAGCAATATTATTATCCTATTTGGGAAATTACACGCATGTTATTCAGCCTCCTAATAACAACACTCGAGAGTAGACATGAAAAATTTCAAAAGCTCTACAATAAGCTAACGAGACAAATATCTGAAAACTCACTGGTTGAGGAAGTGGAAATTGTCTATTTCTTAAACAATAAAATATAGTAGTGACTCAAAAGGTATTAAGACTTACGAAGTAAAGCAGATTTGTGAAATCTACGAACCTGGTTAGGATTTATCCGACCTTATTTTAAAGATGAATTAAAATGGAAGAAAAACAACCTTTCTTCTCTATCGTTATTCCAACTTTTGGCCGCCCAACTCAACTACAGCTTGTCTTCAGTCCATTAATCATCTTCATTATCCCCGCGATCGTTTCGAGGTTATTGTTGTTGACGATGGCAGCAACACCCCTCCTGAAGCTGTGGTTAATGTCTTTAGTGACCAACTTGATACAAAGCCGTTTACACAGACTAACGCTGGCCCTGCTTCGGCACGGAACTCAGGTATCTCACTGGCTAAAGGCGAGTTCTCGGCCTTCATCGACAATGCCTGGACAAGTCATAAAAACCATTTTCAGCGGCTGAGTCTTTACCTTATGTTACGTTTATCTCTATTAGATCAATCAGGAGAAAGTATAGTTTTGTGTTATCGAACTGCAAGATCAATTTACCGATGGTTTGTTCCTATGATTGGTAGATATTATCTCAAGAGAATGATTGATGATGGTTTACCAGCACGCTTTCGATTGCCACTTCTATTTCTTTTGACAAAAAGCCTAAGCCAAGAAGACCAGTTGATCGTAAGTAGGATCGAATCTGTTCGGTCCAAGATGGCAAATCGTGGCGATGTTTACGTCGACATTTATCCTTCTCCGAGTCCCGGCTCAGCGGGCATGGTAAGCTCACCTGAAGTGAAACCCGCGCCTGGTAAAGTTAAAAAAGTTCCCTTGAGTCGGATTGCAAACACGACGAGTGTATTACCATACTGGGGTACGTTTTTGTATCTTTGTGCAAACGTCAATCGGGCAAAAACAATTTTGGAACTGGGAAGTTGTGCTGGGATTTCAGGTTGTTATATGGCTTCTGGTAAATACTGCAAAAGATTTATTACCATAGAGGGTTCTCGTGCCCTGGCCGCCCTTGCGGAGTCAAACATCCGTCAAGTAGCAGACAATTTCGCGGTGATCACTGCCTTGTTTGACGATGGTTTTGATGAAACTAGGCCAAAGCTCAAGGACGGGCTCGACATGGTTTATTTTGACGGTCAACATGAGAAAATCGCCACAATCCACTATCTTGAGCGCTTAACTCCTCACTTGAACGCTGGTTCCATTCTTATACTCGATGACATTCGCTGGACTTCAGATATGTGGGAAGCATGGCAAGCTCTTTGCAAATGGAAAGGCATGGCCTGGACAATAGACGTAGGACGCTTTGGAATATGCGTTTGGGATGGGGTGGCCACACAACCCAAGAATTATGATTTCTCCAAATTTACGGATTTATGGAGGAAGAGAAAGTCCCGTAACTGAAAAGGATAACCTAATAGATTAATCTATTGGAGCGATAGCTAACCGAAACAGAGATTGAAACGATGGCCGCGATTGAGTGTCTGTGCCGAGGAATTTCTACAAAGAACGAAGAATTAGGATAGAGGAAACGATATGTTACCGAACTTGATTGTAATTGGTGCGCAGAAGTGCGGAACAACCAGTTTACATTATTACTTGAGTCTTCATCCACAAATATCAATGTCACGAGAAAAAGAGTTAAATTTCTTCATCTTTGAACGTAACTGGCATAAAGGAATTGAGTGGTATAAGTCTAACTTCGCCAACAAAGCAAAGATTTATGGAGAATCATCGCCCGGTTACACGAATTATCCATTCTTCGACGGAGTGCCAGAGAGAATATATTCCGTTGTGCCAGAGGCTAAATTAATTTACCTAGTTCGAGATCCAATTGAACGAATTATTTCGCATTATATACACCAATACTCTGCCGGGCTTAACAGAAAGCTCTCAGATGCTTTGAAAGGCTTCGATAATAATCGTTATGTCTGCTGCAGCAAGTATTATACGCAACTGGAACAGTATCTAAAATATTTTGAGAGGTCTAGAATTTTGATTATCACTCAGGAAGACTTGTACGCTCAACGTCTGAAAACATTGCAAGAGGTCTTCAGATTCCTAGATGTCGATGACACATTTTATTCGCCGAAGTTCACTAATATTAGATTAAAATCGAGCGGCCTAAGACGAAAGAATAGATTTGGATTATTTTTGAAGCAGATGCCTGGAATGAAAGTTATTGAGCAACTTCCATCAGATGTGCGATGGCATTTTGAAAGATTACTTTATTTCCCATTTTCACAGAAGATCGAACGACCCGTATTGGATGAGAGCTTAAGACGGGAATTAATTGATTATCTCAGTGATGATATTAATCGTTTGAGGGAGTTTATAGGCTATAATTTTGAAAACTGGTGTGTGTAGTGTCTGTATTATGCTGTTCTCAGGCTTATTTTTGAATTTTTGTCCTTTCTCAAGCTGACAGTGATCGGATTTCTTATAGCACCTTCACTTCCTTGCCACGCTATTGCTTCAATTTGCTCGATAGTTCGCTTGCGAACAACGCCTGAGCAAAACCCAGATAAATTTTAATGGGAGAGAAACAACCTTTCTTCTCAATTATCATCCCGACCTACGGCCGCCCAAGTCAACTAGCAGCCTGTCTTCAGTCTCTCACTCGTCTAGACTATCTACGCAATAGCTTCGAGGTGATCGTGGTGGATGATGACAGTAAGATGCCGCCGGAGGCTGTGGTTGCTTCTTTTCAGGACCAGCTTAACGTAACGCTTCTCAAGCAAATACACAGCGGCCCAGCAGCCGCGCGCAACACCGGCGCCGCACGAGCAAAAGGTGAGTTCCTGACCTTCATTGATGATGACTGTGCACCTGCGTCTAACTGGTTGCAAACCCTAGCAGCACGCTTTGCTAAGTCACCGAATTCTGCAATTGGTGGACGTACAATCATTGCGCTCCCTAACAACTTGTATTCAACCGCCAGCCAGATGCTCATCGATTACTTGTACACATACTACAACGCCGACCACAATCAGGGACGCTTCTTTACTTCTAACAACCTTGCTATGCCTATAGTTCAGTTTAACACGATGGGGGGTTTTGACACGGGCATACCCCGTGCTGGAGGAGAGGATCGCGACCTGTGTGATCGCTGGCTGCATCATGGCTATCAGATGATTTACGCCCCAGAAGTCTTGGTCTACCATGCACATGCGT
>Ga0209324_10002740_pt1 | contig 12090 bp, 10 predicted proteins | sample Rifsed19ft3_FD_184015 | JGI IMG/M metagenome (GOLD analysis project Ga0209324, IMG submission 184015) | Soil microbial communities from Rifle, Colorado, USA - sediment 19ft 3 (version 2) | ecosystem: Environmental > Terrestrial > Deep subsurface > Rock core/Sediment | place: Rifle, Colorado...
CTCGGTTTTCACGAGTGAAAGAGGCTGTGGAGGGTTAGTTTCCCGCGAATTATTGAGAAGATACAGATTATAGGAGATCGTTAAGGAGATGATCGCATACCTCATCTTGGTGCATCGGTATCCCCGCCAGTTCAAAAGACTCTTTAGGGCAATTTACCATCCCGCCAACTACTACTTGGTACATGTGGACAAGAGGTCAGGCGTTGGATTACAGACGGAGATACAAGATTTCTTGTCAAGCTTTGCCAACGCATCCTTGCTGAAAAGCCAAAGCATTCTTTGGGGGGGATACAGCATGGTAGATGCTGAATTGCGAGGCATCGAGGAGTTATTGAAGATCAGCTTGGAATGGGAATTCTTCATAAACCTTAGCGCACAGGATTTCCCCCTAAAGTCGCAGACGCACATCCAAGACTTTCTTAGCCGCAATATAGGAAACGATTTCATCCGCGTGGCTAACCAGAGCAAGGTTCGTCCTGAGACACTAAATCGTATACAGAACTACTTTATTGAGTTTGGCAACAGGATACTACGTACTCCTATCAAGCAACCGTATCTTCGAGGTGTGACTCCTTATATCGGAAATCAGTGGATGATCTTGAGCAGAAAGTTCTGTGAATATATATGCGACAGCCCTGAGGTCAAAAGGTTCAAGAGATTCTATCGGTACACCTTCATATCTGATGAGGGATTCTTTCAGACGGTAATAATGAACACTAGCTACAAGGGAATTATCGTGAACGACGATAAAAGGACAATTGTGTGGGTGCCGATGGGAACAATAAAGTTACGTCCGAAGGACTTTACATCCAAAGACGCCGAATTCTTGCTCGCGAGTCAAGGCTTGTTTGCCCGCAAATTCGACGAAACCGTTGATGCAGGAATCTTGAGTATATTGGAGTTGAATCTATCGTAGCCATTTTGACTTATCACGGAGAGCGGGCTAACACGCGGCTGGAGCCGACCGCGCTACCGCGCGGTTGAGCTTGTCACGTTATGCTGAAGTCCGAACCAAAGAATTGTAATCTAAGTCAGTGGCTTGAATTATTCTACCTCGAACCTGTAGAATTAAATCTAAGGATGCAATTGGGAGAATACATACAACCAAAGTTATAAAGTCGAAGTGGACCTCCTCTTTTAATCTCTTCCCCAAGGGTCTAGAAAGTTTAAGCAATATTCATTGCTCAGGACTGAAGGCTAAGGATCGGCGGAGCTTCTTCTAGGTATTTATGAGCGTCGAGATAGGTTTCAGGATTTCTCATCATTCTAGCAACGTTAAATATTCTAACAGCGGCCCAGGGGTTTCCATGTATCATTCCCATTGTAACCTTATTAACAAATTCCCAGCCTAGTTTTGTGTTTTTATGTCCCTGATGACAGAGGTCAGCGAATCTTGCATAGAATTCACGAAGAGGAAGTTTTGTAGGAAGAACGACATGAAGTAGATCAAAGAGTTGATAGTTTAGTGTTACAAGATCATTCTTTCTTTCATCGTAAATCTCGGTTCCTGGAAGAGGGGTAAGGATTGTGAACGAAGGTGTAGATAGTTTATGCTTAATTACATAATTCTTTAGCTTCTCAAAGTCTTCTTCTTCCCATTCAGGATCAACTATGAACGTAGCCATAGGTCTTATTCCGAGTGACTTCACTAAGTCGAGCGCCTTTTCATTGACGCTTGCTTTTGTATGCTTCTTTACTGATTTTAGCCCATCATCATCTATCTTCTCGAGACCAAGGAAAATAAAATCGAGACCGACTTCTTTCCAAAGCTCTATCACATCTTTGTGGCGGACAACAATATCAGCTCTTGTTTCACATGTAAAACTCTTCTTAACCCCCATTTCTTTGAGTTTGAGAGCAAGCTTTATAGCCGGTTCTTTGTGGAGAAAGGCAATATCATCTGTTAGGAAAATATACTTTTCTTTTACATTTGCTATCTCTTCGGCAAGCTTATCAGGCGATTTTCCTCTTATCTTTCTTGAATAGAAAACCCAAACGCTACAAAAGTTGCACTCGTATGGGCATCCTCTACTCGTCTCTAGAGAGGCCATAGGACAGTCGAACCCTATATGATAGTGTCTTCTAAGCCTCTTAGTAAGATGCCTTGCAGGAAGTGGCATCTCATCTAGGTTTCTTATAATCTCCCTAGGGATGAAGCCCTCTCTTGTCATAACCCCTTTGACCTTGCTTACATCTCCGCCACGATCCAATTCGTTAATCATTTCATTTGTTGTAATCTCTCCTTCTCCTATTACAACGGCATCCACCTGATCCTGTAAAAGATCTGATGGTAGAAGTGATGCGTGGTGTCCCCCTACGAATACAAATGTGCTTGGGTTAAGCTCTTTTATATTTTTTGCTATATCTAATGTAGGGTATACATCGGTTGTGAACGAACAGCTAATTCCAACAGCTTGAGGAGCGAAGTAGCAGATTTCTTCAGAAAGCTTCTTTAGGTTTTCAATTCTTAGGTCTAGTATTCTTACGTCGTGAAAGTCTTCGAGGAGTGGGGTAGCAACGTTTTCAAGTCCGAGGGGTTCCGTGATTAGAACCCTACTTAACCCAAGGTTCGTACCTTGATGGGGCTGTATGAGTAATACTCTCATGGCAACCTCCTGTTAATTAGTTTTTTTCAAGGTATTTATGAGCTTCCAGGTAAAGGTTTTGGTCTCTCATCATCTGCATTAGTTTGTAGACTTTAAATGCTATTCCAACGTTCTTACGGCTCAGATTCTTAAGAATTCTCACAAAGAACCTGGGCCCGAATTTAGTTGTTGAGTGACCAGAGTTATAAAGATCGGCAAATTTCTCATAAAAACGTTCGAGAGGAAGCCTTGTAGGAAGGACGGCATGAAGAAGATCGTACATGAGATAATTTTTGGTGATTAGCTCATGCTTCCTCTCATCGTAAACCTCTGTTCCAGGAAGGGGGGTAAGTATTGTATAAGTTGGAGCTATTAGGTTATTTACAATAGCATACTCCTTTAGGCGGTCAAATTGCTCTTCTGTAAACATCGGGTCAACAATAAAGGTAGCGATAGGTCTTATACCAAGGGAAGTGAGCATATCTAATGCTTTGTCATTGGTTGTAGCTTTTAATCTTTTGTTTACTGACTTTAGTCCGTCGTCATCTATCTTCTCAATTCCAACAAATACCGTTTTAAGACCTACTTCTCTCCAGAGTTTAAGTAGGTCTTTATTTCTCACTATTAAATCCGCTCTTGTCTCGCATGTATACCATTTTTTAATTCCATTCTCTTTAAGGAGAAGAGCTAGTTCTTCTGATTCCTTACGGTTTACAAATGCTATATCGTCAGTAAGAAATATCTCTTTTTCCTCAATGCCAGCTATCTCTTCCATAGCCTTCTCAGGGGCTTTAACTCTGGCTTTTCTATCAAAAAAGACCCAAACACTACAGAAGTTACAGTCAAAAGGGCAACCACGGCTGGATTCTAGAGCAGCCATTGGGCCATCAAAGGCCATGTGGTAGCTATTTCTTAGTTTTTTTGTCAGGTGTCTTGCAGGTGGTGGAAAAGAATTTATATCTTTTGCAAGTCCTCTTGGAGTAAAACCCTCACCACCTCTATGGGCGTGGGTCATGACCCCTTTTACCTCAGATGGGTCCTCACCCCTTTGTAACTGGTTTATAAGCTCCTTGCCAGTGATCTCGCCTTCCCCAATACCTATAGCGTCTACTGATTGTACCAAAAGGTCAGAGGGCAAAAGAGACGCATGGTGGCCGCCTATAAAAACAAAGATCTTCTTGTTAAAACCCTTTACATGTTTTGCTACCTCAATAGTTGGATAAACATCAGTTGTAAAGGAACAGCTTGTACCGACCACCTCAGGGGAAAACTTCTTAAGCTCTTCGTCCAATCTAGATGGCTTTTCTACCTTTAGGTCTATAATTCTGACATCGTGGCCATCAAGGAGCATAGGAGAGGCTATTGACTCAAGCCCTAGGGGTTCTGTTGTAACAATCTTACTTATTCCAAAACTCGTTCCTTGTTGAGGTTGAACAAGTAGTACTCTCATTGTGGCGTACTATTATATAATTTGGATTTTAAAAAGCAAGGGAGTTTTTATATTCGAAGTGAAATTTTAGGTTTGGGAATGATTTTTACTTTTTCTTGAGCCGAAAATACTTAGATTTTGAATTATAGTACTTTATACCAATTCAACAAGTAGATTCCAAATGTTAAAGAGCTCTATAAATTCAAAGTAGGGACAGGTTTGAAACCTGCCCCTAAAGGATAATCATGCGTTTGTAGGGGCAGACCCCCGTGTCTGCCCTAATAACGACTAACCATTTTTTAGAATTTATTTTCAAAATGGTATAACATAACTATAGATAAACTATAATCAAAGGGTAATAGGGGTTATTCATCAGGTAACTAACGATGAAAAAGTTTAAGTTCCTTTTGTTCCCGACTTTTTGTTTCCTCTAGTGGGTATTCTTTTTCCAGTTTCCCTCACTCTCGAAGAGAAACCTTCTGTCGAGTATAAGCCGTGGTCGGAATTGTATGAGGAAAAAAAAGAAAGTTTAAGAGCAATGTGGACAGATAAAAATGAAGCGGAGGTCGTGAAAGCACTTAAGGGGGGAAAATTTACCCGAGTTCGTGGAGAAACTCCCTTTATCCGGAGAAGACCTTGAAAGATTAGAGAAGCCAATTACTATGTCTATTGGTTTAATATTCATACAGTCTTAGGCATAATTTATAGAGTTAAAGAGTTGGAGGTGAGATGAGTATGTTAAGACATTTCACTCTCGAATATTGGATTGATGACGGCTGGTACGTCGGTAGACTCAAGGGGGTTCCGGGCGTATTTAGTCAGGGCGAAACCCTGGAGAAACTCGAAGAAAACATCAAAGATGCCTATCATTTGATGATGGCTGAAGAAGAACAGCCACCGAGTTCCGAGATTCGGACAAAAGAATTGAAATTAGAAGTGTGAATAACCCTTACTTGGACTAACTTCCAAACTCAGGTAGTTTTTTAGGTTAATATGAAGAAGAGAATCCTTGTAGCAATGAGTGGAGGGGTAGATAGTTCTACAGTGGCTGCCATCCTTAAAAGGGAAGGGCACGAAGTTATTGGTGTGACTATGCAACTCTGGGACTACGGTGAAGGAGAAAGCGGTTGTTGCTCCGCTGACGATGTGAGAGATGCGAGAATGGTTGCAGAAGAGATCGGTATACCACATTACGTAGTGAACTATATGGATGTTTTCAAGAAGTATATTGTCGAGGATTTTATCAATAAATACCTTTCTGGAAGAACACCTAATCCTTGTGTGCTCTGCAATCAGTTTATGAAGTTCAATTTTCTTCTAAGGCGCGCTATGGAACTAGGCGCTGACTATCTTGCCACGGGTCATTATGCAAGAGTAGAAACTGATGAAGAAGGAAGGTTCTATCTCTGTAAAGCAATGGATGAAAGCAAGGATCAGTCTTATTTCCTTTTTGCTCTTACACAGAACGAACTTAGGCGTCTCATATTTCCACTTGGTACGATGACGAAAAATGAGGTTAGAGATGTTGCAAAAAGCATGAATATAAAGGTAGCGAATAAGCCAGACAGTCAGGAAGTGTGCTTTATCACAGGCGGAGATTATAGAGAGTTTCTTAAAAATCATGCTGAGGTAAGAAACGGAAAGGGCGAGATTGTTGATACTAATGGAAACGTCTTAGGTTACCATGACGGAGTTTTTTCGTTCACAGTAGGGCAAAGAAGAGGGCTTGGAGTTTCTAAGGGAAAGCCGCTTTATGTTGTTAAGGTTGATCCTGAATCAAATAGGGTAGTGGTTGGGGAAGAGAACGACATTTTTAGAACTACACTTATTGCAAACGACGTAATCTGGATTAATGAGAGCCCATCGGATGAGATTCACGTAAAGGCCAAGATACGATACCGTCATAAGGAAAGTGATGCTGTAGTTCATACGAGGTCAGACAGGGAGGCTTTGGTAGAATTTAAAGACCCTCAACGTGCAATGACGCCTGGACAGGCTGTGGTTTTCTACGATAGCGATAGGGTCTTAGGCGGGGGATGGATTAAGGAGGTTCCCTAGTGAAGAGGATTTCATTTGTTACACTCGGCTGCAAGGTCAATCAATATGACAGCGCTGCGATCTTAAACATGCTTCCTGAGGGAGGATTTAGCGAGGTTTCATTTCCAGAGGAAGCGGATATATACGTGATTAATACCTGCACGGTTACACAGAAAGCCGATGCTGAGGCAAGACACTATATAAGTCGGGCAAAGAGAATAAATCCGGATGGAGTTGTTATTGTTACAGGGTGCTACGCTCAGGTTTCTCCGAGTGAGCTTGAGAAGGCAAACGGAGTTGATTATATAGTAGGCAACTTTGACAAGTTCTCTTTAACAGAAGCTATTCAGGATGCAAAACCACAGCCTCAGCCCAGGGTTATTGTTTCTGATATTTTCAAAGTAAAGGAATTTGAATCACCAGAGATTAAAAAATTTCCAGAACGTACAAGGGCCTTTCTTAAAATCCAAGATGGTTGTAACTACAGATGCACCTTCTGCATAATTCCCTATGCGAGGGGTAGATCAAGAAGTCTTCCTGTGATTGAAGTCTTGAGAAGAATGGAGGTGCTTGCTCACTCAGGATACAAAGAAGTGGTTCTTACAGGAGTTCATCTTGCGAGTTACGGGAGGGATATTGGGACTAAACTTTTGAAACTTCTTCAGGATATAGAGAAGGCAAAAATCGTAAAGAGGGTGCGACTAAGTTCACTTGACCCTGCAGATACGGCAGATGAACTCATTAGTTTCGTTGCAAGTTCAGAGACCATCTGTCCACAGTTTCACGTTGCTCTTCAAAGCGGTGATGAAGATGTACTGAAAAGAATGAGAAGGAGATATACACCTGAGAAGTTTATTCATTGTACAGACCTTATTAGAGAAAAGATGCCTGATGCAGCAATTGGAACGGATATTATGGTTGGATTTCCCGGAGAGACGGATAAGGAATTCGAAAACAGTTTCAATTTAGCTAAAGAATCAACTCTTACCTATTTTCATGTCTTTCCCTACTCAAAAAGGAAGGGCACTCCTGCTGCTATAATGCCAAATCAGATACATCCTCAGGTGATAAAAGACAGGAGCAGCCTTCTCAGGGCATTAGGTCACCAGAAGAAGAACGAATTCTACAGAAGTTTCATAGGGAGAAAATTTTCCGTTCTTGTTGAAAGGCCCGTCCTGAGCCCTTCGGTTTCGCTCAGGGTAAACTCCGTCGAAGGGCCCGTCCTGAGCAGAGTCGAAGGGCCTGCCCTGAGCCGGAGCCCTGAACGCAGTGAAGGGTCAGTCGAAAGAGGGTCGAGGGGTACTACGCCGAATTATATAAGTGTACGGATTCTAGATGGTGATTTTAAGATTGGTGACGAGGTTCAAGTAGAGATCAGAGATGTTAGAGGAGGGGAAGCTCTAGGATTGTTAGCTCCACAGTAAATCTTCTGGAATATGAATCCTAGTGCTTGACCAAAGTAGTTTTGGTTAATCCGGAGGTTACGCAAGATCGCCGTTCATGGTTCGACTCTTCGACAGGCTCAGAGCTCACCACGAACGGCTTGATTTTAGTGCCGTTCGCCCTGAGCTCGTCGAAGGGCGTACCCATCTACGTAAATTGAGCACTTGGCGATATAGGAGCGATAATAGGGTGGCGTTTGTTATGAAAGAGGATGTAGCGCCTAATCCAGTGAACGCAACTCTCGCTAGTGCGGTTAGAATAATGTTTGAGCCGTATAGCGTCACGGACTTGGTCTAGGAGCTTTTTAGGTTTCTTTTCCGTATTAGAGGGATTCATCATGGCATTTGACACTTTACTTTGTTTAGGCTAGATTAATTTCACTGGTAATTATACAGCTTATATGCTGTGTAATACTGCCGGTAAGGGTGATTAGACAGCAAAATCGTCACAGTCTAAATTTGTGCTGTCTAATATATAGTTGGGCCCGCGTCGGTGCTTCTGGGGAAGGGGCTTGGGGTGTGTTGGTCTTGTTCCTGAGAAGTGCGGGTTTTGGGGAAGCGCTTTAAGGACCGTTATACATAGCGTATTAACGGGTTGCGCATAATAGATCATAGCTTTGCTGACACTGGACGGCGTTACCCAGACTGTGCAGAATTCCATAACGCCATGTAGCGTCTGTTCAGAAATTTACGGGAAGCGTCTGTTGACAGCCGCGATGTAAGGGGGGTAGGGTGCTGGTTGAATGTGCCCTCCCTGTTGTTGTAGGGGGTGTCGGTACTTTGTAGGGGAGTCACAATGGCAGCCAAATCAAAAGCCTTAGCACAACAAATTCAAGATGGAGCTTTGTCGTTTACTAATTTAGAGGGCTGCGATGCTCAATTGAGTGTAAATCAAAACCCTCTTGTAATTAAATACAACCAATTATTTTTGATACGCAAAGATAAAAGTAGAAATAGTCCCTACTTATCTTTTTCCCCTTTCTCCGATTTTACGAAGCTTGATGATGTTAAAAGAAAAACTCTTGCGAATTCAATTGCAAGTAAGATTTTAGGAAGTATTCCCATATATAAAGAAATAGAAAACAATTTAGCCCCTGACCCAAACAAAAAAGACAGGGTCATTGAGAAGAAAAACATTTTGATTCAGAAGAACTTTATCGGACAGAGGCAAAATATTAATGCAAACGAGATTCATTCCGAGTATAAAAAATATATTGCTCAACAAATTAAGAATGATGCGAAACCTATTCATCAAATTTATTCTTCAGTCCTTGAAATTTCATCAGATGATCTCATTAACCCGAAAATATTGGCAAACAAAATTTTTATTCGTCTTTTAGACCCATTTTATTCCCATTCCAAATTCAAGTTTGCAATTTTTAGCTTGTATAAACAAGAATGGCAACATGTAGGCTATACAAAAGGTGATCTTATTAAATCTTTGAGTTTAGCACCAGGCGAAACTGTAACTTTAGAATATCACTATTGGGATAAATCAATAATTAAAAGCGAGCAAGAATTATCAAGTGAACTTGAACTTAAATCCAGTTCGACTTTGACACAAAGAGATTCCAAGGAAGTCTTGGATGAACTTACAAAGAATAATCAACTAAAACTTGATGCAAGTTCAAAAATATCAATTCCAATTCCACCAATTGAAATAAGTGGAGGAAACGAAGCAGGAATATCATCACAGATTCAACCACATATCAGTGATTCAGTAAAAAGTTCAGTGGAAAATGTAGTTAACGTATCAAACAGTTTTAAGCAAACTAGAAAAATAAGAATCGAAGAAACCAGGGACAGTGGACGTGAGGAAAAACAGACCAGGGTTATTGCAAATACCAATCGTTGTCATACTCTTGAATTCAAATATTTTGAACTATTATCAAATTATTTGGTAACCAGTTCTTGTGTTGGGTTTCAACCATGTTTACTTATACCCTTTAATGTGGTTTGTGATGGTAAGGTATTTTCATGCAAGAAAATCACTGCAAAATTTATTTTATGTAATGAACACATTCTGAAAAGTGTTTTGATTGATTCAAAATTTCTTGCTGGCTTTGAGGCTGCAAAAAATATTGAATCATTTAAGAGACTTAAAAAACTTTTTGCTGAAAATATATCGACCGCAGTGTCTGGTAATATTGGGTCAAGCCCATCTCCATCAACAGGCGGTAGTCAAACTGACATTGAGAATGAGTATAGAAATTTAAGGAGAGCGATAATAAGTGCTTATGATGATATCAATGAAGCTGGTGATAAAGTTGGAGAAAAATTTGATGATATTGAACTAGCAGATGTAGGAGGAATAATTGCTGATTTCATGGGTTTTGTTGAAAGCATAATTACTGCAATTAGACGATTTCCTGCTTGGGTAGCACTTAATCTTGATTCGGATACACACAACGCAATTGAAGCACTAAACAGTTCACAAGAAAATAATAGACCAGCAAGACAAGCTATGAGAGATTTTTTTACCGCTGTAAGTGAAAATGACTTTCAATTTTTAAACCCTGTTACAGGTGATGTTGCCGATGGGCTTGAGGACTTGGGTGTGCCATTTTCCGATCAAATTGCAGGTGCAATCTTTGATTTGGGTATAATTGGTTTGGTAGGTAATACAGTAAAAGATGATGCTGGCTTACACAATGCAGTAGAAGCTGCTGAAAGTTTTTTTGATGCTACTGATAGAAATGCAGTAGGGCAAGTTACAACACCTCCTTCCAGCACGACTAATCCTTCACCTTCAGCACCAGTCCAATCGTCAACGATTAACGATTTTGCGTCCATCTCCGAAATAGCTGATGCATATGTAGAGTTGGATCGCCTAGTTTGTCACATTGAATGTAATTGTGAATATTATAAACAAGCCTTATGGTTGAGTAAAGGACCAGACTACCGTGCTAATTTTTTGACGAAAGCTAAGGTAAGTCAGTTTGTAAATAATGAAGTAGTTGGGTTCTTTGAGAATTATGTTGCGTTTCCTATAATTGATAAATCTTTTTTACAAAAAGCAATTGATCTTGATATTTTAATTAAAGCACTACGAAAGAACATGCCTGATCCTGTTTCAGACCTAATCACAATTCCAACCTCTTCGACAACAATGAGTGGGCAACTCGGTGAATGTGATTTATGTGAGGATTACATTGATAAAAGTCGTGATGCAGACATCAGGCAACAAAACGCTAAAGCTGTATTGGACGAAGCGGAAGCAAATTACAAAGCAGCAAAAACAAAAGTTACTGAACAAGAAGCATTGCGAATTGAGGCAAGAATAAATGATGGTGATTTTACCGATCCAATTGATCATACCAATGCGAAGTTGGATATTACTGTTACGAATCAAGATAACAATCCTTAATCTTTAAAAACAATTCTATGGCTGACATGCAACAACCTACAACTGCGAATGGTGTTTCTGATCCAGAGCGAGGGTTAATTCATGCTTCCAAACCATCAGATGAGGAGAGGATCCTCCCGGTGCCCGGTGTAATTTTTCTCTTGGATCTCAATGGTCACATAGCTGCAGGCTATAGTCTGAAGGAAGCTGAGGCAGATCGGCGCGACAAGCGCCTGTCCAGCCACCCCCCAGATCTGTCCGATCCTGTGGATCGCTCGCCGGGTCGGATCGTAGTGGACCTCAACACCAACCGGGAGCCCTAGTAGCACGGAGCCGAGCCATGGCGAACCAGATTGCCGAACAATTCCCGAGCGAGAACGGGGTTTCACCTGAAGAGCGAGGCACCTCGATTCAGCCCGTCGTGATTGCCCAAGCAGCATCCGCCGGGCCCAAGCAGAACCCCTGGTCGAAATACTTCCCTTTCGCCAAGGCAACGGAACTGCTGGTAGAAGGCAAAATAACCCTTCTCCCATTCGTCGATGTCCCATTCTCAGGAAGCGGGAAAATTGAGGAACTCACGGACGCTCAGCTCGACTTTTCTGTGATTATCCCCGTCGATTTTCCTTTGTTCCCCAAGGGAGTCGTTTCTGTCGTAGCTAAGATCACGTATGTAACAGAGGGTTCTAGCAATAAGGCGGTGTTTTCCATCAATGGGCAAGAGGCGAAGAAAACAATATCTATCCAATCCAAACCGAATGAACGGATCCTCACGCCGCCAGGAGGGCTGGAAATCCCTACCGGAATCAGCAAAGACCCTTTCCCGAAGACTGTGGAGATTCGAGAAGTACGCGTGATACCGACAAAGGATCGCGTTGAAATCAGAGTGGATATGGCCTCTATAATTCCAGACGTCATTATTCGCGTCTCCAAGAAAACGATCGCATCGGGCCCTATCCCAACATGATTCGGTGCTGGGTGCTCTCGGGAAATTCCAGGGACACCATACTTAATTTTGTTCGTATAAAAGAGCCAAGTCTTGCCGTAAGGCATACTTGCCCAACAAGGCTCTGAACACGGACGCGCAAAGGACGCGCGCCGGTTAGCTTGGTCGTTATAGCGTCAATAGGGTCGCGTCTCAACTTTTAACTTTCATTTTCTCCTTATGTCAAATGTTGACGGGCTGTTGCCCAAACGGCTTCTTAGGCTATTTATGGAGAAAACATAAACAATTCATTTTTCTAAGTTATTGAT
>Ga0209324_10002743_pt1 | contig 12088 bp, 10 predicted proteins | sample Rifsed19ft3_FD_184015 | JGI IMG/M metagenome (GOLD analysis project Ga0209324, IMG submission 184015) | Soil microbial communities from Rifle, Colorado, USA - sediment 19ft 3 (version 2) | ecosystem: Environmental > Terrestrial > Deep subsurface > Rock core/Sediment | place: Rifle, Colorado...
CTGCCGGCACCTTTTGGTGATAAACCGGCAGAGCATTGTCTCGAAGCAGCAGCTGAGGGACACGGTGAGGTGGAACCTGTTACAGGAATTTACCTGACCAACACAATGGTTGCCATGTTCATCACTGATATTATCTTGCTTCTGATCGGGTTTGGATTTTACAGGTATTCGAAATCTGGTTCTTTGCTCCCGAAAGGGTTTTCAGGTGCAGTGGAAGCACTTCTTGAGGTTATTTACAACTTAACCCAAACAACAGCAGGAAAATTCGCCAGGTCGATTTTCCCATGGTTTGCTACCATCACTTTGTTTGTTCTGATATCCAACTGGACGGAACTGATCCCATTAGTTGATAGTTTCGGAATCCTTGAAAAAGTTCATTCCGGTGGATACCAGATTCAGCAATTGACATCCTGGCTGGCAACCATCGTTAAACCTGAAGCTGGAACTGTAGTCACTGATGGATATACTGTCGTCCCATTCGTTAGGGTTGTGTCCACAGATTTGAACTTCACCGTTGCTTTGGCATTGATCGCCGTTGTCATGGTCCAGGTCACAGGAATTCGAGCCCAGGGAATGGGATATTTTCGAAAATTCTGGAACACCAAGACGCTCTTCAATAAACCGATCTTTGGTGTCATCGATTTTGCAGTTGGAATTCTGGAACTGGTTTCCGAATTTTCTAAAGTATTATCTTTTGCCTTCCGGTTGTTTGGTAATATTTTCGCCGGTTCGGTTCTTTTATTCGTAATTGGATCCCTGGTTCCAGTTTTTGCTCAAACCGGTTTCCTCATGCTTGAATTCTTTGTGGGTATGATCCAGGCGATCGTGTTTGGTATGTTGACCATGACCTTTATGTCACAAGCAACGCAAGGTCATGGTGAACACGAAGAAGCTCTTGCTTAACCGTATAAGTTTTCGGGTGGAAACACCCGGGTAAACACATTAAATTGTGGCGGTTTCCCCGCCCGAAACTAATTTGGAGGTAAATTTATTATGGATTACGAAGCTGCTGCAATTCTTGGAAAATTAATAGGTGCCGGCTTGGCGATGATCGGTGCGATTGGAGCTGGTGCTGGTATTGGTATTGTTACCAGTGGCGCTGTTCAGGCAATGGGTCGCAACCCCGATGCTTCAGGAAATATTCAAACCAATATGATCTTGGGAATTGCATTTGCTGAAGCAGTAGCTATTTACTGCTTGGTTGTTGCTCTCTTGATCCTGTTTGTCTTCTAAACCAAAGACAGGAGGAAAATCCATTGGAAAAACTAGGTCTTAACCTTGGGTATTTACTAGTCCAGGTATTCAACTTCCTGGCCATGTTCGTAGTATTACGAGCATGGGTTTATAAACCGATCATGGGTATTTTGGATAAACGCCGCGAAACGATCGCACAAGGCTTAGAGGATGCCCGAATTGCAGAAGAAGCCAGGGCTAATGCGGAAAATGATGCACAAAAGATCATGTTGGATGCTCAATCCAAAGCAAACAGCATAATCAACGAAGCCACTGAAAGAGCCGACAAAGTTGTGGTTGATATTAAAGCGGAAGCTCAAAATGAAATAAACAAGGAACGGTCAGCCACACTTTCAGAAGTGGAAGAAGAGCGTTCCCGTATGTTAGGTGATTTACGCGGCCAGGTGGCAGCGTTGGCGATTGCAGCAGCACAGAAATTGGTCGGTGAATCATTGGATGAGAAACGTCAACATAGTTTGCTTTCCGAGTTTTTCTCCGGTGTAAAGAGCGGCAAGGTTGTCATCCTGGAAAATCAAAATCTCTCAGGGGAATCGGCAGAAGTGGTGAGTGCGCTGCCTTTGACCGATGAAGAACAATCCATTGTTAAGAAAGAAATTCTCACGAAAATGGGATCCAAGAGTGAAGTGGCTTTCAGGATTGATCCAGCGATTTTGGGAGGACTTGTCGTCCGTGTCGGGGATAAAGTCCTGGATGGGTCCGTTGCAGGTAAACTGGACGATATGCGCCAAAATGTGAAGTAACCGAAAATAAAATATTATCAAGGAGGGTTTTTCCGTAGCTTGAGGTAAAACCCTCTTTTAATTTAATCGTAGCTGCTTGAAAATTGCTTCACGGCGCTTGGTTTATAATTACTAAAAACCAAAAATGTTTACTGTTCGAGGAGATATGGAAATAATTATCAGCCTGGATTCTTTATTGGAAATGATCCCGTTATCATTGGAAAAAAAGTTGATACCCAATTTCATGATAACCAAGATCACAGCTGATTCTCGTAAAGTTATTTCGGGGACATTGTTTGTTGCCTGTCCAGGGGATACTTTTGATGGGCATGATTTCATAGACCAGGCTGTTTCCGCAGGTGCTGTTGCCGTTGTTGGTGAAAAGGAAATTGATGATTGTTCAGTCCCGTATATCAGGGTGGATAATTCACGCCAAAAATTAGCTCACCTTTCTTCTGCATTTTATGGATTCCCTTCACGGCAACTTGTCATGATTGGCGTCACGGGTACAGATGGAAAAACGACTACAACAAATCTAATCTACAAGATCCTGGAGGCTGCTGGTTTTAAAGCCGGGATGATTTCAACAGTTAACGCTGTTATTGGTGATCAGGTTCTGGATACAGGTTTCCATGTTACAACACCAGATTCTCCTGATGTACAAAAATACTTGTCAATGATGGTCGCTGCGGGTATCACCCATGTTGTTTTGGAAACAACTTCTCATGGGTGGTCGCAGTTTCGTGTGGATGCTTGTGATTTTGATATTGGGGTAATCACAAATGTGACCCACGAACATCTCGACCAGCATGGTTCTTACCAAAATTACCTTGCAGCCAAGGGACGTTTATTACAATCATTATCTAACTCTAAGGAAAAAAATCTTGCATTACGTAAATTGGCAGTTTTGAACGCTGACGATGAATCTTATGATTATCTAAAGAATATCACCCAGGTCAGCTCAACGTCTTATGGGATGGAACATAGTGCTGATTATGCCATCAAGGATATTGAAGTTGATGCTTCAGGTTTGCGTTTTAATATTTTCCACCGCGGTAGGCTCATCATCGGAATAAGCACCAATCTGATCGGATCTTATAACGCAATGAATTGTACAGCTGCTTTTTCCGCTGCTGTGCAGGGTCTTGGGATAGATCCTTCGATTGCTGCCAGAGGTATTTCTTCATTGGATCAGATCCCCGGAAGGATGGAAAGGATCGATTGTGGGCAGGATTTTACAGCCTTGGTGGATTTTGCCCATACACCAAATGCTTTGAAGAATGCATTGCTGACTGCAAGGCAGATAACCAGCGGAAGGATCATTGCGGTGTTTGGCTCAGCTGGTCTTCGCGATCGTCAGAAGAGAAGGATGATGGCGGAGATATCATCCTCCCTTGCAGATCTATCTGTTTTTACCGCTGAGGATCCAAGGACTGAATCACTTGGATCTATCCTGGATGAAATGGCTGTTGGAGCGATCGAAAAAGGCGGACAAAAAGGAGTTAATTTTTGGTGTATACCAGATCGAAGAGATGCAATTAGGAAGGGAATTCAGATTTCATCCAGGGGAGATCTTCTAATCGTTTGCGGTAAAGGGCATGAACAATCCATGTGTTTTGGAACAACGGAATACGCCTGGGATGACCGTACGGCTCTCCAGGCTGCATTATCGGAATTAATGGGTATTGAAGGTCCAGATATGCCATTTCTGCCTGTTGTGGAAGAATGAAAAATCCTTAAAAGAATTAAAATTCCTTTGGGTTTATCAAGAATAATTGATCACAGATCACGAAATTAATTCATCGATATTCGCTTTCTGTTGATTATTAGTTATTACTATTTTTGATTGGATTTATACAGGGTCAGACAAAGGTTTTCTAGATCATACAAATAAAGAGAATAAAAGAACGGCGTTCCAATTTAGGAACGCCGTTCTTGTTAGGAATTACCTTCGATTTCCACCACTTCTGCGGTCGTTGTTTCGATTTCCAGAGCGATCATTTCCGGGGCGTCCACCACTGGAGCGACTTCCTGAACTGGGTTTCTTGTCTCTTTCCTGTGCTTGTTCAACAGTCCATCCTTCCAGAAACGCTTGCCTGGAAAGGCGGATTTTTCCGGCTGGATCTATACCGATCACCATTACTGAGATCTCATCGCCAAGTTGAACGACATCTTCAACTTTATTGACTCTTTCGCTATCCAACTGTGAAATGTGAACCAATCCATCGGTCCCGGGCAGGATCTCCACAAAAGCGCCGAAATCTGCGATACGTACAACTTTTCCTGTGTAGATCTGGCCGATTTGTGCGGATTCAGTTATTGATTCGATCCTTTCCCTTGCAATGTCTGCACCAATAGCATCAGTGCTCGAGATATAGATCGTGCCATCTTCTTCAATGTCGATCTTTGTATTAGTCTCTTCTTGAAGGGCACGAATATTTTTTCCACCAGGACCAATGATTGCGCCGATTTTATCGATCGGTATTTTGATGGTGGTAATTCTGGGTGTGTGCTCTTTCAGTTCAGGGCGCGGAGCCGGTAGGACAGCCAGCATTTTATCAAGGATATGAAGCCTGGCTTTGCGTGCCTGTTCCAATGCCTGGGACATGATTTCAGAGCTGACTCCACTGATCTTGATATCCATCTGAAGGGCTGTGATTCCCTTTGTGGAACCTGTCACCTTGAAATCCATATCTCCAAGATGATCTTCTGTTCCAAGGATGTCTGTCAGGATCGCATAGTCATCTCCTTCTTTGACCAATCCCATGGCAACACCTGCAATGGGAGCAGTTATGGGTACGCCTGCATCCATCAGGGATAAAGTGGACCCACAAACTGATGCCATGGAAGATGAGCCATTGGAAGCCAATACTTCGGAAACTACCCGGATGATATAAGGAAACTCGCTCTTTTCTGGAATGACTGGTAATAAAGCTCTTTCTGCCAAAGCGCCATGTCCAATCTCTCGACGACTTTGTCCCCGTAGAGGTTTCACTTCACCGGTTGAAAATGGTGGGAAATTGTAATGGTGCATATAGCGTTTTGATTTTAATGGATTGAGGGTATCAAGAGTCTGTGCATCTCCTGAACTTCCCAATGTAGCAGAAGATAGTACCTGGGTTTCACCCCTGGTAAAGATCGCAGAACCATGGGCACGTGGGCTGAAACCGACTTCGCACCAGATGGGTCGAACTTCATCACAGGTCCTTCCGTCAATTCGTTTGTTGGATTTTAATATTCTTTCGCGAATGACCCTTGCTTCAGCATCAGAGAATGCACTCTTTATCTCATCTTCTGTATAACCAGTGCTGTTTTCCTCATCATAAAATTCTGCAACCACTTTTTCTTTCAATTCATCGATCCCGCCATAGAATTCAAGTTTGGCGAGATTCTGATTAAGTAGATCGATCAATGATTGCATTGAGAACTCATAAACTTTCTTTTTAAGATCTTGGTCTGGCGTCTGGGTTTCAACTTCTTTCTTGGTTTTACCAACTTCTTGCGCCATCTGGTTTTGCAGCTCGATGATTGGTTGAATGGATTTAAATCCCAATTCGAGTGCAGCAACCATAACATCTTCAGGAACCTCATTGGCTCCGCATTCGACCATGGATATGGCTTCCTTCGTTCCAGCCAGCCGCAGATCAAGGTCGGATGCATACAATTCTTCAAAGGTCGGATTGATGATGAATTCACCATTAATTCGACCGATACGGACAGCACCAATGGGTCCATTCCAGGGAATATCAGAGATTGTCATTGCTGCAGATGCTGCATTGATCGCCAGGATATCCAGAGGATCCTTTTCATCAGATGATATTGAATAAACAATAACTTGCACATCGTTTCGCATTCCATCTGGGAACAGGGGTCTTAAAGGTCGATCTGTGAGCCTTGATGTCAGGATGGCATCACCTTGTGGTCTTCCTTCACGTCGGAAGAAAGAGCCAGGGATTTTTCCTCCCGCATACATTCGTTCTTCATAATCCACGCTTAATGGAAAGTAATCAATACCTTCACGTTTCTTTGGGCTCATTGTAGTTGAGGCAAATATGATGGAATCGTTCAAATGAACGGTTACCGCTCCACCTGCCTGGTGAGCCAGTTTGCCAGTCTCTATGGCAATAGTATGGTTACCCACCGTGGTGGTGTAACGTTTAAAATTGGGTTGCATTGTGTCTCCTATTCATCCGCCCAGTAGGGGACTGAAGAGAGATGCCAACCGTTGTTGGCAGCACTATTCAATTCCCAACCGAGCCATTATAAAAAGAGTAGATGGGTGATCACCCATCTACCAGGGTAAACTGTAAATTACTTACGGCGCAGGTTCAACTTCTCTGTTAGCGCCAGGTACTTTTGATAATTGGTTTTTCTTAAATATGCCAATAGCCTTCTTCGTTGACCCACCAGCATTAAAAGTCCCCGCCGGCATGATTCATCGTGTTTATTAACTCGCAGGTGATCGGTTAATTGAACGATACGTTTGGTCAATATGGCTATCTGTACTTCAGGTGAGCCAGTGTCACTTTCGTGGCGATGAAAATCCTCGATCAATTTTGTTTTGACTTCTTTTGTTAATGGCATGACGTATGCTTCTCCTTTATGTTTTTGCAGGTCTCCAGACAGGTAGCTATAACCACCCGTAGGTCCAGTCACGGCGAACAATTATACCAGATTTTACCGAATTAATAAAAGAGCATCCCTTTAGTTTTTCATTTCTGGTTTTGAAATGAGGATATTTTTGTTTCAAGGATGGGCTTGATCTTTTTGAATAAATCAACCGGAAGCTCCCTGGATAATCTTGAAAAATTCTTAAGTGAACCCTCGTCTTTGGTGTCTTCTAATGATTCTACGAGAAAATACTCTGTCTCAGAAGGGGAAATACTATATAAAGATCTAATGCACTGAACCAGGTCTTTCCGAGTTGATGGATCATTCGTCCATAGAAGTGATTTTAATAACTCGAAAATAGTCGGGAGGTCTTTATCATCAGGTTTTTCGACCAGGTTGGTGATCGTTAGCAAACCCCAGTGATGAGCTGCTGGATCTGAGGTTGTTAGCCAGGAGGTGAGCATCTTTGTGAATCCATTTGGATTATCCCGCCTGATTTGTACAAGAGCATTGGTTAATTTTGGTAAGAAGATATCCTGCTCAAGGATATCTTTGGACATCTCAGGGATTCTTGTTAAAACTTGAATCGCATCACTGGAAGGGATGGATCTTATCAATGATACAGCCATGAGTTTAGTCTCAAGGTAGGGCTCATTCCACAATGACGTAGCCAGTTCCAATCCAAGGTTCGGACTATTGGATAAAAAATTGCCAAGTTCTTTTTCAATGGTTGCCAAGACCTGTTTGGGCGTATTGTATCTTGGAAGTTTTAATCCAGAATAATTTTTGTCGACTCTGAGACTGTAATTCTTATAATATTCGAACAGCTCTTCCAGGCTTTTTATGAATTGTTCAGGTTTGGATGCTTGTTTCACCAGTTCATGTGCCTGGTTTCTTAATTTGGTCAGATCAATTGCTGGCATTTTGATTGCTTAATTAATTTGATTAAAGGACTGGATGTGAAGTATTACTTGTACTTAAGTTGGTATTGATCGAATCCAGGTGTTTTAATTCCTCCTTAACATAACTGCTTATTCCATTCATGGGTATGATTTTTCGTTCTATTTCTTTGCGCAGCTTGACTTCCACACCTCCTTGTTCTCGTGCCCTGTCACTCACAGTAATGCGAACAGGACATCCGATAAGGTCAGCATTTTTAAATTTCACACCCGGGCTGTCTGTGCCATCATCAAACAGAACATCAAGCCCAGACTCTGATAATTCGGAATAGATGTTTTCGGCAGTGGTTTCACTCGTAGTATCCCCTTTTCCCCTCAAAAGGATTAAGTAAACATCGAAAGGCGAAACAGAGACCGGCCATACGATCCCATCCTGGTCATGATTTTCCTCCACGATGCATGCCATCAGTCTGCCGATGCCAATTCCATAGGAACCCATGAGAACTGGCATTTGTTTGCCTTCACGGTCCAGGTAAAAGCATCCCATCATTTCACTATATCTTGTACCAAGTTGAAAAATGTTTGCAACCTCAACACCTCTCGAGGAAGATAAAGGATTTCCACATGCTGGACAACTCGATCCTTCCTTCGCAGAGGCGATATCAGCTATCAGGGATGCTGTGTAATCTCGTGGATAATTTACATTCATCAGGTGATATCCCTCTTCGTTGGCACCACTTACCAGGTTCCTTGATCCAGGGATGATGTCGTCAATGACAACCAGGGTGTTTATTAATCCAACTGGAGATGCATATCCCGGAACTGCTCCTGCTGCAATGATTTCCTCATCTGTTGCTGGCCGTAATTTTCTGGCATTTATTGCGTGGGAAAGCTTCGTTTCGTTGATATCCATATCTCCACGTATCAACGCAAAAACGAATTTTTCCTCCAATTGCTCCTTATCTTGAATTTCAGCCACGAAAAATACAGCCTTGGCGGTTTTTTCCTTGGGTACCTTCAAAAATTCTGAAAGGCTTTCAATGGTATGTGTGCCTGGTGTCGAAACTTTATGGAGTTTCTCTAATTTCTCATCTGGAAGTGGTTTTTTAATAAACTTGGCGACCTGGCGATTCGCTTTGTAACCACAGCTACTACATAGCAGGATCGTATCTTCACCTATGGGAGTCAGGTACATATATTCGTGTGAGATCGAACCTCCCATTATCCCTGTATCAGCTTCAATTGAAATAACCGGTAATCCGCATCGCTTAAAAATATTTGAATAAGCCTGCTGATGTGCCTGGTATTGATTCTCCAAACCTTTCTGGTCTGCATCCAGGCTGTAGCTGTCCTTCATGGTAAATTCTCTGACCCTGATCAATCCTGATCTAGGCCTGGGATCATCCCTCCATTTGGTCTGGATGTGGTAGATCAATCCAGGAAGTTGCTTGTAAGATTGGATTTCTCTTCGAACAAGATCTGCTACAACTTCTTCGTGGGTCATGGCTAATACCATGTCATGATCGTTTTTGTCTTTGAATCGACCCATCTCGGATCCAACCATGTACCAGCGCTTGGATTCCTTCCAAATATCTGCCGGGTGAACGACAGGCATACTGATCTCTTGTCCACCAATCGCATCCATTTCTTCGCGTATGATGGTTTCGATCTTTTTGATCGAGCGCTTTGCCAGGTGAAGGTAACTAAATATCCCGGCACCCAATTGCCTTATGAAACCTGCTCTGATCAATAATTGGTGACTGAACACTTCTGCATCTGCAGGTGCTTCTCTTAAGGTTTGTCCAAATAATCGTGTAGTTCTCATATGCTCAATAAGTCATCCAATATTCTTATCAATAAGACCTTGCAAAATAGACTTTTTTCTTGGCTTTTTCTCCACAAACGATACAGGTACCTGAACCTTCTTCCTGGTCAAGCGGGATGCATCGCGTTGTTGCTTTTGTATCTTCTTTTACTCGAATTTCACAAGATTCCTTTCCACACCACCAGGAATATGCCCATCCATTTGAAAGAATTTCTTTCATCTCTTCATAATTCTTTGGGTCGTAAATGTTGTCATCCCGAAATGTTGTTGCCTTTACGAGAAGAGAATCCTGGATATCAGCTAGCATGGTTTTAACTGTCTCGCCAATATTGGACTGGGGTACAAAGGATTTTCCCTCCCTGCCCGGACGGTCTCTTCGCGAAAGAGCGACAGATTTTTTCTCAACATCTTTAGGACCTACTTCCATGCGAAGTGGAACACCCCGCATTTCCCAATCATTGAATTTAAAACCAGGCGTAACTTCTGTGCGATCATCAATTTTTATTCTAATATCTGATAGTTCAGTTTTTAGTTTTTCAACGACTTCCATGACAGAACTTCTTTCAGAATCATTCTTGTATATGGGGATAATAACTAACTGGATGGGTGCCAACCTTGGAGGTAAGATCAAGCCCTGGTCGTCGCCGTGTGTCATTACAATCGCTCCAATGAATCTGGTCGATAATCCCCAGGATGTTGTCCAGCAGTACTGCAGGGTATTATTCATATCCAGGTATTGAATATTGAATGCCTTGGCAAAATTCTGACCCAGGAAATGGGAAGTACCCGATTGGAGCGCGCGAGTATCACCCATCATGGCTTCGATCGTGGTTGATTGAACTGCTCCAGCAAATTTTTCGTTTTCGGTTTTGATCCCCTTGATGACCGGGACAGCAGCTTCAGTAATTGCAAAATCAGCATAAACATCCAGCATGCGCAGGGTTTCTTCTTGTGCTTCATCGGATGAGGCATGGGCGGTGTGCCCTTCCTGCCAGTAAAATTCCAATGTCCTCAGGAATAGTTTAGTTCTTAATTCCCAACGAACTACGTTTCCCCATTGGTTGATAAGGATCGGAAGGTCCCGGTAAGATTTAATCCACTTTGCATACATGTACCCAATGACTGTCTCGGATGTGGGGCGAACAATGAGAGGTTCTTCCAGTACTTCACCACCACCTATCGTAACGATCGCCAATTCAGGAGAAAATCCTTCCACGTGTTCCTTTTCCTTTTCAAGAAAAGATTTGGGTATCAGTAGTGGAAATGCTGCATTTACATGTCCTGTGGCTTTGAACCGTTTATCCAATGCTTGTTGAATATTTTCCCACAATGCCCATCCGTATGGTCTAACGACCATGCAGCCTCGAACAGGAGCGTAATCAGCCATTTCCGATTTAATGACCAACTGGTTGTACCATTCAGCATAATCATCTTTTCGGGATGGAAGTTTCTCTTCAGCCATAGTTACCTCTCCAAACTATTTCTCGTTATATGATCAATGAATTCTTCGTTTCTATTAACTCTCGGTTGTAAATAATTCTGAATGTTCCATGCACCACTTCAGTTTATTGGATGGCAGGATCAAAATTGTCCTGTAAGTATTTGCTGGTTTTTTCAAAAACACTGGTCATTATTAAAGCTTCATTTATGCCACTGGCAAATTGTATGCGGGCTTGTTGGGAAGGGTGAATATAAGTCCCAAACCCACTTATAAATTTATCCATCACCTGTTTCCAATCATCTCCGATTAGGATTAATGGTTTCGCGGGAATGGCATTAATGATCATCAGGTTCCAGCACAGAGAGATCTCAGCCAGAGTACCAGGACCTCCAGGCAATGCCATGCAGATATTACAATTTACTATCAACTCCATCAATCGTTCCAGCAGGGTTTCTTTCCGTAGTTCTTCCATGACCCAGGAATTGGCTTTGACCGGTCGCCATTCCTCAATTTGCATACAGGTAACACCGATCACATGACCACCTGCTTCCGCTGCCCCTTTGGAAACTGCCTCCATTGTTCCAATATAACCGCCAGTCAGAACAGTATGCCCGTCCAGAGCCAGCCTTTTCCCCAATTCATAAGCTTGTTGGTATGCTGGAGTTCCACTGGCAGGCGCCGATCCGCCAAATATGCTGATATTCATGACTGTGAATCCCATTCTCTCCCTGAGTTTAACGACAATTTCTCGATGATCGCCTTTTCCAGGTCGATTCCGGTTATGGAAGCTAGTTGGAGCAGGTACAATGCAACATCTGCTAATTCACTTGCCAGATCATCCTTTTTCTCGAAGTTTTCCGTCCACTGGAAGTGCTCCAGTACTTCAGATGCCTCCAAATTTAATGATATTGCCAGGTTCCTTGCAGATTGGACCCTTGGGCTGTTCTCCAGGTACCAGCCTTTGGAATCTACAAATTCATTCATCAGGGTCGTAAGTGATTTTATGTCCATGTTCTTGATCCAATTAGTGGTTTAAAAAAAAAGACTCTCCAGGGATCTGGGAGCCGCTTTATGATGAAAAGCAGATCTTACCCAGCTAATATGATTCCCTTGTAGGTAACGGTTGAGGTAAGGTGATCATTTTTCAATTATACACGAAAGGGTGATAACCGCAATATGCTACAATTAATGTACATTTTCTTGTAATGATCTCACACGGAGGGAGTGATTAAATGCGGTTGATCTTGACCCACGAACAGGCTGATTTTGATGCACTCGCTTCATTGTTGGGTGCTTTTCTGCTGGATGAAACCAGCATTCCTGTCATGCCGCGTAAATT
>Ga0209324_10002744_pt1 | contig 12086 bp, 10 predicted proteins | sample Rifsed19ft3_FD_184015 | JGI IMG/M metagenome (GOLD analysis project Ga0209324, IMG submission 184015) | Soil microbial communities from Rifle, Colorado, USA - sediment 19ft 3 (version 2) | ecosystem: Environmental > Terrestrial > Deep subsurface > Rock core/Sediment | place: Rifle, Colorado...
AATAGTTTTGGTACCAACAAATCTATATGGTCCTGGAGATAATTTCAATCCTAATACCTCAAATGTAATACCATCATTGATAAAAAAAACACGTGATGCAAAAACCTTCAAATATTCTGAGATTGAACTTTGGGGAGATGGAAGTCCATCTAGAGACTTCTTATATGTTGATGACGCTGCAAAAGCTGCCATATTGGCGGCTGAAAAATATGATAAAAGTGAACCGATCAACATAGGCAGTGGAAGAGAAATCACAATAAAAGAATTAGTCGAGTTAATAATAAAATTAATGAATGCAGATATTAAAATAAGATGGAATGTCCAAAAACCTAATGGACAACCTCGTCGTTGTCTTAACATAGATAAAGCAAAGAGAGAGCTTGGATTTGTTCCATCTGTGAGTATAGAAGATGGTCTAAAGAAGACCATAGAATGGTATGAAGAACAACAGAAAAGGAATCAATAGTCATAATGAGTTTTTAGTAAATAACAGTCCACTAGATTGTTTGAGCGTTTAATTGGAATAGTATACTTATATCACACATGTATAGTTTATTCAGTAATTTTGATAGTAGTTGGCATACCTGCTTATAATGAGGAAAAAAATATAGCAAGAATAATTGTAAAATTACAAAAAGCTGCTGATAAAATAATAGTATGTAATGATGGTTCTACTGATTTGACAGGTGTTATAGCAGAAAAAATGGGAGCTATTGTTGTTAATCATACAAAAAACTTAGGCTATGGGGCAGCTATTAGGAGTATATTTCTCAAAGTAGCAGAATTTGATTCTGATATACTTGTGACATTTGACGGAGATGGGCAACATAGAGTAGAAGATATCAAAGCTGTTTTAGAACCCATTATAAAAAATGAAGCAGACATAGTTATTGGTTCTAGATTCATCAATAATAATGACAAAAATATTCCAAAATATAGAAAAGCTGGTATAAAGACAATAACGAGCATTACTAACACTTCTACGGATATGAAATTAACTGACTCTCAAAGTGGTTTTAGAGCATATAAAAGCAAGGTTCTAAAAGATATCATTCCTTCTGACTACGGAATGGGTGTTTCAACTGAGATTCTAATAAAGGCCAGTAAAAAAGGATACAGGATAAAAGAAGTTCCTATAACTGTACTATATGAAGGAGATACCTCTACTCATCATCCTGTATCACATGGAATCTCGGTAATACTTAGTACAATGAAATTCGTATCCATAGAACATCCTCTAAAATTTTATGGGATTCCTGGAATTGTTTTCTTGGGGATAGGTCTATTCTTCATAGTATGGACGATTCAGATATTTACCGATACACGTCAGATTATAACAAATGTTTCATTGATTGGAATAGGGTCTATAATCTTGGGAACGATGCTAACAATGACATCCATAATGTTGTACTCCTTGGTTAATGTAGTAAGAGAACGTCGTAGTGATTAAATTATTGTGCATACAGTTTAATGAAACCTGTTTAACATGACACGTGGATGGAATAAAATCAAAAGTATTGTAACAAGATTTAAAGATCTAACAACACTTGGGTTTGCTAATATATTATCCTCAGCAATTTCCGGAATTTTTTGGATTTATCTTGCTTCATTACTTGGTACGGTGCATTATGGTGAGGTCAGCTATTTCATTGCAATTGCTGGAATAGCATCTACAATTTCTTTCTTAGGAGCAGGAAATACCATCATAGTTTACACAGCAAAGGGGGAAAAGATACAGTCAACCATCTTTTTCATTACAATTATTTCTGGCCTTATTGCTTCAATTGTACTTTTCTTTATTTTTTATGATGTGGGAGTAAGTCTGTATATTCTTGGCTATCTCATTTTCAATCTTGCCACTGCCGAGATACTTGGTCGAAAATTGTATACAGATTATTCCAAGTATCTTATAACTCAAAAAATTCTATTTGTTGGATTTGCCCTAGCTTTCTACTACCTAATGGGCCCTCAGGGAGTAATTCTGGGTTTCGCAGTATCGTTCTTCCCGTATTTTTTAAGGGTCTACAAGGGATTCAAAGAATCAAAAATCAATATGTCTGTGATAAAATCACGGTTTGGTTTTATGATGAATAGCTATGGTTTGGATCTTTCCAAAACATTTAGTGGTCAGACTGATAAGTTAATCATTGCACCAATTCTTGGCTTTGCTTTACTTGGAAACTACCAACTAGGAATACAGTTTCTTTCTCTATTAAGCTTGTTACCCAATATAGTATATCAGTATATACTGCCACATGATGCTAGTGGAAATCCTAACATAAAACTAAAGAAACTAACTATACTTGTCTCAGTTTTTCTTGCAATTCTTGGAATATCACTTTCCCCTGTAGTTTTGCCAGTTCTATTTCCACAATTCAAAGAGGCGATTGAGGTTATTCAAATTATTAGTTTGGCTATAATTCCATTTTCGATAAATCTCGTTTATACTTCAAAATTTCTAGGAAACGGTAAAAGTAAAGTTATACTAGCAGGTTCTGGAATATACTTGTTAGTTCAAATTTTGGGCATTTTATCTCTCGGACAACTTTATGGCATCAATGGGGTAAGTGCAGCACTAGTTTTGGCAGCAACTTCAGAGTCTGTGTATTTAGTGACAATAGACCGGTTTATTAAGAAATGAGTTGACAAAGTTTTCAAATAATACCCTTATATCGCAATGATAAAATCAATGATTATAAGAATTGGTGCAGAATGCAAGATACGTGTTATTGCTAGAGAAGTTGGTTTATTAGCTTTCTAAAGTATAGTTTAATAACTTTTTTACATTCAACAGAACCAATTGGTTGAAGAACACGGCACTAATTCGAAGACTACATCGTCTATTGATTTTGTTGAAAAGAAATTAGATTTTTTTGTAAAAAATACTATCCTTTCTCTTTCCATAATTGGCTTCCTGGCACTTGTTCTCAGACTATATTATTTCCCATTTGGCATTCCAGTTACTCTTGATGCCCTCAATTATTTTTGGTATGCTATGGATATCAGTCTTCTTGGACACTTTCCTGCTTCCACCCTTGCTAATAATGGATGGCCTACTTTCTTGTCTATTTTCTTTTCAAGCTTTCATTTTAATAATTTCATGGATTATATGATTCTGCAACGTATCGTTACCGTTTCAATTTCAGTATTAACAATAGTTCCTGTCTATTTGTTATGTAATAGGTTTTTTGACAAACCCTATGCAATTATAGGTGCGGCCATATTTGCGTTTGAGCCACGCATTATCCAAAATTCATTATTGGGAATAACTGAGCCGCTATATGTATTTCTTGGAGCTACTGCATTGTTTTTGTTCCTAAGTTCAAACAAGAAAATGGTGTACAGTTCATTTGGTATTTGTGCACTCCTAACCCTTGTGCGGCCCGAAGGTTTGTTTTTATTTTTTGCTCTCTCAATTATGTTTCTCATACAATATAGGAAACAGAGTAAATTTATTGCAAAATATGCTCTGGCAGCAACAATCTTTGTTTTACTATTGCTACCCTTGATAACGATAAGAATACAAATCATGGGCGATGATTCAATAACCAGTCGTATATCAGAAACAATTTCGTATCATGTACTCTTGCCTTCAGATAAAACTAATGGTAATTCAGGTCTGCCTTTTGTAATAAGCGGTATTGAAAATTTAGTTAAATTTCTTGGCTGGGCTTCTATTCCAATTTTTGTAGTTTTTGTTCCACTTGGTGCTTATTTGATTCTAAAAAATAGAAATCATGAAACTAACACAATATTAGTGACCATAGGTATCATGCTTATACCGGCAGTGTATGCCTTTTCTATCATCTCTGATACACGATACCTGTTTTTTCAATATCCTATGTGGTGTGTATTGTCCCTTTTTACGGTAAAAACTGTAGCAGATAAATTCAGAAAACGTAACATAGTTTTGATTTTATTGATTGGTGGCATTCTATTATCATCATCTTTATTTCTTGATTTCAAGAAAGTTGATATGGAGCATGAAAAGGAAGCGCTTAGCCTTTCATATTACGTTACTAACACGACGTCTGGAATCAATCCATATCTTCCAGAATCAAAATATCTGCCAATGCCTCAGATGATAGATCAGAAATTTCCAATTTTAAGCACTTCGATTCAGGCTGGACCAAAACTTATTTCCACAGATGGGTTTGATTCCTTGGAAGAATACATTAAGTTTGGCAGGGATGCCGGTTTAACTCATTTAGTGCTTGATGGGACCGATAAATTTTATCGTACACATTTTTTTAAAGATGTGTTTTTTAATGAAGAAAAATATCCGTATTTAACAAAGGAGTTTGATTCTTGGGACCATGGTTACAAGTACCATTTAAAAATCTATAAAATCGATTATGATGAATTTTATTCCATAATAAAGCATGATTAAGTTCTCTCATCTAACAAATTTATTTTAATGTATTATTTAGTATATGTAATTCTTCGTTTATTTCATCTCGGCTTCTCCATCTGTGAATATCAATAAATAAACTATGTTTAACAAAATCTTCTCCTATTTTGCATTTCTTTTTGGGTCTATATTTTTTGTATAGTGGAATATCATATTGAACTGTCTTATAACCTGCACCAATTATTTTTCCTGGTCTGAAATTGATTCCTTTGATGTCAGACTTTGACTCATTCTCAAGAATTTTTTTTCTGTTTTTTGTCAACTTGTTAAGAAATGTGTCACGATCAATCTTTGCTACTTTTTCGTTAAATTTGCATCCCAATATTAAAAATGAATGTTCTATTCCGCGAGGTACTTTTGGAGGGATTATAGCGTCTGGAAGTCTATTGAAGATGTAACTAGCATTATTCCTAAAGGTACTAAGTATTTTCGGTAGTTTTCTAAGCTGTACTCTACCAAATACTGCTTGTGGTTCAGTCATTCTAAAATTATATCCTACAGACGAATCATCTTTGTAATATTCACCATGATTCCGTATTCTTCGACACTTTTCTGCAAATTCTTCATTGTTAGTGATAATCATTCCGCCTTCTCCAAGAGTCGTGATATGTTTTGTCTCCTGGAAACTGAAGATTCCGCAATCTCCCATTGAGCCTACTATCTTTCCTTTGTATCTAGCACCCATAGCTTGTGCACAATCCTCAATGACAAAAGTCCCTTTTTCTTTCATTTTCTGAATCATTTCATATTTGCAGGGGTGACCAAGTAAATGTACAGGAATAGAATATTTTATGGAATTATTTTCAAAATCATAATTCATGCAGTATGATGATTCATCAATGTCAGTAAAAAACGGCGTTGCATCACAGGCTATTACTTGTGAAGTAGTAGCTGTAAAAGTTATGCAAGGTACGGCAACTTTGTGTTTGTTTCGTACACCAGCAGCTTTTTGTGATACAAACAATGCAGTAGTGCCAGAATTTACTGCTATACCATATCGACAACCATGATACTTGGCAAATTCTTTTTCAAATTTTTGAATCTCCTCTCCTCCAAGGTACTTGTTAGTATAACCAGATAGAAAGGAGGCGTTTTTTATAGAGTTGGTAACTGCATCGATTTCTTCTTTACCAAACCTCTCTATCACGAGTACCAGCTATTTACCAATTGTATTTAATCCTTGATGGTTTGTCTCTGTATTTCAATGCAATTTGTTAACACATTCCGCCCATCATCGAATCCAATGTTCTAGCCCCATCAAATATTTTTTGCTTCTTTCTCATTATAGGTGCTAATTTATCATTATACTTATCAAGTAAACGAGCTTGCTCCGCTCGTAGTTCCTGATTTGACATGTGATTAGAATGCCACATTGTGTTAGCAAACTCATCAACACTAGACCAGTCCATCTCGTCATATTCCTTTGTCCAATAAGCTGTTCCTGGATACGGTGCTAATATTGAGAATCCAACTATTTCTGGTTCAATCTCGTCTAATAATGCCTCAGTTTGTTTTATGGTTTCATATGATTCAAGTGGTATACCAAGAAGACAGTATGTTCTTCTTCTTATTCCATGTTTTTTGGAAACTGCGAATGCCCTTCTTATCATTTCAACTGTGGTTCCTTTATTGATATGACGATGAATCTCCTCAGAACCAGATTCTAAACCCATCCAAAATTCTTCACAGCGAGCCTTTACAGCCCATTCACAAATCTCCTCATCTATTTTATCACATCGCATGTTACAACCCCATGGAACGTCTAACTTTTGTGCTACCATTTCCTTACACAAATTAATAAAGTGTGCTTTGGATGGATTAGTTTCTGCGTCATTCATCTTAAAAAATGTGATATTGAACCTATCTTTTACCTCAAGCATTTCTTGCACAACTAGCTTTGGATTTCTACCACGCACTCTTATTGGACGCTCATATTTCATTTCACCGTTTACCAAACCTGCCTTTCTCCATATTGTCCCAAATTGACCTTCAGCGCAGAAAGTACAACCAAAAGCACATCCTCGCTCTGTCATTATGGAAGTTACGCGTCTGCCTTCTTCCCTTTCAGCTATGGAAATGTATCTGTTAAGATCAATAGAATCCCTATCTGGATTTGGAATGCTATCAACGTCTGGAATTGGTGGGTTACTAACTATTCTATTAGAAACAGCACCATTGATTATATCTAACATAGATTGTTCACCTTCTCCCATTACGAGATAGTCTGTTGAAGGCTCTTGTAAAATCTTGTGTGGTTGTAGTGATGGGCCGTATCCCCCAGCAACAGTTTTTATTTTTTTATTTGCTGATTTGATCAATTTACTTAGATGTATCATATGAGAGAGTTGTGGGGTCGTTCCGGAAAATCCTACAAAATCTGAATCTACTACTTTGTTTAAAATTTCTTCATCCGAGTCAAAATAACCATCAAGAATTTGTACCTCAAGATTTCCTTTGTATCGACTCTTGATAAACGATGATATATACATGAGGTTGGTTGGTTCCCATACGCTGATATAGTGTGCTCTGACAAGACTTACCTTCATACTTATTAACCACATGCGTAACAGCATATAAAACTGTATGAGTGTATACAGATTACATAACAAGTCATTTTGATATGTTTCCTAAAATCATGACTGTTTTTATAAAAGTATTAGGAATATAACTTTGAATAAAGATCTAGATACATCTTACCAACCACCGACCAATCATTGTTGTTTGCAACTTTATATGCATTTTCTGTTAACGTTATTCTTTTTTGTTTATCCGATAATAATTCAAATATTCCATTGAGTATTTCGTCTGGAGAATTAGGATTTACTAAAAATGCTGTTTCCATGTGATGCAACATTTCTTTATTTACATCTATATTGCTGGTTATAATTGGTGTTTTACAGTACATTGATTCAAGTAACGTAGAGCTCAAACCACCCTCAAATATAGATGGTTGTATAAGAATATCCGATCCTCGTATTAGTTCAACTGTTTTTTCTTTAGTTTGGTATCCAAGAAAATGAAGATTTGTTTTTCTTTCCGATGCCTCTTTTACTCTTTTTTCTTCTGGTCCACTACCTAATATCAATAGATGTATGTCGTCAGGTAATTTTTCAGAGATTTCTAGCACATCTAAGATTCCTTTCTCCTTGGAAAGGCGGCCAGCAAAAATTATCTGTTTTTCATATCTTCTGTCTTTTCTTGATGATAAGGATGAAAAGTCCATCCCGTTTGATATATAGTGAACCTTGAATCCCAGCTTGGCGTAATGATCACATATTGTTTTTGACATTGCTGTCAAGGCATCAGCCCATCCAAGTGCATCTTTTTCAAAGTTTCTTGAAAGCCTACCTGCTGTTTTCCCATGCAATAGTTCAACCTGTTCAGGATGAACTCCTGTCAAGGTAAGCACTTTTTTTCCTGATGCGTGTTTCATGGGGAATGCTGCAGGAAGGTTAAATGCATGCACGATGTCATGTCCCCTCTTAAGCTTAGTTTTAAAAAATGCTGAAATCATAAAGCTTGGATTCTTTAATCTTCTAATTGGCAAGGTAAAGGTATTCTCAGATGAAATAATGTCAACCTCATGTTTTTCTTTTTTTAGATAATTAGAAAGCCCTTGCACATGCTGAGCGGTACCCCCAATGCCCTTCTGTGTCGGAGAGATAATCAGTATCTTCAACAATCACAAAGTGAATTGTGGTGTTTTTAAGGTGTTATGATAACACAGGATGTTGTAATAATTTAGGATAAGGCTTGTGATGCCTCATGGAACATTTGGCTTTTTGCACAGCCTGCAGCAAGTTCGTCTCCTGCTCCTCTTCGCATAATTCCTCTATACAACCCATCTTCTAGTTTAGCGCCAACTTTTGCCTCCCATTCCTCAACTGTGGTAGAATATTTCTTCTGAATTCTATCTCTATACCATTCTGGGATTACATTAAAGGCACAGAATGGATATCACATCTTTGCAGTCTTTCCAAGTCTTCGTTGTATTTGTCTTGGAAGTGCATCATGCCCAAGAAGAGTCCTTTAACATGCCATGAACCAACAGAGCCAAATGATCTTTTCATCAAAATATTACCAAACATCTTTGCCAAGTCAAGGCCTGCTGGTTGCTTCTTCTTATCAACGAAACTTGAGAGTTTTCTTACAACTTCAAGCATTGTAAAGTACTTGTTCTTGCCAGATCGAATCTCTTCTGCCTTGTCTTCAAAGAGTTCTAGCATACCTTGAATGTCTGCAAATTTAGTCAGCGGTACAAACTTTTTCGTTTCTTGATCTTCAAAGATGTATGTACCAGCACCACATGCAAAGTGAATTGATAACTCGTATTTTGGTTTGCTTGAAAATGCCTCTATAACATTTGTCAGTGGCATACAGCTTGGTACTGGGAACCAATCATCTATAGTTACTTCACCGTTTGTCTGCTCTTCTATTCTTTGAATGCAGTCAGGAATTGTGATTCTGTATTTCTCACGCTCTTTTTTGCCCATTCTTCCTGTTAATGAGACTGGTTGGAAGTTTACTGCGTGAACAACATCAAGGTTCTTTTGTGCATATCTGATTATTCCACCTAATTCGTGGTCATTTATTGATTTGATAACTGTTGGAACAAAAACTACTGTAGTTCCTGTCTTTCTTGCGCTTTCTAGTGCATATGGAACTTCCCAATGATTCTTCGGATTTGTTCTGGCGGTTACACCATCAAAGCTTAGATAGAGATTGTTAACACCTGCAAGTCTTACTTCACGCATTGCTTCTGGATCCAAAGCAAATCGGATTCCGTTTGTATTCATCTGTATATGATCAACACCTTCTTCTTTCATTATTTTGATAACATCAACTATATCTTCTCGCAGCATTGGTTCCCCACCGGTAATCTGCATTGAATTTCCTGGAATTGGTCTTTCGGCACGCAGGGTCTTCATCATCGCTCTAACTTGATCCAGTGATGGCTCATACATGTATGCGCCTTCAAGGCCCTTTTTCACATAAAAGAAACAATACCAACAAGTTAAATCACATCTATTTGTAACAATCATGTTTGCCAGTCCACTGTGGGATAAGTGATTTGAACAAAGACCACAGTTGTTTGGGCATGAGCATTTGTCAATCATAACGTTTGGAGCGTGTGCACCCTTTCCGTCCATCCAATAGGTGCTCAACTTCTTGTACATTTCATAAGAGCCAAAGTAAAGCTCCTCACACTCTCCATGTGTTGGACAAGTCTTTGTCATGAACACCTTGCCATCTCTTTCAAAGACCTCTGCATCCAAAATCATGTTACAGTCAGGACATATACTTTGGGTAAATCTAATAGTAGCCTTCTTTCCTACTGTGGGTACCTTCTGGTTAACAATCTGAATTAGCTCCATACTTACTTCCTTACACGCATTTTTCTGAGATAGTATTTAATCAATTTCCTACAAGACACCGTGGGTTTTGGGAGACATCGTATACTTTCATGTTTTAGGTATGAGTACTTGTTCGTAACTACCCTAGTTGACATATATACCAAAAGCGTCTCGAGTGAGAATAGATGAGTCTTTCAGACAAGACCCGAAAGGCCCTTGAAAGAATAGGCCTGACAAGTTATGAGATAAAGACGTATTCTGCACTTTTAAAAACCGGTCAGATAAACGCTTCAGATCTAAGTCAGAAATCTGGTGTGCCATACTCAAAAATATACGAAGTCCTAGGCACGTTAGAAGAAAAGGGGTGGATTGGCTCTGATGACTCTAGACCCACACAGTATTTTGCAAAGTCGCCTGCTACTGCAATAGAAACTACAATGCAAAATCTAGAAGCAGACTTCAAAAAAAATGAGTCTATAATCATTAAAGAACTCAATCCACTTTACGAACAAAGTGGTACAAGCGAGAGGCCTGATATCTGGGTTCTTTCTGGTGTTGTAAATATTGCTTCTAAAATTTTGGAGATGGTGGACTCGTGCAGAAATGAAGTAATGATAGCCATCCCAAAAGTGGCAGAAGACCTAGCAAAAGAAGCACTGCCAAAGCTTAGATTATTACATGACAAGGGTGTTGACATCACCATATTAGTCTCTGAAGATGTGAATTCTGAGACTCTCAAATCATTATCAAGAGTAGCCAATGTAAAGATAAAGAAAGGACTCTTTGGTGGAGGCATAATATCAGACAAACGATACGTTGTCATATTGTTGGGCGAAGATCTTGGTACATCTGGCTCGGCTGAGGCAGTAGCAATTTGGGCAGATCACTCTGGTCTTGCTGGCTTTGCTCGCGAATATTTTGAATATTTATTAAAAGAATCAAAGGATGTAAAGTGAGGAAAAAAGATTCGATATGAGCATGAAAGGGGATGAAGTTCTGTTTGTTGGTACAGCGGAAGCGGAGCATGTAGAGATGTATCTTAAGGCCATATGGCACATAAAAGAAGGTGGTGATCCTGTAAAAATAAGCACGATATCCAAGATGCTAAATGTCAGGCAGCCAAGTGTGGTCCAGATGTTAAAAAAGCTCAATGAATCAAAGCTTGTCAATTATAATAAGACTGGCGTGTCCCTTACAAAGAGTGGCGAACAGGTAGGTTCCAATATGATGCGAAATAGTAGACTGTTGGAAGTGTTAATGGATAGTGCTCTTAAGGTTGACATAGATGAGGAAATGGTCTGTGGAATAGAACATCACATGAATGAACAGTTTACTGATGCACTTTGTACTATGCTAAAGCATCCAAGAAAATGTCCGCATGGACATGACATTCCACGCGGCAAATGTTGCAAAAATTGATTTTGAGATAGGTTATATCACAGTAAAAGTTTCTTAGCATCATGACATGTTTTTGTGGTTGTGAAACCTATGTTCGTGATCCTAATGGTTTCAAGATTGGATGTGTAAAATGCAATCATGGTCCACAAAACCATGAAGAAAGCTTCAAGCTAAAGTCAAATCTTGGAGACAGTCAGAAACGTGGTTCTTTATCATAGCTATTCTCCAATTAGTTTGACAAGTACTCTCTTTGGTCTTCTTCCATCAAATTCACCGTAGAATATCTGTTCCCAAGGTCCAAAGTCAAGCCTACCCTTTGTTATTGCCACAACAACCTCTCTACCCATTACCTGTCTTTTTAGATGAGCGTCTGCATTGTCCTCTCCTGTTTTATTGTGTTCATACTGATCTATTGGTTCATGTGGTGCAAGCTTCTCAAGCCACTTTTCGTAATCATGGTGCAAACCACTTTCGTTGTCATTAATAAACACGCTAGCTGTTATGTGCATTGCATTTACTAAGCAAAGACCCTCATTGATACCACTTTTTTTAACTATCTTTTCAACTTGCGGTGTGATGTTTACAAATCCTCTTCTAGATGAAACATTGAATGTTAGGTATTCTGTAATGAAATTCATGAACAATCAAGACGTGTTATTTTTGATAAAGATTATGTAAGTGCAGGCTCAGAACTCAAGATCCTTCTCATCAAATCAAAGGGATTTGGTCATCAACGCCTGCAACCCCTAAATTCATTTTGTTCCTAATTGAGTCTTTCAAGAAGCTTGATAAAAGGCAAAGAGCAAATTTAGCTGACATGGTTACAATAGATGCGGCGTGCTCACTTGAGAGTTTCAGGAAGTTTGTTATCCTTAGTACCTGTAATTCTTTCGTTCCCGAAAGCTATTACGAGGATTATGAGG
>Ga0209324_10002745_pt1 | contig 12084 bp, 11 predicted proteins | sample Rifsed19ft3_FD_184015 | JGI IMG/M metagenome (GOLD analysis project Ga0209324, IMG submission 184015) | Soil microbial communities from Rifle, Colorado, USA - sediment 19ft 3 (version 2) | ecosystem: Environmental > Terrestrial > Deep subsurface > Rock core/Sediment | place: Rifle, Colorado...
CTCGTAGACCACGATCTGCATCCCCCCGAATTCCTCCCCGCCGGTCAGCTGGCCTTCGACAGTGTACCCCTGGCCAAGAGCCATGGCAACGAACTGGCGAACCACGTCCTGCCCGGTTTTAAATCCATCCAGCCAGGGCTGGTGTGGGCAGACCAGATAATCCTGGGGGTCAGCGTGCAGCGCCAAGTCCCAGGCATCTCCGGTTAAAGCATTAACCCGCCCAACGCCGATCTTGACCGCGTTGGGCTTCCACGCGGCGGCTTCGAATGACAGCCACATGGCTTCGCGCTGGTACATGGGGATGAATACACCCCCCTTTTTTATCCAACTAGAGGGAACTTTATCGGGATAATCGTCGACCGGCTTGAGGGGGAATGTATCCAGGCCTGGCGGCAACGGATACACCATGCCATCATCCGGGATGCGCAAGGTGCGCTGAAAAGAAAGCCTGAATCGCTCCCCAAAGCGGAGATGATAGCCTTCCAGCGTAATGGTCAACATGCCGGAACTCCCCTTTGTCAACAGACTACATGAGCAGATTATCACCAATTAGAAGCAATAATAACGGTGCTTAACGGGGAGGGCGATCAGATCTTTGTTATTACACCCCTATTGTTATTCGTACCAATTTTCTTGCCCACCAACCCCGCGGTTATTATACATAATTTGTCTTATTAATTCAAGCGGCTTTGAATGAGCATCTACCATCTTCCTGGTTGCTTTATCGTTCCTGAGCAATTATTCTAGTTTCTGGTGCGAAAGGCGCTCAAGTCGCCGTCCTCGGCGATGAGACCTGTGTAGTAAGTGAGACGACGACGGCGTAGAGAGCAATTTTCCACCACGAACAAATCTAAAGACATCAGCTACTGGGAGGTTGATCATATCGTTCCTGGGCCTGGCGATCGGCTTCGGCGGCAGGCAGGTCATTCAGGGTGGTGTGAGCTTCGGCGCGGGCGGCATAGGCGCGGGCTAAACCTGGGAAATTTTCGAGGGGCAGCAGGATCTCCAGAGCCTGATCGGCTGCGGCGATCACCTCTCTTGCAGCGAGGGGCAGATAACCAAGGTTGATCAGGTCGGCGCGCAGGATCCAGTACCAGCCCAACCCCTGCCGGTAATCGGGCTGGTCGCTCTTTTCAAACAAGGCGCGCGCCTGCTCCGTAAATTCCAACCCCTGTGCCAGTTCCCCGCTGGCGATAAGCGTCGCGCCGAGGTTAATCATGCTGCGCGCCAGGGCTAAGTCATCGCCAGAGGCGCGCGCCGCGGCGATCTCACGCTGGCCGAGGGCCAGCGCATCTGCCTTTTTTCCGGCTATGCGCAAGAGGTTCGCCTGGCGCATCAGGCAATAAGCCAGCACGCCTTGCTGGGCCTGGTAGCCTGGCTCGCCTGGCGCTAGCTCCAGAGCGAGCAATTTAGCTTCTACCTGGCGGTAACTGTCCAGGGCTTGATCGAATTGCTCGTTCTCTTCACAGGATTCCAGGGCGGCTTCGATCTCAGCTTCGAGTTGGTGGATGGTTGAGAGGATATCGTTCATGTCAATACCTTGCAATCAACTTCCCGGTTGCTCCTCTGCGCGGCTCGGTTAATTCTATCTAATCACCCTGCAACCGGGAAGGTTCATGTGTTTTCCAAGGCGAGCAGTCCCATCCCGCTCTCCGCGGAATATTTCCTCTCTAAAATCCCGTTCAGCGCCCCAAGAAAGATCTCCCCCGTGGCGCTGATCACGGCCGAAAATAAATGGCCACTGCGCACCTGGCCATCCAAATCTGAGAAAGTGGCGTGGAGATGCAGAAACACTTCCCCATCCAGGATAGAGATATTGCCTACCAGGCTGGTCATCTCATGATTGGTCGTTAGTTCCACATAGCGGTATTCCCTGGCCGCCAGTTCGAAGATGCCGATCGTCGCCCGGCTGACTGCGCCGATGCCCATCACCCATCCGGAGCTGATGCCCCTGGCGAGGCAGAACTGTTTCAAGGCAGCGATGATCTCTTCCCCCGTTTCCAGTCTGACTACAAATTGGCTGCCGAATTGCTTTGATTGCATCCGAGCCTCCCTCTATTTGGGTTGTGGTTCAATCGCAGGACGAACAAGATATTATTCATTCCCTGGCAAGCTCGTACAGGGCAGCTACAGCGCCAGCTGGGTCCTGGATGACACAAATCCGCCCTTGCCCGGGCATGCCGCGCGGCCCGTGGATCACCTTGCCTCCCAGGGCGAGGCACTTCGCGACGCTCTGGTCAATATCAGCGACCGTGATATATACCAACCACAGTGGCGGCAGGTCAGCATTGACGCCGCGCGCATAGCATACGCCGGCTGCAGCTTTGCCGCTTGCCGGCATGGTCATGTTAAAATCGCTGTACTCGCCCATCTCCACCGCTTCGGGCTGCCAGCCGACGACCTGGGCGTAGAAGTCCCGGACCCCGGCGGCGTCTGGAACGGTGAGGTCTGTCCAGGTGATCGAACCGATTTCTTGGGTGTCTGGGTCGCTCATCGGAACCTCCATAAAATGCTATTCATAATCTCATGTCAAAATCGAGTCTCTTGTCCAATGGAAGAATTGAAAAGGGGGGAAAAAATTCCTGAATTTCCCCAATTTTTAGATTATAACTCAGATAATTAACGAGAGATTTGCTAGCTATTGAGACCTTCTCGATCTTGGACGAAACAACAGCAGGATCACCAAGATCGCCGTAGTCCACGGCCAGACCCAGGCCAGATCGCCAGGGCCGCCGAGGCCAGTGCGGGCTTCAACGCGGCGGATGTGGATCAGTGGATAGGAAGCGGACACTTTTGCCAATTGCTCAGCGGATATGCGCAAGGGGTCGATCCCAGCCAGGCGGGCCGCAAAGCCGCTGGCGATCATTACCTGGCGGATTATGTGGATGCGTTGCGGGTTGTCAGAGATATTTTCTGCGATTCCAGCCCACCAGCCTTCAGGCAGCCAGACTTCGACCTGCGGATCGGCCAGGATGTTGCGGTACCAATCGGAAATACCGCCGAACCCGGCGACGCAGTAGACATCCCCCTCGACGATGGCGAAGTTAACCGGCGTCTGCCGGCGCAGCCCGGTTTTGCGCCCGGTGTGGGTGAGCACCATGATGCGCCCGCTGAGCTCCGGGCGATTCAAGTAGGAGCCAAACCCAAGCCGCCACATGAGGAGCATGAAGCGGTTGAGATATTTTTTAAAGAACTGGCGGAGTCTTTCCTGTGTCGCTTGGTCAGGGGTAGTCAAGGAACGCCTCCTTTGATTACTGCTTGCCGTTTCCCTGCCTGGCAATAGAAAAAATGCTCAACAACCCTAACACGGCCATGTAAGCGCCCGTGAGGTTCACATGCTCAGGTAACAGGTATCTATGCAAGAAAATCACTAATCCAGATGTCCAGCCTAGACCAACCAACGCACCCAAGAGTGGAATGAAGGGTATGATAACGATCAGCAAGCCTATTACCAGGTAAGCTAGGCTGACCAACGCGAAACCCTTTGCCTCGAAGAGCACTAACCAGCCGAGCAAGAACCAGGCTGCTGCCAGAACCAGACCTGCTGCAAACCACGAAAAAAAGTAAGGGGTATACTCGAAGGACGCACGGGCATACTTTTCAAGATAAGCTAGCAGACTCACAATGCCTTCAGCCAGGGCCAGAACGGCGGGGATGGCGAGAAGTGCGATGATCTTGGAAATAGATTCGCGTTTCATGGTGGTTCCATGACCAGATGCGACGCACTTACGAAGTGCGTCGCATCTCAACGACCAGGGGGGATGAGCGAGGCGCTTAGATTTACGGATCGACCGCGGTGTTATTGTAGAACCAGTTATAGGCGAAATAGCCGGAGCCAGTGTTACTCTGCAGGCGGATAGCGACCTGGTATGAGCCTCTCAAGGCCGAGGGGATATCGAACGTATACTGCTTGGAGCCGCCGCTACCAGCATCGATCTCGGTGACTTTAATCCCACCGACGCCCTTGGTGCCCATCGCTCCCATCAAGACGGTGAAAGAGTCACCGGGAGGCAGGTTGTATGCCTGGATGGTTACGTCCTCATTGCGAATCACGGAAAGAATTGAGAACGTGGGAAACCCGGTGTAACCTTTAGGCGGTTTGTAGCCTCCGCCAGTACCGCCGCCACCACTCGTGTTGTTGTAGAACCAGTTGTAAGCGAAGTAGTCGGAACCGGTGTTGCTCTGCAAGCGGATGGCGATCTGGTACTCGCCGCGCAAGGCCTTCGGGATGTCGAAGACGAACTGTTTGGAGCCACCGCTGCCGGAGTTGATCGTATCTACCTTGATCCCACCTTTGCCTTTGGTGCCCATCTCGCCCATCAAGACGTCGAACGAGTCGCCAGACGGCAGGTTGTAGGTCTTGATGGTGACATCCTCGTCCTCGACGACGCTGACGATCGAGAAAGTTGGAAAGCCATCATAGTCATCTCCATTATCACCATTATTATTCCCGTTGTCAGCTTCATCTCCTACCAGCAAGACGCACAGCTTATTACCGGCATAGATGCGCGACGGGTTCTTCAGATTGTTAATGTCAGCGATATATCGCCAGGTGACGCCATAATATCTGGCGATCTGTGCCAGGTATTCGCCGCGTTTAACGATGTGGTACTTGGCGCAAGCTGCTGCCTGGGCGGGCTGGGCGGTAAACCCAAGCCCGGCGACGAAAAGAACAAATATTGATATATAAAAAGTGATTTTCCGAGTAATAGACATGGTATTCCTCCTCAAGAGATTGATCCTCTACCCATCCACCCCATCCCCTGCCACTTCCCATGACAGGGAAGGGGAATTTCCTTGCGGGAAGCCACCCAACCAGGGCTACCCGCCTCCTTGCCCAGAATTTCTTACTTCAATGTAGCCAATCCGAATAATCCGAAATCGGTCATGACACAAGCCAGGCGACCATGCGGGGGATTCTCGTCCGCGACGTATTTCGTCGGGCACTCGACCCAGTCAAACTTGTAGCGGTCATAGAAATAAATGCGCAGCTGACCATCTTCCCAGGCCAGCCTTTCACGCTTGGTGAGGTCGAAATAGATATAGTTCAAACCCAAGAATCTCTCTGCAGTCGCGCCTTGAGCGTCAAAGACGTGGAATTCAATCCAGCGTTCAATAAATCTCAAGTCTTCGTCGGCGTGGGTTTTGTCGGGCTCGATGCGAGAGATGACCGCCGATCCGTTATAGTAGGATTTGACCATAAATACACCGCCCTTGCCCAGGTAAACTTCCGCTGGCTGCTCGTATGTCAGCCAAAAGGTGGCGGAATCGGGTTCGCTTTTGGCCAATCCGCTCTCCTGGCTGCGGGCCAGGACACCAATCGCGATCGCCAGAGCGACCAGAGCAAGAGCAGGCTTTCTAAGTATCATAGGCAATCTCCTCATTTTTTTAGAACAGCCTCATAAGTCCATAGTTTATTTGAACAACGATCGACCAGTATTCGCGGCTCTCTAGGCGTGAGCTTCAATTAGTATCTATCCGAAAAATAAAGGGGGTCTGGGTGTGTAGCGGTGCTTTGCGCCGCCACACACTCCACTCACCCGAATTTTCGGATAGGTTCTTAGCTAGACTTTATCCATTTGCACTTTAACAAAAAACAAGGTAGGCTATGGTCTTACTCCGCCAAGAGAAAGGACCTAGCATACCTTGCCCAGCGAATATAACATAATCCTGACGAGTTTTGCCCGGCTGTTTTCGAAGCGCATCTGGCAACATGCGCAAATTCTGGTCGTCGGTGCCATTCTCACCCCAGGTCAAAGGACGATTGCGGCAGTCTTGCGGATCATGGGTTGGGAGGCCGACAAGCACTTTCAGAACTTCCACCGGGTCTTGAACCGTGCCCGCTGGTCGGGCTTGGAAGTCAGCAACCTGCTGCTGGCCTGGCTGGTGAAGATCTTTGCTCCGGCGGGTCCGCTTGTTCTGGGCCTGGATGACACCATTGAACGCCGCCGCGGAGCCAAGATCAAAGCCAAGGGCATCTATCGCGATCCGGTGCGCTCCAGCCACAGCCATTTTGTCAAAGCCAGCGGGTTGAGATGGTTGAGCCTGATGTTGTTGATCCCCATTCCGTGGGCCAAGCGCGTGTGGGCGCTGCCCTTCCTGACCGCACTGGCTCCTTCGGAACGCTACTACGAGAATAAGGTGCGTGGGCACAAGAAACTGACCGATTGGGCACGCCAGATGCTGTTCCAGGCTCGCCGCTGGCTGCCCGGGCGCAGGTTGGTGGTGGTGGCCGATGCCAGTTTTGCTGTAATTGGGTTCTTGTGGCACATGACGCAACTGCCCAACCCGATCTGCATGATCACCCGCTTTCGCCTGGACGCCGCCTTGTATGGTCCGGCCCCACCCCGCAAAGCGGGCCAGCTGGGGCGGCCGCGCAAGAAAGGCGCCCGGCTGCCCACCCTGGAGCAGGTGTTGGCGAACCAGAATACGCGCTGGAAGAAGGTGCTCGTTCCGCAGTGGTATGGGGAAGGCCGGCGGGTGGTCGAGATTGTCTCGCAGACCGCCGTGTGGTTCCACAACGGTCTGCCGCCTCTGCCGATCCGCTGGGTACTGATCCGCGACCCGAAGGGCCGGTTCAAACCGCAGGCTTTGCTGTGTACCGATCTGACGGTCAAACCCGAGCAAATCCTGCAGTGGTTCGTGCTGCGCTGGCAAGTGGAAGTCACTTTTCATGAAGTGCGCACCCATCTCGGGGTCGAGACCCAGCGCCAGTGGTCGGACCTGGCAATTGCACGCACCACACCCATCCTGTTGGGATTGTTCTCGCTGGTCACGCTGCTGGCTCACACGCACGCCCGCCGCGGCAGCCTGCCCGTGCGACAAGCCGCCTGGTATAGCAAGCCATTGCCGACTTTTACGGACGCTCTGGCGATTGTGAGACAGCAGTTGTGGCAACATTTGTATTTTCAGCCATCGCACTTTCAGGGTGAGGTGCGAAAAGTACCGGCAAAAGCCCTGGAGTGCCTTAGAAATGCCGTGTGTTACACGGTCTGAACGTCTTTTTATGGACAAAGTCTAGCTTAGTATCAGAGACGTAGTAGATCGGATTTTTGTTCCTAACTGAGCCGGTACACCTCAGAAATTCCACTGGGGTTAATTGATTATAATACGACTTTATCTATCTCAATAGCCCTCAATGAGCGACTCTCTTATCACCCCTAATGATTATCCTCCATGTAATCACCCTTCCTGGATCGATTTTGCCTGGATCCAACAAAATTAATCATACATTAGAATCTCATTGATCGCAAGTAATTAATAACCGATAATCTGTGTTATAAAGTTATGATAAACAAACTATGCAGATGGATAAAATCGATATCTCTATTTTGGAGCACCTAAACACAATTTATAATGAAGAAACCAGCCAGGAAGCCTTCATCCGCTTGAGTTCCTTGCTGGAACGCAATGCTTTCCTTATTCCTCCATGGGGGGCAGACAGAAAATGGCATCAACAATACAGGAGCAGACCGAATGGACTCTCCGAACGCGATGCCATCTTGATCACTTACGGCGACCAAGTTAAGGAGCCAGGCAAACACCCCCTCCACTCACTGGCCAAATTCTGCGAAAGGCACCTCACCGACCTGGTCAACGGGCTTCACATCCTGCCCTTCTCCCCCTCCTCGTCGGATGACGGCTTTGCGGTGATCGACTATCGGGCAGTTGACCCGGCTCTCGGCGACTGGGAGGACGTGACCCGCTTGGGACAACATTTCAAGCTGATGTTTGATGCCGTGGTCAACCATGTCTCTACCCAGAACGTGTGGTTCCAGAGCTTTTTGCGCACAGAACCAAAGTTCAGGGATTATTTCATCGTTATTGAAGGCAATCCAGACTTATCCCAAGTCGTCCGGCCGCGCGCTCTGCCGTTGCTAACCCGCTTCGAAACGTCTTCCGGCTCCCGGCAGGTATGGACGACCTTCAGCGCTGACCAGGTGGATTTAAATTACCAGAACCCAGATGTGCTTCTGGCGATCCTGGGGGTGCTGCTGTTCTACGTCGCCCAAGGCGCCGAATTCATCCGCCTGGATGCCATTGCTTACCTGTGGAAGGAGATCGGGACATCCTGCATCCACCTGCCACAAACACATCATATAATCCAACTCATGCGGGCTGTACTGGATGTGGTGGCTCCGCACGTGATGTTGATCACTGAAACCAACGTCCCGCATGCTGAGAACGTCTCGTATTTCGGGGATGGGACAAATGAGGCGCAAATGGTCTACAACTTTGCGCTGCCGCCATTGGTGCTGCATACCCTGCAAACTGGCAGTGCGCGAGTTCTCTCTGATTGGGCGGTGAGCCTCTCCCTGTCCCTGAGGCAAGCCACCTTTTTCAACTTCCTGGCTTCACATGATGGGATCGGACTCAACCCCGTGCGCGGCATCCTCTCCCAACAGGATATTGACTCCTTGGCAGAACAGACCATCACCCATGGTGGTCTGGTTTCGTACAAGCACGACCGGGATGGATCGCAAAGCCCCTACGAGCTCAATATCAATTATTTCGACGCGCTGTCGAATCCTTATGGAAGCGAGCCGATCGAGATCCAGGTAGATCGCTTCATTGCGGCGCAAGCGATTATGCTTTCTTTGCCCGGCGTGCCAGGAATTTACTTCCACAGCCTTTTCGGCTCGCGCGGGTGGCTGGAGGGTGTCCGACAATCCGGCCAAAATCGGACAATTAACCGGCAGAAGCTGGAGCTCGCCAATCTGGAGAACGAACTGGATCAATCAAGATCCTTGCGACAAAGGGTGTTTCACGCTTATGCGCGGTTGTTGAAAGCTCGCACGGCTCACCCGGCTTTTCACCCCTTTGGCGATCAGCGCATATTGGATTGTGGGGAGGCGACCTTCGCCGTGCTGCGCCTTTCTCCAAGTGGATCCGAGCGCGTGCTCTGCTTGCAGAATGTCTCAAGCCAGGCTCAGTCCGTAGCAATGGATTTTCATCAAGCTTTAGGAGTGAAATCAGAACGGTTATTAGATTTAATTTCCAGACATCATCTTCACCCAGGTGAGCAAGCGCTGACTTTGTCGCCGTATCAAACCCTCTGGCTTGTAAGCGACGACCGGCATTGAATCAGGATATTCCGAATGATAAAAAGCGCAATGCACAGGTAGAAGTCGAAATGACCCTCCGCATTGGTTTTGTCTCCACTCGTTTCTCCGGGACAGATGGCGTCTCGCTCGAGGGGGAAAAATGGGCAACGGTTTTGGAAAGCCTCGGCCACACATGTTTTTATTTATCCGGTCAATCAGACCGGCCAAACAATCGAAGCCGGATAGTGCTTGAAGCGCATTTTAAAAATCCAGCCATCGAGGGCATCTATACCGCCGCATTTTCTGAACGTACTCGCCGCCCAGAGATCACAAGACTTATCCACAAATTGAGAGATGATCTCAAAGAACAAATTTACACATTTGTGCGCGATTTTGAGATCGATCTACTGCTCGTCGAAAACGCCCTGGCGATTCCGCTCAACATACCCCTGGGATTAGCCTTGACGGAATTTATTGCCGAGAGCGCTTTTCCGGTGATTGCCCACCACCACGATTTCTTTTGGGAACGCAAACGCTTCCTGGTAAACTGTGTTTGGGATTACTTGAATATGGCCTTTCCGCCCCACCTGCCCACTATCCACCATGTGGTGATCAACTCTTCGGCCGCTAACCAATTAAGCCTGCGCACAGGCATTTCCAGTATGACAATCCCCAACGTGATGGATTTTGAACACCCACCTGCTGCAGATGACGGGTATTCCGGTGACATCAAAGAAGCCTTGGGATTATTACCGGGTGAATTGCTGTTCCTCCAGCCAACGCGCGTAGTACCGCGCAAGGGGATCGAGCATGCCATCGAACTTACCTGGCGTCTGGGGCTTAGAGCCCGGCTTGTGATTTCCCATGCTTCTGGAGACGAGGGGTACGCCTATCAGCGACACCTGCGGGATTATGCTGAAAGGCTGACGGTTCCAGTCAATTTCGTTTCGGAAGTCATCCGCGACAAGCGTGGTAAAACGCCAGATGGCCGCAAGATCTACACATTATGGGATGTATATCCCCATGCCGACCTGGTGACCTACCCCTCCGATATCGAGGGCTTTGGCAACGCTTTTTTGGAGGCGGTTTACTTCCGCCGGCCGATCGTGGTTAACAATTTCTCGATCTTTGCCACTGACATTAAACCTAAGGGTTTCCGCGTGATCGAATTCGATGGATATATTACCGACGATACCATCCAGCGGACGCGCAAAGTGTTGCAAGACACAGGCCTTGCACAGGAGATGGCGGAGTACAATTACCAGCTGGCACGCCGACATTACTCCTTTACGATGCTGGAGCGCCACCTGCAAACTCTATTGACGGAGTGTTTCGGGGAGGAATATTAAACAAACCTATGCAAAACATGACAATACATGACTCCAACGAGGTAACCTCTCATTATCTCCTCTCGCTGAAGAATCAGATTGATCTGAAGAAAATGCCGTTTAGTGAACGCGGTTCACGCTTGCTCGTTTTTCGGAGCGATGATCATCTCTCGATCCGCCTGGCTGAACGATGGTTCAAGCGGGAAGGCCAGCTAGCCGCCTACCGGGAACGCCCGCCGCTGGTCAATGAATGGGTATTCACTGATGGAGAGGGAAACCCGCTAGCGCTCAACCTGACCACCTACCCGCACCGGATCGATATCCATACTTCCATTGGTACATTCCACCTGACCTACTTGGATATTGAAACCCTCCTGTTCACGCTTCCTCCCACCCATTGCGGAATTTCCTTCCAGGCCAACCTGGACACTGCTAAGACTGACCGAAGGGGGGGCATCCTGCGCATGACCGGGGACATCCGCCGTAATATTGCCTACTCCACCAACGCCCGGATTACCCACAACACAATCCTGCCGGTCAGTTCCCTAACCCAACAGGTGACCCTCAGGGTGGAGGCCGAGGTTGGCTCAGCTCTGCTGCTGAACATCACCCCGCGCCTGGGTTTCAACCGCTATATCCCCAACCCAATCAAAGCTTTGGAGACCGCTGCCCAGCGCTGGCATGATTGGTTTGCCGCCGCGCCCGCAGTGCTCAGCGAATATCAAAAAAAATACTATTATGCCTGGTGGGTGATGCGCGCCGGGCTGATCTCCACCCGCTTCTACACCACCCGCGAGGCGATGACCCCCTCCATTGTTCACTACGTCGGCGTGTGGCAATGGGACGCCTATTTCCACGCTTTGGCCTACCGCCATTTAGACATGCCACTCGCCCAAGACCAGCTGCGCATCCTGCTCGATCACCAACGCCAGGACGGCATGATCCCGGATGCAGTTCACGACGAAGGCACGGTAACCCACCTGACTTACCCTGTTGAGGCCGATGTCACCAAACCACCGCTTATCGGCTGGGCTGCCTTGAAACTCTTCGAGCTGGATGGTGACCGCGAATTCCTGGAAGAAATTTATGAACCGATCGTGCGCTGGAATAATTGGTGGTTCGAGAAGAACGACCTGGACCGCAACGGCTTAAGCGAGTACCAGCACCCCTATTCGTCAGGTCTGGACGACAGCCCCTTGTGGGATGAAGGTATGCCGGTCGAATCCCCCGATCTAAACTCTTACTTGTGCTTGCAGCAGGAAAGTCTGGCGAGGATCGCTCAGATAATCGGCGAACGAGAGGACGCCGAGGCCTGGACAAAGCGCGGCGCGGCGATGGCCGGCCGGATGTTGAGCAAGATGTGGGATCCCGCGGCCGGCCTGTTCTGGGCCAGGAAAGAGGGTTCACCGATAATTGTCCGCACGCCCTTTAACCTTTTTCCGCTGATCACTGGGCGCATGCCGCCAGAGATTGCCAATCGCCTGGTGAGCCATCTCACCGATGAACGGCAGTTCTGGCCGCGCTATCCCGTCCCAACCGTAGCCCTGGATGATCCGAAGTACAATCCTAACCAGATGTGGCGTGGACCGACCTGGGTCAACGTAAACTACTTATTGATCGAAGGCCTTCAACGGTCGGGGTTTCCCAGGGTGGCGGATGAACTCCGCCGTAAGACGCTAGCCTTGATCCAACAGCAAGACGACATCTATGAA
>Ga0209324_10002746_pt1 | contig 12078 bp, 9 predicted proteins | sample Rifsed19ft3_FD_184015 | JGI IMG/M metagenome (GOLD analysis project Ga0209324, IMG submission 184015) | Soil microbial communities from Rifle, Colorado, USA - sediment 19ft 3 (version 2) | ecosystem: Environmental > Terrestrial > Deep subsurface > Rock core/Sediment | place: Rifle, Colorado...
ATCTACTCCACCGACCCCGGGGATATCACTGAGGAAAGGATGGTGAAATTCGCTGACGAGGCGGCCTACCTGGCAAAAAATTCGGGGAAGAACCGGGTTGTCGTGAAATCGCATGCTTGACCGGAAGGAATTCGAGCGCCAGGAAACGGAACGCCTTGCGCCCTACGCCGTCAAGAGCGGAGAGTCACGGGGGAGGAGGTTCCCGGAGCAGGAAGATCCGTTCCGCTCGGCCTTCCAGCGTGACCGGGACCGGGTCATCCACTCCGCCGCGTTCCGGCGCCTGGAGTACAAGACACAGGTCTTCGTGAACCACGAGGGCGACCATTACCGGACCCGCCTCACCCACACCATCGAGGTATCCCAGATCGCGCGGTCCATCTGCCGCGCCCTCCACCTGAACGAGGATCTGACGGAAGCCATCGTGCTGGCGCACGACCTGGGCCACACACCCTTCGGGCATGCGGGGGAGCGCATGATGGCCCAGCTGATGGAAGAGGAGGGGGGGTTCGAGCACAATCTCCAGAGCCTCCGGGTGGTGGACGTCCTCGAGAAACGGTATCCCGCCTTCGAGGGATTGAATCTGTCTTTTGAGGTGCGGGAGGGGATTTGCAAGCACAGTTCCCAGTACGACAACCCGCCGCCGGTTCCGGAATTCCAGTCTCCTGGGTACCCCACGCTCGAAGCCCAGGTTGCCGACATCGCGGACGAGATTGCCTACAGCAGCCACGACGTCGATGACGGGATCCGTTCCGGGATGCTTACGATCTCCGGCCTGGAGTCCGTGGATCTGTGGCGCGAAGCGGTTTCTTCCGCGCGGGAAGAGTTTCATTCGATCGATGAGGATGTTCTTCGCTATCGTTCGATTTCTTTCATGATTTCCTCCCTCACCAGGAACCTGATCCGTTCTTCCCACGGCCTGCTGGGAAAGCACGGCGTCCGGACGCCGGACGAGGGGCGGACCACCCGGGGGAAATGCATTTCGTTCGATGAGGAAATGCAGGGGAAGAACCTGGAGTTGAAATCATATCTCTTGAAGGAAATGTACGGCAACTACCGGGTAATCCGGATGGAGCAGAAGGCGCGCCGCGTCATCGGGGAACTCTTTCGCTCCTATTGCGACCGCCCCGAGCAGCTTCCGCCCCACATCTTTGCCCGGCTGAACCACGACGGGACAAAGCGGGTGGTCTGCGACTACATCGCGGGGATGACCGACCGGTACGCCATGGAGGAATACCAGAAACTGTTCGATCCTCTGAAAAAATCATAGGAATATCGATGGATAAAGAAAAAGATATCAACAAAAGGTTTAAGATGGCGGTAGAGCGGAATTTCGATCAGAGCGCGGGAATCTACGACACGTTCGAGGAAAAATACCACCTGTTCGAGACGCTTACGAAAAAACTCTGCGAACTGAACGCACCCTTTGCTCCCAAAAGGGTCCTCGACGTAGGGTGCGGCACCGGGATTTCCACTCTCTGCATCCACAAGTCCCTGAAGAAGCCGCCGATCATCTACGCCATCGATATTTCGGAGGCCATGCTCATCAAGGCACGGGAGCGGTTGACGGGAAAAAAGGGGATTTACTTTGTCCGCGGGGACGCAGAGAAGCTTTCGATCTATTTTCATGAAGCATTCGACGCGGTATTTTACACCGCATCGATCTTTCTCCTTCCCAATTTCCGGGAATCGATCGACCAGGCGTGCAAACTGATCCTTCCCGGCGGCGTCCTGGCGATCAGCTTTTACGCCGGCCTCTTCAACGCGAGAGGGCGGGATGCTTTCGCTCTGGCGTTTCCGGATCTGAAATACCAGTACGGTACCGTCAACTATGAGGATCTCATGAAGTGCCTCGCGGCAAAGAAGAGGTTCCGCACGGCCCAATTCGACTACCGGTTCGAGATAAGCAAGGAATATCTCTTCGATTTCCTGAGCATCCCCGCGCAGTCGGCGGGGGTTTATCCGAAAGTTCCCTATATCGAGCGGATCCCCATGATCCGGGATCTGTGCGACAAACTGACGGGGAAGGTGAGACCCCTGTTCATGGGGTGGAAGTTCGTGGTTTCCCGCAAAGCATGAAAACCCTGGCTATTACCATCTATCTTACATAATATACATTACCAGACGTTGTAGCTCCGGAATGCCGGCGTGATATCAGACATCCCACATCTCCTCCTCGAAATTTTTCCCCGGAAGGTCTGCTATGAACGTACCATACGTGGGCCATCGTTCCCCGATCGAACCGGGTCGTACGATCGTTAGGAAAAACTCGACCTGCTCTTCGCCCTCGCAACCGAGTTCCCGAAACGGAACTCCCAGTTCCAGTACCTTGCGAAACGAAACCCGGATCACCTCGGGCATGGTGAGGATATGGTTGGACAGAAGAATCTCCCCGATGTTCCCGATCGACGCGCGTATGGACGGCTCCGCGGGGAATAGAACCATGCTGATTTTCCGGTTTTTCTTCGGGAAGAAGATTTCCATCTCGAGCGAATCCGGGGACTCGAAAATGGACGGGTGGAGATCGATCCGGAGAAAGAGATTCGATTCGTCGAACCCGAAATACAGGCAATCGAAAACTCCGATGGCAGCCCGGTGCATCGTTCCGAAATCCGGGCGGGGGAAATACCGGGTCGCTGCACTCCATTCGTAGTACGATGAAAGATTCCCGTTTATTTTCGGGTGAATATATGTGCGTGGCCTCGCGATATGGTTCCTGTCCGATGCAATTTTGTCTGCGCGGAGGATGGGGATGTCGATCGAATCGGGAGGAGTTTCCCCCAGGTCGCGGTAGGCCGCCTTCACATGGCTGCGGAACAGGCGGTCGAACTCCGGTCCGTGGGGGGTAGAATGCTCGTCTCCGTACCACCAGCACCAGTCGGATCCTTCCGCCGCGAGCAGGTGGTCGAACGCGTCATTCATCAGTTTCGATGGTTCGAGGCCTGCCTTCCTCATCTGTTCGGTGCGCAATTGCAAGAGGCTTCTCGCACGGGCAAGCAACTCCCAGGCGGCGTGATCCTCCCGGTGCCCTATCCAGATATTGAATGTTCCGTCGATCCAGGAACCGGTCGGGATGGAAGGCAATGGTTCATGATGATCAATTTTCTGTAATACTTCGCTGAATGGTATGCAGGATATGTTGGGGGCCAGTGAAGCAAGTCGCCCCATCAAGGTACGGAGAAATTTCTCTCCCGAATCGGGGAAATATTCCCACGCATTCTCTCCGTCCAGGATCACGGAAACGACGTAGGCCTCTTTGCGAAGGTGTCCTTTAATGGATGATAATTTATTGTATATATCGCTGATAATACTTATAAAATTAGATGCGGCATCGGGAGCTGACCATCGGGAATACTCGAAACCGATCAGGTCGGAAAGGTGGTGATCCCGGAAGAATATCCGGATCGGTCCCGCAGGTGTGGAGGCGACGTACGGTTGGTACAGCCAAGACGGTTCCTGGGGAACACCGGCGGAATCCCGATGGACGGTTTTCCCCAGCGCCTTGCACAGGAGAATCTCGTCCGTCGCGGTCCACCGGAAACCGGCACGGGCTGCGATTTCCAGGGATCCGGGGCTGATGGAACCCTCGGAAGGCCATAACCCTTCCGGAAACGTCCCGAAAAGGGAATGGAACACTTCCCTCCCCCGGGAAACCTGCTCCGCCGCATCGCCCGGGTAGACAAAAGGGATCCTCGGCAAGGGCGCCCCGGTGAGCGCGTCCTGCGCCGACCGGCTGTCGATCAGGAGGGGCAGGATGGGGTGGTACATGGGGGTAGAGGTCAACTCCCCGCCGTCGTTTTCCACCACCCTCCGGTATTCCGGTATCACCGTCGCCATGATGTCGATCTGCCGGTCCAGGACGTACCCCTTCTCCCTCTCGGTGTACCCGCTGCCCTTTCTCCAGAGCCTGGAAAGTTCCGCGTCTTCTTCCCGGTGGAGGGGGTGAAACCAGGTCAGGTTGAACAGCGTCATCAGGTCGGTGTACTCCGATGCCCCGAACCTCCCCGATGCGCCGGATTTACCCAACCCCCGTACCGCGGCTTCCCTTCTCCCGTACAGGTCCGCATATCGCCTCTGGGGCAGGATCATGGTGGGGGGATAGGCGGAGAAGAAGTTGCGGAGGAGAAACTCCTCCTCCTCTTTCGTGAGATCCAGGCAGTTCTTCCGGGACAGTGTGAGGAAAACGTCTTCCGCGCCGTTTTCCACGTAGTCCTGGACCTGTATCAGCAATGACGGGACCAGGTTGAAGGTATGCCGTACCGCAGGAATTTCCCGGAAGAGACGCGGGAGGGCCACATAGTCCTTGATGGCGTGAAGCCGAACCCAGGGAAGGATATAGGTCTCCGTTTCGGGGTCCTTGTAATACGGCTGGTGCATGTGCCAGAGAAAGCAGAGATGAAGCTTCATTCGTGAGGTGTCCCTTCCCCTTCCCTTATCCCAGGTGCGCCATCTTGATCTCGATCAGCTCCTTGAGAGGGGTGTCGGGATTCTCGACGAGGATCTTGCGGAATATGCCCGCTGCCTCCTCCTTGCGTCCCAGAATGGCGAGGGTTCTCGCCTGTCCCATCCACGCCTGGGTCCGAAGTTCGCCGGTCGCGTAAGCGGCGGCCTCCCCGTAGGCTTTCTGGGCGCTTTCGGCGTCTCCCCTGGCCTCGAGCGCCTGTGCGAGCCCTTCGCGGAGGAGGAAATCCATGAGGGTCCCCTGCTCCTTCCCGCTGGTTATGGCCGAACGGAATTGCGCGGCGCTCTGGTCATAATCCCTGCGCAGGTAGGCAATGCTGCCGAGGTAGTACCTCGCGAAGACCGCTGCCCCGGTGTCCGGGTGCAGGTTCACGTGGACGGTCAGAACCTCCACGAGGCGATCGAGCTTCTCCTTGTCGGCGACCGAAGGGACCTGGAGAACCTCGCGGGCCTGGTTCAGGTGGGGCCAGAGTTCCCGGTTCGCCTTCGCCTCCTGCCAGCGGAAGTAGGCGCGCGTCCCGAAAACGCCTCCCGCGGCCATCATGAGGACGGCAACCACGACGAGAACCCGGGAGCGGTTCTCCCTGATCCAGAGCGTCGCCCGTCCGAGGGTGGAGATGAACTCGTCCGGGCCTTTCAGGTCTTTTCGCGTGTATTTGATCTTCCTTCCCATCCGTTTCCTCTCCCGGTCATCGTTCGACCAGTTCCCGCGCGTTCGCCTGCATGCGTGCGGCATCCTTCTCCGTCAGTCCCGATCCCCGGATAATTTGGAGCGCCGCCTCCCAGGGAGTGAAATCCCCGGGCGAATGCGAATCGGTATTGTACACCAGCCGGGCGCCCGTTTTCATCGCCATTCGCGCGACGTGGCCGTTCGTGAGCGAATGTCCCTTGCGGGCGGTGATCTCGAGAAGCACTCCGTTTTTCCTGGCCAGCGTCGCCTCCTCCTCGGAGAGGAGGCCGGGATGGGCGAGGATGTTGACCTTCGCCCGTATGGCGGCCAGGTTGGTGCCTTTCGGAACCGGCTCCACGATGGTTTCCCCGTGCATCAGGATCACCTTCGCCCCCCTTTCCCGCGCGATGGCGGCCAGCGGCGCGATCAGCCGCGGGGGGACGTGCGTGATTTCGACTCCCGGGTACACCTGCGCCCGCACCTTTCCCCGGAGTTGGGAGCAGACGTGCACCATGCGCTCCACGACGTTCTCCACGTTCGACGGGTCGACGTGGTCGGTGATCGCAAGATGCGTGTACCCGGCGAATAGGGCGCGGGAAACGACCTCGGACGGGATCAGTTCGCCGTCGCTGAAGGTGGAGTGCATGTGCAGATCGATCATTACGGCTCCCTCTGGAGATATTGTCTCACCACCTGGAGAAGGGCATCCCGGATCTCCTCCGGCGACAGTTGCTCGAGGTCCTGGACCTTGAGGAAGCAGCCAAGCTTCTCGAGGCGGTTCTGGAACAGCCGAAGCGTATTTTCCCCGAGACCGAAATTCGTGAACGATCTCCCCATGACAGCCAGCACCACGCGCGCATCCCCTCCCTTCGTATACTCCGAGACGGCCAGAAGCGCGTCGAGGGAACTCGACACTTCGTCCTTGAGAAACGCCACGACGCCCAAGGGCCGGGGGACCAGGGCGTACCACAGGGGGGACGTGGGGCGGAGATACGGGAAGGCGTAGAGGAGAAGATGGGACCCTTCCCCGATCGTAAGCTTTCCGAACATCCCGATGGGGATGGCATCCTTCTTCCGTAGGGAGAAAAAGGCGGAGTCTACCCGAAAATCGCGGAGCTGCCCCAGTGCGAGGACGACCCCCTCGAGCAGTGCGGGGTCCGGGAGAAAAAAAACGATGCGTCCCTCGCCGCTCTCGGAGAAATTTCCCATTGCTTCGATCCGGGTGCGAAGCCGCGCCAAATCCTCCGGCGGGAGGAACTCGCTTTTCGTCTTGGGGACGTCGAACGTCCCGATCCTGAGCGCCCCCCGCTTCTTCAGCTGGAGCAACGTCTCGTAGACGGCGAGGTCGGGATAATTGCAGTTGTTCACGATGTCCTTCACGGAATTGCAGAACTCCGCGAGGAGAAGCACCTCGCGCACAACCCCCGACCCCCCGCTGATGGGCCGCGTGTTTTTCTCGAGGACCACCGAATCGTCCGGAGCGGGGAGCTCGGCGCCGAGATTCCGGATTTCGTCGAGGTGCCGCAGGCCCTCCATCAGGGCGGACTGGCTCGAGGAGTGGATCGTCTGCCGGACCTCCACTTTCCCCGGCAGGAACCGGAACCTGCCCGCCCGGAGCGAGATGAGACGATAGAGGGCCTTTTCTCCCATGGTGTTCTGGGCGAGGGCGGAGACGATCTCTCCCCGGTCGATGTAGATCGACCCGGTCATCCCCTCCCCTTCCACCTGGATGACCCCGCTCTTCTTGTTCATCGAGAGCATCTGCCACAGGTCGGGGAGAAAGATCTGCCCCAGGTTCCCGCTGATCTCCGAGTCCCCGGCAAGGGATTCCGTGATGTTGTCCTGGAACAGCGTGCGCTGGATCCTAAGCAGCACTTCGTCTCCGTGAAACGGCTTCCGGATGAACTCGTCAACCCCGGGCCGGAATCCCGGAACGCTTTTCTCCTGCTCGCTCAGGAAGAAGATGGGGATGTTCTTCGTGTTCGGGTTCGTGCGGAGGATCTGGACGAGGCGATCCGCCCCGAGCCCCGCAACGGCGAGATCGAGGAGGAGGATGTCGGGCCGCCGGAGGAGCGTTTCCGCGAGTGCCTTGCTGCCATCCGCCGCGTCGATGACCTCGTATCCCTTCTCGCGGAGAAACTGGTGAAGGGACCGGCGGGATTTCTCCGACGGGTCGGCGATCAGGATCTGCTTTGCGGTCGTCGCGGTTGCCATCTTGCGCCCCGTCCGGGAAGTGGTCGGTTAGAAATTCCCCTGCAGGCGGTATGTTTCCTGCAATTTCTCCATCATCGTGTCCACGAGCCACTCGTCGGCCGTGTTGAATCCGCACACCTCCTCCTGACGTTCGGTGGCGAACAGGCCGTACGAACCGTCTTCCTTGAGAAACAGGATGATTTCCTTTTCCTGGAGCTGGTCGTCCTCCGCGTTCACGTACAGGAGGTTCTTCGAGTCGAAGCGGGTGCTGCCGGCACGGCCGATGATGTAGATGCTCCTTCCGTTTCCCGCTTCCGGCCCGAGCGACAGGAAAATCTGCTTGAACATCTCGGGGCGGGGGCCCGCCGCGATGACCAGCCCTCTTTTCCGGCCCAGCGACACAACGTCCTGGGCCACGGATTCCACCATTCGCTGGAAGGTTTCCCTGCGCAGGCAGAAGTGCCCGTTGCGCCCCATGTCCTGTTTGAACTTCGAAAAGTAGGGTACGTTCCGTCCCGCCCTCAGGAGGTCGTAATGCTCGGGTTTCCCCACCAGAATGTCGAAGGCGCTCCAGAGGACCTTTTCCTGGAGGTGGAGGCGTTGAAAGGGGCTCCTCTTCTGCCGGCGGTACTTCTCCTCCGCGAGACGCCAAAGATCGGGAAGGTCCTTTCCGTCGCGGGGAAACGTGGCGGAAACGAAATACGGATCGAGGAAGTACTCGGTTCCCAAATACGGGAAGGACCGTTTTTCCCGCACGGCCTTCCGGAGACGGCGCGACGCCAGGACGGAGCCGTAATAATCGGTTTCGGGAAGGACCACGCAAAACCGGTTCGGTTCCACCCGGGCGATGAGGTCGGATTCACGAAGGGCCCTGTGCACGGCGTCGACCATGCCCGAGAGCGCACCGGCGACGAGAGTCTCGCGGGTTTCCTCCCGGAGCCGGGAAAGGTTGTCGATGACGAGGAAGACGACCGAAAGGGGCCGGCGGAACCTCTCCGCCTTGTAGCGCTCCTTTTCGAAGTAATCCGACAGGAACACCGAGGAGTATGCCCGGGTTTCCGAGTCGCGAAGCGACACCTTTTCCATCCGGACGAGACGGGTGACGTTTTTCCAGGCCGATGCGGCGTACCCGGCGATAATCGATGCGAGGTAGATGTCCCTGTCGCTGAACGATTTCCGGTCCGTCCTTGCGCCGAGTTTCACGAGGCCGATCGGTATTCCCTGGGACAAGAGAGGAACGTAGAGGTTGGTTTCGCCGACCGGCGGTTGCCTCCCCTCTCCCCGGGTTTCCCCGGAGGGGTAGAGAAACGGCTTCCCTTTCCCCGTGGCGTCCGCCCAGTCGGCCTGGGAGAGGGGGAAACTCGACCCCTCCCGGTTGATGCTGATCAACCCGCGGACGGAAGCGATCATCATTTCGTCGGGGTCGCGCGAGGAGGCGAGCCAGATGACGCAACTCTCGGCGCCGAGCTCCTGCGTGAAGGTATCCGCGATGTGGGTGAGCATCGTTTCCTGGTCCGAGCACGCCATGATCTTCAGGCACTTCTGGTAGAGGGAGGCAAGGGAATAGTATTCCACGCTTTCCGAGAGGAGTCGCATCGTGACCGCCGGATCGGTTCCGTCCTGTGCCCTTGCCCAGGTGACCCAGCGGGCGATTTCCTGCAACGGCGGTTCGCTCCGGAAGAGGAAGAGCGGGGGACCGCTGTCGGGACAATCCCGGAGAGAGTCGACCAAAGCCCGGTGGTCGCTATCGAGCGAGGCGACGATTGCGATATAGGGGGAGAGGTCTGCTTCCCCCCGGATCACCTGGGCGGAGGGCAAGAAGGAGAATTCGACCGGATGGTGGAAGGCCGTCAGGCGGAGATCCCGGGAAGTCTCGGTATTCTCCTGTACGACCAGTATGCGGGTTACATCCATGAAGGGAGATGTCACATCTTGTATTTGCTGAAATCTTCCGGATCCATTTTCTCGAGGAGCTCTGTCCACTTGTCCTTCTCTTCCCCGGAGGACGTTCCGGATTCGACCCGCAGCGCTTTTTCGATGACTGCGTCCCGGACCATGATCGGGACCTCCATCCGGATGGCGATGGCGATCGCGTCGCTTGGCCGCGAGTCGATGGCGACCGGATTCCCGCCCACCTCGATGTGGAGGACCGCGTAATAGGTGTTGTCCCGGATGTCGGTGACCTCCACGCGGAGAAGCTTCACCCCGATCTGGTCGAGGAGATTCTTGAACAGGTCGTGGGTCATCGGTCTCGGCAGCTGCAGGCGTTCCAGCCCCGCGGCGATCGAGTTCGCCTCCAGGACCCCGATCCAGATCGGAAGGGTATTCAGGTTCTCCTTGTCCCGCAGGATGACGATGGGGGACTGGGTCACCGGATCGATCGTGATGCCAATCACCTGCATTTCCTTAACCATGTGGTCGTCCTTCCTCGCCGGAGAGAGAATGGTGCCCGGCGGACCGGATTTCGACGCGGCGCATAGCCGCATGCCCGCTTGATACCGGGGAAAAGTTGACGGTCTTGTTGCACGGCGTGCGTCCGCACAAACGCGAGGGATCCTTCGCGCTTTTTCCCTCGACCAGCACTTCCAACGCCTTCCCGACGCATGCGGCCAGGCGTTCCCGGGTGTGCCGGTCCTGGAGGTCCTGGAGGCGATGGAGCCGCTCGCTTGCCTCCTCCGGGGCCACGCTGCCGGTCATTTCTGCGGCACGGGTCCCCCTCCGCGGGGAAAACCGGAAGGAGAAGGAGGAATCGTACCGGACTTCTTCCATGACCGACAACGTGTCCTGGAAGTCTTCTTCCGTCTCCCCCGGGAATCCGACGATGAAATCCGAGGAGAACGCGATTCCGGGCATTGCCATCCGAAGGTCGCGGATCTTGCCGAGGTATTCCTTCCGCGTGTATCCGCGCCCCATGGAGGCCAGGATGCGCTCGGACCCCGCCTGGATCGGCAGGTGGATATGGGGGCAAAGGGTATCGATCTCGGAGAAGAGGCCGATCGTCTCCCGGTCCAGGTCCCTCGGGTGCGAAGTGAGGAACCGGATTCGCCGGATTCCCCGGACCCGGGATATCCTCCGAAGCAGTTCGGGGAAAGGGATCTCCCCTTCCTTTTTCCCGTAGGAGTTCACGTTCTGCCCCAGAAGGACCACCTCGCAGACGCCCCGCTCCGTCAGTTCCTGGACCTCACCCACGATTTCCGCGGAGGGTCGGCTGATCTCGCGGCCCCGCACATGCGGGACGATGCAATAGGCGCAGAAATTGTCGCATCCCTGCATGACGGTCACCATGGCGCTTGCCGCCCCGTCCGCAAGATAGGGAAGAACCTCCCAGTGGCTGGTGTCTCCGGAAAGATCGACGGACACCGGCGCGCCACACCCTTCCGCGAGGCGAAGGAGGTCGGGCAGGCGGGCGATGCTGTGCGTGCCGAAGACGATGTCGACGTGGGGCGCTCTTTCCCGCAAGGCAGGCCCCTCCTGCTGGGCGAGGCACCCCCCCACGGCGACCAGGCGACCCTCCCGCCCGCGCTTCCATCTTCTGAGATGGCCGAGAGCGCTGTAGATCTTCTGGTCCGCCTTCTCCCGGATACTGCAGGTGTTGAGAAGCACCAGGATGATGGCGCTCCGCGGGACGGTAATCCGCCTTCCCGAGGAGCGCCATCATCCTGGCAGAGTCCACCTCGTTCATCTGGCACCCGAACGTCTCGATGTACACGCGCCGAACCATGGTGTTCCATTATAGCACCCGCTCCGGGCGATTCAATGCGGGCCCGGGTCCTGCGGTTTTTAGCGAAGAAGGTCAAGCGGAAGCCGACATCTTCTCCCCGCGGATGAGGAAACGGGATGGGTCGATCTCCTCCCGCAGGAGGCGAAGCTCCTCGTCTGTGGGGGGGGGGATCTCCCCGATTTCCTTGGCCATCATGGGACGGAACGCCATGTCCTTCACCACGTCCCGGGGGTCGAGACCGCGCAGGACGGCCAACAGGGACATTCGTTTCGTCTCCCCGTCGAACCCGAAGAGCGCCTTGGAGGTGACGACGCGGTACGGACCGGTGCCGGCAGGCAGTCCCGCCTTCTCCCGCGCCCCCGGCCCGGTCAGGTAACCGGGCGAGGTGAGAAAATCGACCCTGGGAACGAAACGCCTCCCTTCGTGCTTGATCACGATGATCGTTTTCCAGCAGTGGGACGCCACCTGGTTTCCCCCCCCGCTTCCCGCGAAACGGCGTTCGGGTTTTCGGAACGTCCCCCCGAGATAGGTGGAGTTGATGTTCCCGTACGGGTCGACCTGGAGGGCCCCGAGCATTCCGTAGTCCATGTATCCCGAGCCGGAATAGGCGAATGCCCAGTTCATGTTGAGCCACTGGAGGGAGCGGTAGGTGTTCTGCGGCCCCCCCATCGTTCCCCGGACGAACGGAAGGACGGATTGCGGCCCGACCGCCCCGAACTCGAAGAGCTGGATGACGTCGGGAACGTAGAGTTTCTGCCCCAGGATGGCCACGACCTGCGGGATCCCCCATCCGACGAAGAAGGTCTTGCCGTCCTCGAGCAGGCGCGCGCCCTGGGCGATCATGAACTCCGTGTCGGTGAACTCTATTGTGCGCGACATCCCGTCCCTCCTCTCATCCGCCACGCGTTCGGGCGTCCATGTCGGCAACCGAGGACCCTGGCTCGCGGAGGGGTCCCCTCGGCTACGCTCGCGACCGTGCGCCCGCTCGCTGCCGGTTCCGCTCGACGCGATTTCTTCCTCGCTCCACAGGCCGCCT
>Ga0209324_10002747_pt1 | contig 12076 bp, 10 predicted proteins | sample Rifsed19ft3_FD_184015 | JGI IMG/M metagenome (GOLD analysis project Ga0209324, IMG submission 184015) | Soil microbial communities from Rifle, Colorado, USA - sediment 19ft 3 (version 2) | ecosystem: Environmental > Terrestrial > Deep subsurface > Rock core/Sediment | place: Rifle, Colorado...
TGACGCTATCCGCCAATTGATGACACCATCAGAGCCGAAAAGGAGAAAGGTAGGCTTTTAGGATGAAACTGAAAGTTGGTAACATGCAAAGAACAAACGAAGCCACAGACACTGACTTGAAGGTCATTGAAAGGTTGACGCAGCAACTCGGCTGGAAGCGGGGGGATACTTTGCTTTATCAGCAAGAGTATGTTTTAAGTCCGGAGCATCAAAAGATGTTTGACGGCAGGAAGAGTATTAAGCCTGATATTACGCTCACAGATTTAAGCGGCAATATAGTAGCTGTCTTTGAAAACAAGTTTGAAGATGAGAAAAAGGCCCTCACAAAACTCCGCACTCTTTACGCGGCAATTTTAAAACCCCGTTTTTTGTATGCCTGTTCACCTGAAAGAATTCTCTTTTATGACACTGCTTGGAAAGGACTGGATTCTGGAGAGTTCCGCCCTGTATCTGATTTTATGACTTTGGAAGACATGCTGCTTATGATTGAGCAGGAGAAAAATAAAAACTTTGACCGTGCCATAATCATAGACAAAAGCATAGCCGGAGGGTTTAATCAATCATGTGGCAAAGAAATGTATTTTCAGATTGATTGCATTGAATCGCTTTTGAACAAATACCGTGAAGGTAAACAGAAGATGCTTATTCATATGGCAACAGGGCTTGGGAAAACACGGGTAATGGTTGCGTTTGTAAAGGCGCTTTTACAGCACAACATGGCAAGGCGGGTGTTGTTTGTTGTTGATAGAATCATGCTTGCAGAGCAGGCTTTAAATGACGGCTTTCACCTTATAAGCAATGAATTTTCAGCAGTCCGCATTACATCAGGCAATGTTAGACAGCATAAACACGCCGGCATTCATATTGTTGTCATAGATACCCTTGAAAACATCTATCAGGACATGCCGGCTTCTTTTTACGACCTCCTGATAGTTGATGAGTGTCACCGCTCTATCAATATCAACAGAAAACTTATATTTGATCATTTCCTTTGCCCCCGCATTGGCTTGACTGCTACACCCAGAAAGGCAATAGCCAAAGAAGGTAAAAACATATCAGAAGAAGACCTTGCAATCCTTGACACTTACAAGCTCTTTGGATGCGAAACCGGCGAGCCTGATTATCAGTTTGACCTTAGCCGTGGAATTGAGGAAGGCTTTCTTGCCCCTTATTCAGTCCTATCCATAGAAACAGAACTTACAAAACTTGCAAAGACCTCAGGTGTTGAATTCAATTATGTTCTTGACCCCGATACCCGCGCTAAAATAGAACTGGATGAAACAAAAAAACTTATGCTTGAACAGTTAAACAGAAGGTATATTGCTGAAGAACTCTGCCTGAGAGTTGCAGAGGAGATAAGAAAAAATACGGAATACGGAGAAAAGGTAATCCTCTTTGGAGCAAGTCAGGCTCATTGCACTATGCTTGCAAAGGCGGTAAATAAAGTCTTTAAGACGCCTGAAGATGAATTGAGTCCGAGGTATGCGGAGGCGATTATCTCAGAAAACAATGACCTTAATTTAACCCTTAAAAAATGGTTTAAAGACCCAAAACGCAAGCCTTATGTTGCAGTATCCGTTGATATAATGGGCACAGGCGTTGACATTCCATGCGTAAGATATATTGCCTTTTGCGTCCTGACAAAATCCATCGGCAAATATATCCAGATGCTCGGCAGAGGAACGCGGCTTGACCCCAAATCAGGCAAGTTCAGCTTTAAGGTGCTGGACTTTACCGGGCTCTGCAAGAACATGGAAGACAATGGGCAGGGCACTCAAAGACCGAACATCAAAGAAGTGAGGGGAACAGAAGGCGGTGGAGATGGTGGTGAGCCCCCAACCACAGGGTCAGGCGCTGGAATAATTGACAATCCTGACCCCGAACATTTAATTCAGCGCGTATGGCTGCATGGCGATAAAATCAGGGTTATAGACAATATACCCATTGATAAAGCAATGGAGATTTTTGAAAATGAACTGGAAAGGGCAGAAAAAGCAGAGATAATAGATATTAAAAACAAGGCAAAGGAAAACCCCGAATATCAGCCACAGGATGATGAGTTAGATATTCTTAGAGATTGGGTAAAAAATCCAGAGGTATATCTTGACGAAGGGCAGTTGCAAAAGATTTATGATTTCAGGCAGGGTTCAATCTGGGATTTCATGCTCCACGCATTAAAAATCAAATCTATTCCAACCCCTGTTCAGCGGATAGAAAAAGGATTTGAGAGCTATCTGAAAACATATCCTTTCACCGATGAGCAAATCAGAATCCTGCATAAGTTCAGAAAGTATTTTATTGCAAATATTCAGAAGAGGGAGTCTGTAGAGGCTGAGAAGATATTTGACAATCCTGTAAGAGTCAAGCTTTTCGGCGGGGACTATAATGAACTTAATAAAAAATTTAACGGCAAATTAAAGACAGTCGTAAATGACCTGCAATCATCATTGAGAATATAAGAAAAACTATGGCAAGAAGCACAGTCCACTATCACGACAACGGCACAAACAAAATCTTGAAGGCTTTGCACAATAAGCTGCGACCGGCAGGCACGCCTATTGAGCGGGTTGAATATATCATTGAGCTTTTGCTTTTAAGAATATTTGAAGTAAAACTCAAGCAGGATGATGCTTTTAAGCCCCTCCGCAGGCTTTTTGAAGAAGAGGATTATCGTCTCTTGTTCTCATACTTAAAAGGCTTGACAGGCGAGCAGGCGTTAGCAGAGTTGAATAAGAGCATCTTTCCTTTTTACGCCAATATCCTCACCCACGCAAGGAAAGTCGTTAAAGGCAATCTGCCAACAAAGATACAGGATCATCTTGTTCTTACCGAAGAGGTTTTTGCGAATTCCAGCTTTACCAATAATGTAAAAGGCGGCTTAATAGGTGAGATTATCAGCCTTGTTTCAGAACTTGATGAACAGGTTGTATTAAAGACCGACCTGCTTGGCGATGCCATAGAGTCCGCCCTTTCAGAGACAGGCGGCACCAAAGATATAGGGCTTTATCGCACACCGGGACATATCCGAAAGATGATGGTTGCAATGGTTGCACCTGATTTTACAGATGTAATACACGACCCTGCCTGTGGAACAGGGGGCTTTTTATTTGATGCTTACGAATACATTATTGCAAAGGCGGAAAGTTCAGACCAATGGCCATCTGATGAGATAATTGAGCATTTCTACAGGAGCGGTCTTTCCGGAGTTGAGTATCAAGGAAGGATTCGCAAGATGGCTGCCGTAAATATGTATATCAGGGGGCTGAACCCTCACAATATAGAGCAGGGCGATTCTTTAAAGCTTTATGACCCTCCAATCCATAAAGAGAGCTGTTCGGTAGTAATAGCCAATCCCCCCTTTGGCGCTGAATGCGACCAGCCTGCATATCCAAATGTATGGGAGGAGTATTCAAGGGAAAAAGAAACGACAATCCTTTTTGTAAAGCTCATGTTTGAACTCCTTAAAAAAGGTGGGAGGTGCGCCGTTGTAGTATCAGAAGGCTTTCTTACATGGGGGCAAAACAGCGCATGCAGGCTCAGGCAGATACTTTTACAGGAGGCAAATCTAAAGGCAATAATCAGCCTGCCTCAAGGAATTTTTGTCAGCAAAAATGGTCAAGGTCCAAAGACATCTATCCTTTATTTTGAGAAAGGCACTCCTACGGACTTTATCTGGTATTACAAGATTGAAAATGACGGCTTCAGCATGGGCACAAACCGCCAGCCTATTGAAGGAAGTCAGATACCGGAGCTTTTGGAAATATGGAAGTCAGTTAAACAAGGCATAAAGTCGGAAGATTCACGCCATAGATTCTGCATCCTGCGCCGATGGATTGAAACACTTGACCCAAGGGTTAAAGAACGGATACGTAAAGAAACAAGGGCAAAACTTGTTGAGAAGGACAAGCCAAAGCGTGAAAAGTTCGTTGAGAAAGTAAAACAGGATTTAGAAAAAAAGAAAATCAGTAAAGAGGTATTTGACGAAAAGTTTTCCCAATATGACGAGCTTTTTGAGGTTCAAGTCCAGAACACGATTGCCAAAGAGATTGAGAAGGCTCATACACATCATTTTAACCTGCAAAACTATCGGAGCAGTTTAACCGATGAGCAGATAAAGAAATGGAGTGAGATAATAGGCGAAACTAAGCAAAACTCAATTCTACGGCTTGATGAGCGTTATAGCGGATTAACTCAAAACCCATCGCCTGATGAAGCCCTCAAAATCCTTTCTTCTTTTGACCCAAGAAATGCCCTTGAAATGGATATTGCAAGGGAGTTTCTGCATAAACTGCCGCAGGAAACTTTAAAGAGCAATGAGAAACTGAAGACATTAGAAGAGCTTATAAGAAGAGGGTTTCAGTATCCTTTAGTGCCGTTGAGAGAGTTGATAAAGCCTAAATATGAGAAAATCAAAAAAGACGATTATAAAGGGGATTTAGATATCGTTGATAAGATTTCATTCTCAGACGGAAAAATTCATTTGCGGGAACAGCGGCAAACGGGTATGGATTTATATGTTGTGGAAATTGGCGAATTAATCACCTCAAAAATAAATCTGCATCAAGGAGCAGTAGCAGTAAATGACATCGGCAAATTAGCCTGTTCAACGCATTATCAGGTCTATCATGTGAACCAGTCAGAGGCAACACCGGAATATCTTGTTTTAATACTTCGGTCAAATAATTTTATGGAAAAGATTGCCAGTGAAAAAAATAAAGGCATAAAAAACGAGGCAGGTTATGAGTTTATAAGCAGTTTTTCAATTCCCCTTCCAGATTTAGAAATCCAAAAAGAAATAGTTGCAAAGATAGAAAAGCAGAAGGCTATTATAGAAGCTGTAAAGAGGATTGAGGAGAGTTGGGAGATAGATATACCTGTTTCAGGGCAGAAGAAGCCGTTATCAGAATTCGTTATAGATAGCCTCTATGGTATTTCATCTTCACTGTCAGATATGGGAAAGTATCCTGTTTTAAGAATGAATAATCTTGATTCATTAGGTAGATGGTTATTGGATGACCTGAAATATATTGACGATGAAATATCAGAAGAAAGAAAATTATATAAAGGTGATTTCCTTTTTAATAGAACAAATAGCATTGACCTTGTTGGGAAATGCGGAGTTGTTGATTTTGAATTTGACGGAACTTATGCTGGTTATCTCATCAGATTTAGGTTCAATGACCAGTTAAATCCATACTATCTTTGTTATTTGTTTGCAACTAAAAGATATAGACAGTATTTTTCATCAATAGCCAAGCCTGCTGGTGGACAAGCAAACATAAATGCTGACCAAGTTATGACAACAACGATAGACTATTTTTCTATCTCCGTCCAACAAGAAATCGTCGCAAAACTTGATAAAGAAATGGAAGCATTAGAAGGCGTTCGGCTTTTAAGGCAAGAGGCTGAAAAAAGGATTGAGAGAATAATTGGGGAAGCGTGGGGTGAGCATGAAGGGTTGCAACAATAAGAGGATACAATGATTATTGAGTCAGTCTATATTGAAAATTTTCGTTGCATTGAAAAGGCACAACTTAATTGTGATGGCCTGACAGTTGTTATTGGCAGAAATGGTAGCGGAAAGTCCTCTTTTCTAAAAGCTATAGATGTATTTTACGATGTTAATGCTCATATCACTGCAGAAGATTTTTTTAACAGAGGCGCACTTAAAGAAATAACAATCAGAGTTTCATATGCCAAGTTAAAAAAAGCAGAAATTCAAGAATTCCAGACATATATAAGAGAAGATAAGCTTATTGTTACAAAAAAGATAAGCGAGAAGGATGGAAAGATTGTACAAAAATATTATGCGGCAGCTATGCAAATACCTGAGTTTGCTGAAGTCAGATCGATTACTGCTAAAAAAGATAAGACAACAAAGTTTAAAGAATTAGTTGATTCAGCTAAGTTTCCTGGATTGTCAGGAAATGTAAGAAGTGCTGATGCAGTTGAAGAAGAAATGACCTTATATGAAGCGCGACATCCCGAGTTGAAACAACCCATAGAAAAAGAAGAACAATTTTTTGGTCCAAAAAATATTGGCGGAGGTAAACTCGATAAATATACAAAATATGTTCTTGTGCCAGCGATTAGAGAGGTAGAGGATGAAATCTTAGATAAGAAAGGCACCAGCCTGTATCAATTGCTCGACCTTATTGTATACAGGCAAGTTAATGCCAGAGAAGATATAAGGGCTTTCAAAGGAAAATTTGAGTCAGAACTAAAGATTCTTTATAGCTCTGAAAATTTAAAAGAACTTCCTAAACTCGGCGATTCCATTACTGGAACTCTTTGTAAATTTTCCCCTGGGGCAAGATTAAACCTTAATTGGGAGGAGATAAAACCGCCTGAATTGCCTTTACCTAAAGCTTCTGCAACACTCATAGACGATGACTTTGAAGGTGATATAAGTAGAAAAGGACACGGCTTGCAGAGGGCTTTGATTATTACATTGCTTCAGCATCTTGCAGTAACATCGCCTCATCAGACTACGGATAAATCTGAACAACCTAATACAGACAACACAGAAAATTGTGAAATAATAGAACCCGATTTGATACTGGCAATTGAAGAGCCAGAACTATATTTGCACCCTTTACGATGCAGATACCTTTCAAAATTACTAAGTGATTTATCTACCAAAGACGATGCAAATGGAAGAAATCAAGTGCTCTACGCAACTCACTCACCATTCTTTATTGACTTATATAAATTTGATCAACTACGGCTTATCAGCAAGCAAAAAATAACTGATTCTGAATGTGCTAATAGTTTAGTTACACAGTTTTCTCTTGAATTGGCTGCAAAAGAGCTTGCAAGAATATCTGGACATGATGAGAGTTACTTTACTAAGGATTCATTTCGTGCACACGCCTTGCCTTTGATGGATACTATCGCAAATGAAGGATTCTTTGCTGACGCTGTTGTTGTGGTTGAAGGCTTTGGAGATATGGGGGCTTTATGGGCAATACAGGATATTATGAAAAAAGATTGGGTTACTTTGGGCATTGCAGTAATACCTGCAAGAGGTAAGAACAATATTGATCGTCCAGTCGTAATTTTTAGAGGTTTATTAATTCCAGCTTATTTCATTTTTGATGCAGATTCTCGTTATAAAGGAAAACGAGAAGAAGCAGAAACAATAAAAAGAAACAAACGATATCTTAAATTGGCAGGAGCAAAAGAAGAAGACTTTCCTGCTACACAAGTAAATGAGAGATGGGCATGCTTTGAAGATGAAATAGAGACCTATCTTAAGATTGAATTGGGTGAGAGCATATTTAACACGCTAAGAGATGAAACAGCATATGAGCTTGGTTATGATAAGCCTTCAAATGTATTGAAAAATCTCGACGGTTCTGAAAGATTTATTCAGAAAATCTATTCACAAGGAAAGAACTTGCTTCAGTTAGAGGAAATAGTTGAACAAATAACTAAACTTTCAAGGAGGTAAAAAATGAATAGGACTCCTGTATCATCATCAAATCTTGCATCCGTTGGTTATGATCCAGAAAATATGATTTTAGAAATTGAATTCCATAACGGAGGCATCTATCAATATTTCAATGTTCCAGAATCAGTATATAGAAGTTTGATGAGTGCCGATTCTCACGGCAAATATTTATGGGGTAACTACAAAGCGGCTTAATGAACAAATAAAAAGGAACCGAGATCGTTTCCCGGAAGATTTTATGTTTCAATTAACGAAAGAAGAAAAAGATGAGGTGGTCGCAAATTGCGACCACCTTAAAAAGCTTAAATATTCTCCTGTTCTGCCAAATGCATTTACAGAACATGGGGCAATTATGATTGCCACTATTTTAAATAGTCCTGTTGCTGTTCAGGCGAGCATCCATGTTGTAAGGGCATTTGTCAAACTCCGACAGATACTTGCCTCCAACAAAGAACTTTCTAAACGGTTTAATGAACTTGAAAAGAAATATGATGCCCAGTTTAAGGTGGTCTTTGATGCCATCCGTCAATTGATGACTCCACCAGAACCGAAAAGGAGAAAGATAGGTTTTTGAAAAAAGAGAAAGGAAATATGGCTTTAAAATCGGTTGAATCTCAAAGTGTAGAATTCAAATCCAACTGCTGGGATGAGGCGGGTGATGTTTAAACCGAATTTTCAATATACCGATAAAATTGTCGGCGAGCTTACTCAGATAGCCGCTGCAAGGGAACTCGTGCTGAATTCTCCTTTTATTCCGAAATGGGAGGTCTCACTCCGCCGGGAAGCTATTATCAGGTCTGCTCATTCATCTACGGCGATTGAAGGAAACAGGCTGTCTCTCGAACAGGTCAGCGATCTTGCACAAGGCCGTGAAATCATGGCAACGCGAAAAGATAAGCAGGAGGTTCTGAATTATCTCAAAGTTCTTCAGTCCATTATGTCATAGTCGGGAACAGGTTGACAGGAGAGGTCTTTTTTAGGCCGCCTTCAAATGAAGATGTCCCAAAATTAATGAAGGCATTGACTGTATGGCTGAATTCTGCAGAGGCACAAGCTTTTGACCCTGTTATTGAGGCCGGAATAGCTCATTATGAATTTGTGAGAATACACCCATTTACAGATGGAAACGGGAGAACTGCCCGCGTCCTTGCCACACTGATACTTTATCTGAGAGGATTTGATGCAAAACAATTCTTCTGTCTGGATGATTATTATGACTCTGGCAGACCATTGTATTACCGAGCCCTGCAAAGCGTAAATCAGAAGACCCTTGATATAACCAAATGGCTTGAGTATTTTGTTGAAGGCGTTAAGGTGAGCATTGCGGCTGTCAAGGAGAGCGTTGTCCGCCTCAGCAGCGAAAGACTAAGAAAGGCTAAGAAAGGGCAAATTGCTTTGACTGAAAGACAGATGAAGATTGTAGAAAAAATAATTCGGGATTAAAAAATTGCAATTGGTGATGTTGCTAAAGAATTTGAGATTTCAAGGCAGGCTGCTTTAAAGGAGATTAACAAACTGGTCGGATTGAAGGTTGTTAGACTCAAAGGAACAGGCAGAGGGGCGTATTATGAGCTTATCTAAGCGGTTGGCGATTAGGTTGTCAATTAGGTTGTCATTTAGTAAAACAAGATACGACGTTGCAAAAGATTAAGAGACTGGGCCTGAATGTCCGTCAGGAAAAGGCTATTAAATATCTGTTAAGAACTGGTGTGATCTCTGTGGGTGAATATCAGGCTGTGGCTTCCTGTATACGCCGCACTGCTCAAAGAGATTTAGAAGATATGATGGGAAAAGGTATCATTAAATCAGTAGCTAAGAGTCAAACAGATCCGACAAGGCACTATGTCTTAGTGTGACAAGTTACTGTGACATGCTGTGACATTTTACTGCGACAAGAAGGCTGTTGCAATATTGGAAGACAGAAAAAGGGGCAAGGCTCTTTAAATGCAATTATGTCAACCTATGGGCAGACATTAAAAAGCATTCTGCTCTTGCGGCAGGGGGTGCGGGAAGAAGAATTTGGATACTAATGCATAGAGCTAATTTAAGATTTCAGATTGGAGATTTGAGATTTAAAATTGTACAAGCATTCATATTTGAAAAGTGTATTGAAACCATTCGGCTCTTACGCCAAGATGCGAAGATGCAGATTAAAAATATAATTACAGGGGTGCGGGCAGGGGATATATCCTGAACTCACGCCCCGGACATTGAGGCAAAGATTACAGGATGAGGGGAGAGTGACAAAGAGATTTGAAATTTGAGATTACAGATTTGAGAATAGAGACAAAAATTGAAATTTGAAATTTGAAATAAAAAGAGGTAAGACAATACCTATGAGCGGTTTGAGGATTTGCCGGTTTGGAAGTCGGCGATAAGCCTTGCCGAGAAGATATACGCCCTGACCGAGAAACCGCCTTTCAGAAGAAAATACAGCCTGCGCGACCAGATAGAGAGGGCAGCGCTTTCTATTTCCAACAACATTGCCGAGGGCTTTGAAAGAGGAACCACACAGGAACTTTTGACCTTTCTTTATATTGCAAGAGGCTCAGCTGGTGAAGTCCGTTCTATGCTTTATTTCATAGAAAAACTGGACGCTTTTCAGGGTTTGAAATTTGAGATTTCAAATTTGAAATCAGAAGTTGAGGGCATTTCCCGTCAGATTCGGGCATGGGCAGATTCTCTCCAGAACAGCAAGATTAAGGGGCAGAGATATCTGAATGGAAAAGGGCGTCTAATCGCAAAAAACAGGAAAGAGAAAGAAGAATTTTTGAATACGCTCACGAGTTACAAAAGATAATCTCAAATTTGAGATTTGATATGAAGCATCCTTTAAAACTTGATTTAAATGAACACTTTCTTAAAGCCCTTGGTATCATGGAGGATACGGACAGGAATGTCTTTGTTACAGGAAGGGCAGGCACAGGCAAGTCAACCCTTCTTCAGCATTTCAGGAACAGCACAAAAAAGGCTCTTGCGGTTATTGCCCCGACAGGCGTGGCTGCGGTGAATGTGAAGGGGCAGACCATCCACTCATTCTTCAACTTCAAGATAGATGTAACCCCTGATACCGTAAAGAAGATTAAGCCGAGGGGCAAATCTATTTATAAAAACCTTGATGCCATTGTAGTAGATGAAATATCCATGGTAAGGGCTGACATCCTTGACTGCATAGATATATTCTTAAGAATCCACGGCAAAAAGAAGTCTCTCCCTTTCGGCGGAATCCAGATGATATTCATCGGAGACCTCTATCAACTTCCCCCTGTTGTCAGATACCGTGAAAGGGCTGTTTTCAGCGAATATTACAGAAGTCCGTATTTTTTTGATTCAAAGGTCTTTTCAAATGGTTTGGATATGGAGTTTATTGAGCTTGAGAAGGTTTACAGGCAGAAGGATGGGAGGTTTCTGAATATCCTGAATGCGATAAGGAATAATAGTGCAACGGATGATGATTTCACAGCAATAAACTCAAGACATATTCCAGATTTTGAGGGCAATGAAAAATTCTATATCTGCCTTACTACAACAAATGAACTTGCGGATAACATCAACCAGAAAAAACTATCAGAGATTAAAGGAAAGGAATATAAATATCACGGTATTGTTGATGGAGACTTTGAGGCAAAGGATTTGCCTACAGCAGAGGATATTACAGTTAAGGTAGGCGCGCAGGTCATGCTCTTAAACAATGATTCTTCCGGCCGGTGGATAAACGGCAGCATAGGAAAGGTCGTTGAGATTGAGAAGATTAAAAATGAGCCGGATGTAATATGGGTGGAACTCTCTGACGGGGAGCGCGTGGATGTTGCGCCTTACACATGGGAGATGTATGAATTTAATTATGAGAGGAGTCAAAACAGGGTAGTATCAGAGGTTACAGGCAGATTCACGCAGTATCCCATCAAATTTGCATGGGCGGTTACCATTCACAAGAGTCAGGGGTTGACATTTGAAAGGGTGATTATAGATATAGGCAGGGGCACATTTTCACACGGACAGCTTTATGTGGCGTTGTCAAGATGCACTAACCTTGATGGGATTATCCTCAGAAAACCTATTATGAAGAAGCATATATTTATGGACAGGAGGATTGTGGAGTTTGTAACAAAATATCAGTATAAACGGGCAAAAGAAAGACAGCCTCTTGAAGAAAGGATTTCTCTTATTGAACAGGCTATAAAGGAAAGAAGAAAACTGGATATTGTGTATCTCAAGGCAAAGGATGAAAAGACAAGGCGGACAATTATCCCGAAATATATGGGAGAACTGGAGTATAAGGGAAAGAAATTTCTTGGTTTGGAGGCATTCTGCACAAAGAGGATGGAGGAAAGGGTCTTTAATATAGAGAGGATACTTGAGATGAGGATGGCGGACAATGACCTTACTAACCTTTGAATATCAATCCATAACCAGCGTATCCGGGCCGCTCATATTTGTTGAAGGGGTTACTGCAGGCAGTCTTGGAGAGATGGTGGATGTGCATCTTTCTACAGGCGAGATGAGGAGGGGGCAGATACTCCAGATGATGGAGGGCATGGCAGTTGTGCAGGTGTTGGAAGGCACATCCGGTATTGATACAGCAGCGACTAAGATTACGCTTAAGGGAGAAACCGCAAAGAT
>Ga0209324_10002757_pt1 | contig 12065 bp, 12 predicted proteins | sample Rifsed19ft3_FD_184015 | JGI IMG/M metagenome (GOLD analysis project Ga0209324, IMG submission 184015) | Soil microbial communities from Rifle, Colorado, USA - sediment 19ft 3 (version 2) | ecosystem: Environmental > Terrestrial > Deep subsurface > Rock core/Sediment | place: Rifle, Colorado...
GAGGTGCTCCTGAAATCCATCAGCTCGAATTTCGGGAGCACCTCGAAGGAGAGCGTAAAAGCGAGGTCGCTCGTGCCGGCGAAGATCTTGTCGATCTCCGCCTCGTCCTCGGGCAGCGCGACGGTGGGCTGAAAGGCCGGCCGCTCCTCACGTTGCGACAGCGCCTCGCGGCTCGTCTCGGCGACCGCTTGCTGCACCACCTCGGCCATGACCGAGCGGCCATAGACTTTGCGTAGGTGCTCCTTCGGCACGCGACCGGGCCTGAAGCCCTTGATCCGGGCTCTCCCTTTTAGCTCGTCGAGACGCGCCGAGAGGCGTTGCTCGAGCTCCGCGGCGCCGATCACCACCTTCAATTGGCGGCGCAAACCTTCCACACTCGTTTCCGTGACATTCATTCGGCATCAATCCATTGGCTTGAGCACCGGCGCGGCGCGGCGCGGCGCTTCGATCAGACCTAAGACCATCCAACGGCGTTGCTCCAACGGCGTTGGTTGGTGCGGGCGGAGGGAGTTGAACCCCCACGGCCGAAGCCACCAGAACCTAAATCTGGCGTGTCTACCAGTTTCACCACGCCCGCTTTGAGGGTTGCGTCCGCTTCGACCTCGCGGTCTATAACATTCGGATTCCTTGGCTGCTAGCCCAAGGGATCCGGCATCAACCCCTTACTTCCCCTCGCGCCTCTCGTCTATGATGCGGCCCCTTCATTTATGTCGCCCTGTGGTCCCCCTGCAAACCCAGGTGATGCTTCTGGACCAACCGCGCGCGATGCACGTTCAACAGGAAAGCTCGGGGCAATGAAACGATTGGGGCTGATTCTGGCGGTGCTGATCATCGCCATCGGAGCCTGGTTCGATTGGACCTATCACTCAATCCGCACGGAGATTGCCGAGATCCAGTCGCGACTGCCTTCGGAAGAAGCTCTCAACACGATGCCACCCGATGAAACCACGGCACAGCTCGAGCTGGCCATGGCGGATTGCCAAAGGGTCGAGAGCTTCAAGTGGAACCCGCTTGCCCGGCTTCTCAGGGGCGACGAGATCAAATCCCTTGCCGAGCACTGCGACCTGATCAAGTCGCGCCAGGACGCGCTACAGGGGCCTTAAGGCCGTTCCGCGACCATCCGATTTGCATGGAAAACTCTGCCCGCTCGGCGTCTTCCTTGAAATTTCCGCTTCTTGCGGGCATTCCTCCCGCTCATTAGGTTGCCGCAAGACCACCCGAGACTCCCGCAGGCCCCCCGTGCCCTACCGCAACGGCATCATCGAGGCGATCGGCAACACCCCGCTGATCAAGCTCAAGCGCGCGTCGGAGGAGACCGGGTGCACCATTCTCGGCAAGGCCGAGTTCATGAATCCGGGCCAGTCGGTGAAAGACCGCGCCGCGCTGTTCATCATCCGCGATGCGCTCAATGCCGGCCGGCTCCAGCCCGGCGGCACCGTGGTCGAAGGCACCGCCGGCAATACCGGCATCGGGCTCGCCCTGGTCGGCAATGCGCTGGGGCTCAAGACCGTCGTCGTCATCCCCGATACCCAGTCGGAGGAGAAGAAGGCGATGCTCAGGCTTACCGGCGCCAAGCTCGTCGAGGTCCCTGCCGTTCCCTACAAGGACCCCAACAATTACGTGAAATATTCGGGCAGGCTCGCCGAGGAGCTGGCAGGCAGCGAGCCGAACGGCGCCATCTGGGCCAACCAGTTCGATAATGTCGCCAACCGCCAGGGGCATATCGAGACGACCGCGCAGGAGATCTGGGATGACTTGGACGGCAAGGTCGACGGCTTTGTCTGCGCGGTCGGGACCGGCGGCACCCTTGCCGGCGTCTCCATGGGTCTCAAGGAGCACAATCCGGGCGTGGTGATCGGGCTCGCCGATCCCATGGGTGCCGCGCTCTACAATTTCTACAAGCACGGCGTGCTCAAGGCCGAAGGCAGCTCCATTACCGAGGGCATCGGCCAGGGGCGCATCACCGCCAATCTCGAAGGGGCGACCATCGACGAGGCCTACCAGATCCCCGACGCGGAAGCGCTGCCCATCATCTTCGACCTCTTGAGCGAGGAAGGGCTGTGCCTCGGGGGGTCGAGCGGCATCAATGTCGCAGGCGCCATTCGCCTTGCCCGCGACATGGGTCCAGGTCATACGATCGTCACGGTGCTGGCGGATTACGGCACCCGCTACCAAAGCCGGTTGTTCAACCCCAAATTCCTACGCGAGAAGGGGTTGCCGGTCCCCGCCTGGCTCGACCAGGGGCAGCCGGCCGCTCCCCGCGTGTTCGTTTAAGCTCGAACTTGGAGATTACGATTTGTTGCAGACGAAGACCTGGCTGACCGAGACCGAGGAGCTCGCCCGCGAGCTCGATGCGCCCGACCTCGTCATCATCGATGCCTCGTGGCACATGCCGAGCGAAGGCGACGCGCATGCCGAATATCTCGCCGAGCATATTCCGGGTGCGCTGTTCTTCGACATCGACGAGATCGCCGACACCAAGAGCAGCCTGCCGCATATGCTGCCGCCGCCGGAGAAGTTCTCCTCGCGCATGCGCAGCATGGGCATCGGCGACGGCTCGCGCATCGTGATCTACGATTCCCGCGGGCTATACAGCGCCGCCCGGGTGTGGTGGACCTTCCGCGTCATGGGCGTCGAAGACGTGAGCGTGCTCAATGGCGGATTGCCGAAATGGAAACGGGAAGGCCGGCCGATCGAAAGCGGTGAGCCGAGGAGCCGCACCACGCGCCACTTCACGGCGAGGCGAAACGCCGACCTGGTGCGCGACGTCTCCGACATGAAGGCGCTGGTCAAGGACAAGTCCGCCGAGGTGGTCGATGCGCGCGCCCCCGAGCGGTTTGCCGGGAAGGCGCCGGAGCCTCGCCCAGGGCTTCGCTCGGGGCATATGCCCGGCGCCCACAATCTCCCCTTCTCAAGGCTTCTCAACAAGGACGGCACCCTCAAATCCGCTGCTGAGATCGAACGGATGTTCGAGGAAGCCGGCGTCGATCTCAGCAAGCCGGTGGTGACGAGCTGCGGCTCGGGCATCACCGCGAGCGTGCTGGCGCTTGGGCTTGCCCAAATCGGTCATCGCAAGACCTCCGTCTATGACGGATCCTGGTCGGAATGGGGCGCCGATCAAAGCCTTCCCATCGAGACGGGCTGATGACCAACAACATGTCATTGCCGGGCTTGACCCGGCAATCCAGGATCAAGAGCTCCGAGCGAGCGGCCCTGGATGCCCGGCTCAAGGCCGGGCATGACGCGTCTCATGTTACGGTCCTTGCTCAATGAGCAAACGGACCAGGAAACAGAAGGATCTTACCCGGCTCGCCCATGCCGGGCGCGAGCCCGCGCGCCAGCACGGCTTCGTCAACACGCCGATCTATCGCGGTTCCACGGTGCTGTTCCCCAGTGTGGCGGCGCTCGAGGCGAACGATCAGGACTTCACTTACGGCCGTCTCGGCACGCCCACGGTCAAGGCGCTGGAGACTGCGATCGCCGAGCTCGAAGGCGGACACCGCACCTTGCTGACGCCCTCCGGCCTCTCGGCCATCGCCACGGCGCTGCTCGCCTTCGTCGCGGCGGGCGACGAGGTGCTCGTTGCCGATACCGTCTATCGCCCGACGCGCCGCTTCTGCGACAGCGTGCTGAGGCGGCTTGGCGTCACCATCATCTATTACAACCCCGTGATCGGCGGAGCGATCAAGGACCTCATCACCAAGAAGACGCGGGTCGTGTTCGCCGAGTCGCCGGGCTCGCAGACGTTCGAGGTGCAGGACATGCCGGCCATCGCGGCGGCGGCGCATGCTGCCGGGGCAAGGGTCATTCTCGACAATACGTGGGCGACGCCGCTCTATTTCAAGTCCTTCGCCCATGGCGCCGACGTGTCGATCCAGGCCGCGACCAAATATATCGTCGGCCATGCCGACGCGATGCTGGGCGCCATCACCACGACGGAAGAGACCACGCCGGCGGTCGCCAAGACGCACGAGGACCTTGGCCTCTGCCCGGGGCCGGAGGACGTCTATCTGGGCTTGCGGGGCTTACGCAGCCTCGGGGTGAGGCTTGAGCGCCATCAGAAATCGGCGCTCGAGCTCGCGCGCTGGCTGGCGGAGAGGCCCGAGGTCGCGCGCGTGCTGCATCCGGCGCTTCCCAGCCACCCCAGCCACGCTTTGTGGAAGCGCGATTTCACCGGCTCCTCGGGGCTGTTCTCGATCGTGCTGAAGCCCGTTTCGCACGAAAGCCTCGCCGCCATGCTCGACGGCCTAGAGCTGTTCGGCATGGGCTATTCCTGGGGCGGCTTCGAGAGCCTGATCCTTCCCTTCGACCCAAGAGCCTATCGCACCGCCACGACATGGCAGGCGGAAGGCCCGGCGGTTCGGCTGCATGTCGGTCTCGAGGATGTCGATGATCTGAAGGCCGACCTCGATGCCGGCTTCGCCAGGCTCAACGCGCGGGGCTGAGCGATGAATCGGCTTTTATCCCCGGATTCAGCGCGACCTGGGGTTGACTCAGCCTTTCCCTCCAAGACTAATGGGAGGGGGGCTGATGATCAGTCTATTCATAGCAACACCCGCCTTTGGCGAGATGTTCTATTCGGTCTATGTGCGGAGCCTGTTCGGGCTCCAGCATGTACTGGCCGCACGCGGCTGGCCCTGCGCGCTCGCCACCCTCTCCTTCTCTGATCTGGTGGAAAGTCGCTCCGTTTTGCTCACCCACTGGTTCGACCGGACCAATGCGAGCCATCTCCTCTTCATCGATGCGGACATGGGGTTCGATCCGAAGCTGATCGTGGACATGGTGGAGCTCGACCAGCCGGTCGTCGGCGCCCTCTATCCCAAGCGCAAACTCGATCTTAGCAAATATGAAAGGGCCATAGCGGCGGGAGATGCGCCTTCCCGCGCACGCGCCAAGGCCCATGACTTCACGGTGAGGGGCCCGGGCGTCGGAGCACATAAAGGGTTCATCCGCGTGGAGGGCTGTGGCGCGGGAATCCTTCTGCTGCGCCGCGACTGCATTGCGACTCTGCTTGACAGGCAGCCCCAGCACTCTGACGCCTCGGCGAGGCTCACTTCGCCGATTGCCCATGGCCTCGACCGGCTCATCCGCGTCTTCGACCCGATCAGGTTCGAAAACGCGTATCTCTCTGAGGACTATGCCTTCTGCTATCGCTGGCGGCTATGCGGCGGTGACGTGTGGGCCGCCGCGGACCGCGAGATCGTGCATATCGGCTTGCACCGGTTCGCAGGCCGCTACAGCGACCAGTGGCCGGCAAGGGAAGCCGCGCCTGGCCCAGGCTCGGTCATGAGCCTATCCGTAGGCGAACCGGGCCCAGAGGACTCTCAACTTTCCGCCGCGCGCATCGTAGTGCGGCAAGCCAAGCACGGCTGACGCTCTCCTTCGCGGGAGGCGCGGAACGATCCGACAGTCGCCTTGTCGGCGCGGCCCTTCGCGTCGATGGCGGCGTCGTGAGGAACGTCGTGTAGACGCAACGCTTCGTGCGGCGCTAAGGGGCTAATAGCCCTACTCCAGCGCGTAGGCGACGAGCGAGTTGTTCAGCATGATCGGGATCAGCGCCGTCTTCTTGTCAGGAAGATAGATGAAGTCGGCGCTGCCTTTGCCGAGCTTGAGCAGGCGCTCGGCGTTGCCCTTGGCATCGACGCGATAAAGCCCGCCCGCCGCCCAATCGGTGACTAGGTAGATGCCGGGCTGAAGCGCCTGAAGACCGTCGAGATTGCCGATAAGCTCGCCGTTGCCGAGCTTGGTTAGCGATTGATCCTCGAGGTCGACGGCAAATAGCCCTCCCAGCTCCTGCTTCTGCCCTTCGCTCGGCATCTTGCCGAACGAGGAAACGATGAGCTTGCTGCCTTGCACGAGAAGACCGTTCGGTCCGTTCAACGCATCGTTGGCCAGCCACGGTTCGAAATTTCCGTCCTTGAGGCGCCAGATCGTGTTCATCGGTGTGTCGGAAGCGTAGACGGTCCCGTCTTCGCCGACCGCGACATCGTTGAGGAAGATCGCGCCTTTCGCTTCGTGGCGCTTGGCGATCTCGCCCGAGGCCACGTTGATCTCCACCAGCTCGTCGACATCGGCCACGTAGAGCGTGCGGTCGTGGAGCGCGAGCCCGGTCGGAGCATTCAGTCCCTTGACCCACTCCCGCTCGATGACGGTCCCGTCGGGCCTCAGCTTGGCGATGAAGCCGTTGCCGTCCTTCTGCATGATGGCGCCGGCGATATTGCTGACATAGATGGCGCCCGTGGCCGGATCCTGGACGACCGATTCAGGTTGCTCCAGGCCCTTGGCCTCCCAGAGCAGTCTGGGAGCGGCGGCGGCGGCGTCACAGAAGATCAGCGTTACGAAGAGCCCGACGACAAGGCGCATGAATTTCCCTCGCCTGCGTGAGATGAGGCCAGCCCCCAAGCGGCACTGAAGCGAATGGCGATCCCGGCAGGATTCGAACCTGCAACCCTCTGCTTAGAAGGCAGATGCTCTATCCCTTGAGCTACGGGACCACTTGAAAGATCGCTCCAGACTATAGAACGAAACGATGACGGTCAGTGCGTCCAGCGGTCGGGCCGGCCGAACTTGAAGTTCTCGGCGTAAGATTTCGGTCTCAGCGCCGTCTTTTGCGGCTCCTCGAGGCGAAAGGCAATGCCGTGACGCGTGGCGAACGCCACCGCCTCCTCCTTGGTGGCGAAGCTCAGGCGCACCTGCGACTTGGTGTCGGCGGAGCTGGTCCAGCCCATCAAGGGCTCGATCAGAAGCGGCTTCTCCGGCTCATACTCCAAGATCCAGTCGCGCGTCGCCGCCAGGCCCTGCTGCATGGCGGTCTTGGCGGGCTTATAGATGCGGGCGGCCATCGAGCCTCCTCGTCGATTAAGCAAGCGATGGTCGGGGCAGCAAGATTCGAACTTGCGACCCCCTGCTCCCAAAGCAGGTGCGCTACCAGACTGCGCTATGCCCCGATCACATCGCTGGACGATACATAATTCGCCTCAGCCCAATAGGCTAGCCTCAAGCGCTGAGGAAAGAGCTAATGCTTGGCCTGAAACGCATTCGTCATTCCGGCGCAAGCCGGAATCCAGGGGCAAGGTGCGCCGAGTTTGAGACTCTGGATACCGGCTTTCGCCGGTATGACGTGTGAGGAGGTGCCGAGACTAACGGGCTCGATATGGGAACAGCGAGTTATCAATCCTTGTCTTTGGCGAGCCCCGGATAGACGACCTTGTCGCCCCGCTTAAGGCCGATCTTATCGGCCTGGCCGGCATTCAGCTCCAGCACGGCAGCGACGGTCCCGTCCGATGGGATCAACGAAGTGGAGAAGGGCTCGGCATCGCTCTCGATCCGATGCACCCTGCCATCAGGAGAGATGAACACCATGTCGAGCGGGATCAACGTGTTCTTCATCCACATGGCGGCGGGCGCGGGCGGGTCGTAGAGAAACAGCATGCCGGCATTTTCCGGCAGCGAGCGGCGAAACATCAGACCGAGCGCGCGGTCCTGGTCGGTGGTGGCCACTTCGATATCGAAGCTGTGATCGCCGGTTTCGGTCTTGAGCACGAGCGTGGCCGCGCCCGCCGCCATGCCGCTCGCTGCGCAGAGCGCAAGCGCGAGCAGACAGACCGAAGCGAGGCGGGCGCACCGGTCGATCCCGCGCAAGATCAGTGCGAGGACGGTCCTTGCGAGCCGTCGGGCTTGAGCTCCGCCGCCATCAGCCCTTTCGGTCCCCTTCCATAGCGCACCAGCAGCGATTGGCCGGGCCGGAGCTCGGTGAAGCCGCAGCGCCGGAGCGTCTCCATGTGCACGAAGATGTCCAGCGACTGCATACCGCGGGTGAGGAAGCCAAAGCCGCGCAAGCGGTTGAACCACTTGACCGTGGCGCGTTCCCAATCGCTCTCCGGGATGACGACGACATGGGTCCGCTGCGGCAATTGCGACGGATGGATCGCCGTCGAATCGTCCATGGCGCGGATGCGAAACGCCTGCAGGCCCTTCGGCCGGCGCAACACCTCGCATACCACACGCGCCCCCTCGTAGGCGGTTTGGAAGCCGTCGCGGCGCAAGCACGTTACGTGCAGGAGAACGTCGGGAAGATCTTCGTCCGGAACTATAAATCCATAACCCTTTGACGCATCGAACCACTTGATCGATCCTGACACTTCGAAGACATCAACTGTGACTTCCTCGTCGCGTTGGGTATGGCCCTCTACCAGTGGCGGTTCTTTCGCCCCCATGCCGCATTCCCCCGCATATATACTTCTGACGCAGCCGACCGACGCCCCACACACGAATCGGCTGGAGTACACTCGTTGCGAACATAGCATTGCCGCCTAACGAGGCCACGGGAATTTTCCGTACACTTCCGCCTTCTCCACAATCGCCGGCCGACTCCACCATCTGTCGGCAAGAAGTGCGCGCAACCATCTGATCGGCAAGCGAATCTCGTGCAATCAGCGAGCGCGGCCGCACTTTTCGCGAAAGCGCCGATGAATCGAGGTTGCGACAGCGCAAATATATCTGCCACCGAGAGAAATTTCACTTCTGGCACCGCAGGAACGGAGCCCGCGGCATGCTGTGGACCCCGTGCAACAATGGCGATGCAATCGGCATGTTCGAGAGGCGAAAAGAAACGATAGCGTGACGCGCTTGCCACAGTGGAGCCCTCCGCGCTAAGGGGAGCGCTCGCCGGGTGACAGCGTAAGGAGCCGACAAGCGATGAAATATCTGCACACGATGGTGCGCATCTCCGATGTCGACCAGTCGCTCGACTTCTACTGCAACAAGCTGGGCTTGAAGGAAGTGCGCCGGATGGAGAACCCGCAAGGCCGCTACACGCTCTTCTATCTGGCGGCGCCCGGCGACGAGGATGCCCAGATCGAGCTCACCTATAACTGGGACCCCGAGGCCTATGGCGAGGGCCGCCATTTCGGGCACCTCGCCTTCGAGGTCGACGACATCTATGCGACCTGCGAGCACCTGATGAAAAACGGGGTCACCATCAACCGCCCGCCGCGCGACGGCCACATGGCCTTCATCCGCTCGCCCGACAATATCTCGATCGAGCTGTTGCAGAAGGGCAAGCCCAAGCCCAAGCAGGAGCCCTGGGCGTCGATGCCGAACACGGGCAAGTGGTAGGCCCCCGCGCTTCTTCGGGTTTAGAGCTTCAGTTGTTGAGACCGTCGAGAACGATCAAGCCGAAGCCTTGCCGCCGGCGGATCGCAGGCACGATGGTTGCGCAATCCACGGACTGGTAAGGGTAGATCGCCCGCAGGACGGCCCAAGCCGCGCGCATGGACTCATTGTGCGTGATGTCGTCCAGTAGAACCACTTTAGGCTTGAACAGCAGACCATAGAGGAATGTGTTCAGCAGTGTAGGCTTGGCCGAATGCGCCGCATCGATAAAGACCAGATCAGCCTTGCGCATTAAGGCACGCACTTGTTCGACCGTCTTCAGGTCATTGGCGTCGCCTACGATCTTTCTGATGAAACGAGACTCGGGTTGCGCGGGCAGATAGTTGTCGCTTTCGGTCGAGACATCGATAGTCACAAGGAGCGGCGCCGGATGCCGCGACAGCATCCCGCGCATCAAGGCGACGGCCGAGCCGCCCCAATGGGTCCCGATCTCGATAACCGCCGTGGCTCCGGTATGCGCCGCCACCCCTGCAAGGAACGGATAATAGGTTGTCGGCTTTGTCGAGATTTCGCTGGGGTTGCCCGAATGGCGTCGGCCGTACCCGACACCGGAGAGATCGAAGCTACGACTCGCCGTCCACGCAGCGTGAACAAACGATTCGAGTCTGCGCTGGGCAAAGAAAGCGCGCCGCGTTTCGGCATCGAGCAGGTTCAGCACACGGCGGGGTCGGCGCAGGGTTTCTCTGAGCTGCGCAACAAATCGATTCACGCGAGATGCCCCCACTCTCTCCGGTAACGCTGCCATTATACAGGAAAGAGACAAGGCTGGCCGGGCGGGCGCAGCGGAACCCGGCGCGCTTTTGCCTCGTCGTCAACACCGCCGCGTTATGGGACAATGTAGGTGTTGTCTGGCGCCCCCTAGGAGGATCGAACTCCTGTTTTCAGGTTGAAAACCTGACGTCCTGACCATTAGACGAAGGGGGCGCGTAAGAGCCTCGTCATATAGAAAGCTTTGCCGCGGCAGGCAAGAACGGGGGACTAAGCCTGCCCACCGCGCGGGTCGGCGGCGTCCTCGATCATGAGCTCGACACTTTCCCTGCCCTGCCAGCTCGTGCGGCGCAGATGACCCGCGACATGGAGCGGCAGCCCCTCGCCTTTCAGCAGAAGCTTGCCAAGCGGCGTCTCGGCCACGCGGAAGGCGCAGGCCTCGATGCGCGCGCCGTCCTGGGCCTTGAGCGTGCAGCGGATATGCGCCTCCTTGATCGCGCGCACGCGGCTCAAGCGGTGCGCCGGAAAGACGAAGCGCGGTTCGGGGTGCCCGGGCCCATAGGGGCCGGCGCGATCGAGCAGGTCCATAAGCTCCTTGCTGGCGCCGCCGGCCGACAGCGCGCCGTCAATGGCAAGCTGACGGACCGAGGAGGCTTCAGCCACCGGCCGCGCGAGACGCGCAAGCAGGAACTGGAGCAGCGCGTCGTGCTTGCGGCGCTCAAGCTTGAAGCCTGCCGCCATGGCGTGACCGCCGCCTTTGACGAGGAGCTTTTCATGCACGGCAGCCCGCACCACGGCGCCGAGATCGACCGCGGCGATCGAGCGCGCCGAGCCTGTGGCGAAACCGTCAGGCTCGAGGGTAGCGACGAAGGTCGGCAGGCGGAAGCGCTCGGCGAGGCGGCCGGCGATCAGTCCAAGCAGCCCCTTGTGCCAGCCTTCGGCGCCGAGAAAGAGCAAAGGCCTGTCGGCATCAGCGTCAATGGCAGCCTCGGCAAGGGCGAAGGCCTCCTCGAGCATCCGCTCCTCGATTGCCCTCCGCTCGGTGTTGAGCGCTTCGAGCTTGGCGGCGATCCCGCGCGCCTCGATCTCATCGTCGCAGGCGAGAAGTCTCGCGCCGAGGCTCGACGCGCCGACCCTGCCGCCGGCATTGATGCGCGGGCCGAGGATGAAGCCCAGCGTGTAGCAGGTCGGCGCCGCGTCGATGCGGGCGGCATCGGCGAGCGCGCGCAAGCCTTGATTGTGCCTGAGCCGCAAGACCTTGAGCCCCTGCGCCACGAAGGCACGGTTCGCCTCTCTGAGCGGCACCACGTCGCACACCGTGGCAAGCGCCACGAGATCGAGCAGGCTCAGCAGATCCGGCTCGGGGAGATCGCGATAGAAGCCCTCGCGGCGCAGCGCGCGCGTCGCCGCCACCAAAAACAAAAAGACGACGCCGGCGGCGGCGAGATGTCCTTGCCCCGAGAGATCGTCCTGGCGGTTGGGGTTGATAACCGCGAAGGCCGGCGGCAGGGCGTCGTCGGCCTGGTGGTGATCGATGACGATGATTTCGGCGCCGGCCGCGTTGGCGGCGGCGATGGCCGTGTCCGAAGTGGTGCCGCAATCGACGGTGAGGATGAGACGCGCGCCGTCTTTGGCAAGGCCGTCAAGCGCCGCCGGAGACGGTCCATAGCCCTCGGTGAGCCGGTCGGGGATATAGGTCGTGGGACTCTGCCCATGGGCGCGCAGGAAGCGCTCGATGAGCGCGACAGAGGCCGCGCCGTCGACATCGTAGTCGCCGAACACCGCGATCGGCTCGTGTCCCCTGATGGCGGAGGCGAAGCGCTCGGCCGCCTTCTCCATGTCCTGGAGGCGCGCGGGGTCGGGCAGAAGCGTCTTGAGCGAGGGATCGAGATAGCGGGCGGCGGTGTGGGTCTCGGCGCCGCGCGCGGCAAGCACGCGGCCAAGCAGTTCGGGCAGACCGTGCGCCTGCGAAATGGCCGTGGCGGCAAGCGCGCGGCCAGGATCGAGGCGCTCGACCCAGCGATAGAAGCGCGCGGAACGCTCGACGCCGAGAAGCGCGGGTGCGCTCGCAAGGTCCGCTGTTGGGTATTTCAGGGCCGCGGTCACTCGACGCCATCCACTCGCTGATCTCCGACTGGAGCGAGTGTAAGGTGATTCGGGGCTGCTCCCCCTCCCCCCTGGGG
>Ga0209324_10002759_pt1 | contig 12063 bp, 9 predicted proteins | sample Rifsed19ft3_FD_184015 | JGI IMG/M metagenome (GOLD analysis project Ga0209324, IMG submission 184015) | Soil microbial communities from Rifle, Colorado, USA - sediment 19ft 3 (version 2) | ecosystem: Environmental > Terrestrial > Deep subsurface > Rock core/Sediment | place: Rifle, Colorado...
GTCTCCTCTGCCTCATCGGGGGTAAATGCAACCCTCCCCTTCGGCACAGAAACACCATATTTTGAAAGCAACTCTTTAGCCTGATACTCGTGAATATTCACCCTGTTAGACCTCCTTATAAAAAATTAAAAGTATTATTTTAACTATAAGAAATGCGTCTAAAAAGAATAGCATAAACTTAAAATATTTCAATAAAAAAGGTAATTAAAAAGATGGGTATGGAGGGGTTGAAAATTATCCCTTTAGATAAGGGTCTATCACGATATCTTCAATATCAACTCTGAGAGGTAATGAGGCGAGATATACAACCAAATCTGCAATATCATCTACACTGTTTATATTGAGGGGATTTTCCTTTGTCCGGTCAATGGAATTATTGGAGTCCACCATGTATGGGTAAATAATATGGACTTTTATATTATAAGGTTTAAGCTCCTTTGATAGAGCCTTTGAAAACCCAGCAACACCAAACTTTGATGCCGAATAAACAGCCTTCCCTCTTAGCCCAATCCTGCCGCCAACAGATGAGAAATTTATAATTGTCCCGTTCTTTCTCTCCATCATCCCTTTCAGCACTGCTTTTGTGCAGAGGAACATACCTTTTAAATTTGCACCCATGACTTTTTCCCAGTCTTCAATAGTAGTATCCAAAACAGGTTTTTCTAAAAACTGCCCCGCATTGTTTATCAGAATATCTATCTTTTTGAATTTATTAAGAGCTTTTTCAATCGTATTATTAACCTGTTTCTCATCTGAAATATCAGTTTTTATTGGTAGTGCTGTTCCACCTGATTCATTTATAATTTTGGCTATATTTTCTAATTCTGATTGATTCCTTGATGCGAGGACTACGGATGAGCCTGCCATTGCCATTGCAACAGCAATCCCCCGTCCTATCCCTCTCCCCGCACCTGTAATTAAAGAAACTTTATCTGTGAGTTTGTTCATGTTACCTATCTTTCAATCTCCTGCCTTATGATAGCCTTCCTACTATCATTATTTCCCACTCAAATAGTCAGCAAGGAGCCCCCGGCTATGCTCATCCTCGTGGCAATAGACGCACAGGTTTTCCCAGTTGGAGCCGTCAGGGGGATTATTAAGGTGGTTACCGTCTTTATGGTGCACGGTCAGCAATTGCTGATTTTTGTAGGTGAACTCCCGGGCGCACTTGGCGCAAATGAGTCCGTGGATTTTTAGTGAGCGTTCGCGGTAATCGTTTTTCATTGTCTCTATCCTAAAATAGGTGCTGTCACTAATTGCACCTTGCTTTAAAAAGTGGAGGCACAATCCCTTTATATATCCATACGGCAAGAATGAGCAATTCTCCAACAAAAGAGCTATAATTCAAGACTTTACCAGACCAGACCCTATTTTCATTTAGACATAGGTAACACCTAACGCCCACCTAATAATAACATATTTTTTCATCTCCCTGCTACGCCTGTATAATACAAAAATATCCAAAGATTCACCTTTGGCTCGCAATGACACATTAGTCTTTTTCCATGTTAACAATCAAAGGGCTATCCTTTGTATCCCATATCCCCTTATCAACATTTCTCCCATCCTTGAAAGCAAGGTAGCTGTATTTGCCATAGTGAATTAGTTTTGAGCCAGTTATTCTTATGCTATTCGGGTCAAAACCTATGATTATCATTATGGCTTTGTCAGGATTGAATTTGTTTAAAATAGTCAAGACAGTAAAATCACCTTTCCCCTGATAACTTTTGTTGTTAATAGTAACCTTGTCCCTTTCTATTAATGTTCCATCTGGCAATTTATCAATAAGTCTTTCTAATACTTTATTCTCATTCAAACCCCCAAATATAAATAGGGCATTATTTTTAATGTCTTCAGGTGTTAAATCTACATCATTTTTAATAAGGGGCTTCCCTTCTGAAAATACACCTGAAATATCTTTATAGGTATCAATGAGTTCTTTATCCCCGCCTGTAGGCATAACAATTATTTTATTTTTATTTCCTATTACCCTGCTTATTGTAGGTGGGAGCTCCTCTCTATGGAGATGTCTGAAAATATCTGCATGAGGGTCTATGGAGAGGCTTAAAGGTCTGTCGGCAGTTCTTATCTCTATAGATTCTTCTTTGTCTTTTATTCTGATTAATTTTTTTACCTTTCCTTTTTCTGTGGTAATTTCTGTAGGGATATTGAGTAAATAAGGCTTCTCATCCTGAACTAATCTAAAAGAAGTAATATAGCTTTCTCCATTTTTTTTATATGCAACATTTTTCAGATTTAAAAATGGGGCGCCGGTATCTTCTACCCACTGTTTGAAGAACCAGCCAAGTGATTCTCCATTAATCTTTTCAAAAACCCTTTGCAGGTCTTTCCAAGATGTAATTTTAAAGGACTGTCTTTTTACAAGCTCTCTTAAAGCAGTGAAGAATTTTTCATCCCCTAACTCTATCCTCAACATATGAAATGCAAAAGCAGATTTATTGTATCCAATAGCCCTTGTGAATGTCTCTGTGCGGCTCTTGAAATCACTAAGTGAAAAATCATTCCCTTCATTTACATAGCTATTGTAACTCCTCAGCATCTCCTTTCTATAATTAATACCCTCCCCCTTTAATTCCTTATAATAGTGGTCTGCAAGGTATGTGGTAAGCCCTTCGCACCAGTTTCCTGATTCATAATCCACATATACAGAGTTCCCAAACCAGTTGTGAAGAACCTCATGCCCCAGTGATGTATCTTTTATGAAGGGGAGGCGGAGTATATCCTGACCAAGGAGTGTAAAGGTCGGGAAGCCATAGCCTGTTGGAAAAAAATTTGATACCACACTGAATTGTCCAAATGGGTATCTGCCGAGAAGCCCTTCATAGAGTGTTAGATAATTTTTTACAGATTCAATATATCCATCTGATAAATCTTCGTCTTCAGGGAAAAAGTAGGTATAAATCTTTAGAGCATTATATCTCCCTTCGGAGATTTTATACTTACCCCCTACAAGGAATATCTCCTCTGAAGGGTTTAAGAATTGAAAGGTGCTTATAACTTTATCTCCCTTTTCTTCTCTCCTGATTCTGTCACCAGCAGTGATGTATTCATAACCCTTCTCGGATGTGATATTTATTTTATAAGCGAAGTCTTTGCCCCCTTCCATTACAGGATACCAGAGGGCAGAAGGTGATAGAAATGTCCCCTCTTCACCTATGTATCCAACTGCCTCATCAGATATAAATTCCCTTGAGAATTTTGGCTTCTCAGGCTTTTTATCAAAGGCAGTAGTATATTTTATTTCTAATATAAAACTCCCATTCTTTTTTATATCGTCAGGAACTTTAATATCAACCTCATAGACCTTCTTATAAAGTGGATTCTCTTTCGTTCTTCCTTCAAATTTTGTTATATTCCCGTTGAGTCTTAATTCTGCAATTTTTACAGATTCATTTAATAACAGACTTATACTGTCGGCATGATAGGATTTAATTGTAAGCCTGTCAGTTGCAGTTAATCTATGGGCTGTTATATCAATATCTATATCTATTTCATGGAAATTCAAATTGTTTTCTGCAATGCTTTTGTCAGAGAGGAAAAAAATGTTGAGGATTAAAAGAATCTGAAGGAATCTAACTCTTAACTCATAACTCATAACTTATTACAGATAAATTTATGGCAAAGATTATTTATTTCATGTGCAACATTGGCTGCGAATTTTCTTATTTTCTATCTGAAGAGAGCTTTTTAAAATATCAATGTCTTAAAGGCAAAGTGTTTGACTCATATTAACACCACCTGATATAATTTTCAATAAGTTATGGACTACAAAGATTTAATTAAAAAAGTTCAAAAGCCGTCCCGATATATTGGGAAAGAGATAAACTCCGTTCATAAAGATTTATCAAAGGTAAAAACAAAGATTGCCCTTATCTTCCCCGACCTTTATGAAATGGGGATGTCGCATCTGGGATTAAAAATACTCTACCACATAATTAACATGAGAGATGATGCTGTAGCTGAGAGGGTATTTGCACCTGATACTGATTATGAAGAACTCTTGCTCAAAAATAATCTCCCCCTTGCAAGTCTTGAGTCCTCTATCCCATTAGAGCAGTTTGATATGCTGGGATTTACACTCCAGTATGAACTCAGCTATACGAACATATTAAATATTTTAAAATTGGGGGGGGTACCTTTAAAACAGGCAGATAGAAAGGATGACACTCCTCTTGTCATCGGCGGCGGGCCCTGTGTGTTTAACCCTGAGCCGCTATCAGATTTTTTTGACCTCTTTGTCATTGGGGATGGGGAAGAGGCAATTTCAGAGCTTATTGAAAAATACCAGAGATTAAGAGAAAAAAATCTCAGCCGCAGTGAAATCTTAAATAATCTATCAGATATTGAAGGAATCTATGTCCCGTCACTTTTCTCTGTGTCATATAAGGATGATAATACTATTGAGAAGATAGTCAGCTTAAAGGAGGGGTATAACTCAGTAAAAAAGAGGACAATCTATGACCTGAATTCTTCTCCATATCCTACATCTCAGATTGTCCCATATACATCACTCATACATGACAGGGTATCTGTAGAGATAGACAGGGGCTGCACACATGGCTGCAGGTTCTGTCAGGCAGGCATTATTTACCGCCCATTGAGGGAGAGAACGGCTCAAAAAGTTGAAGAGATATTACAGGAAACTCTTAAAAATACAGGATATGAGGAGATTTCTCTCGGCAGTCTGAGTTCCGGAGATTATTGCAATATTACCCCTCTTGCAAAGGCGATTATGAATAAATTCGAAAAAGACAAAATATCCATCTCCCTTCCTTCTCTCCGTCCCGACACACTCAATCAGGAGCTATTAAAAGAGATCAGCAGGGTGAGAAAGACAGGCTTTACTATTACAATAGAGGCAGGGACACAGAGGATGAGGGATATAATAAATAAAAAGATTAAAGAGGAGGATATATTTTCGGCAGTAAATTCAATTGCCTCATCAGGGTGGGATTCCCTCAAGTTATATTTTATGATAGGGCTTCCCTATGAAACGGATGATGATATTGAGGGGATATACAATATCTGCAACCAGATTTTAAAGAGGGAGAAGAGGATAAAAAATATAAATGTGGGCATATCATCCTTAGTTCCGAAGGCACATACGCCGTTTCAGTGGGTCGGGCAGGAAGGGATGGATAGTTTAAAGAGAAAACTTGGCTATCTGCATAAGAAATTTAAAACCAATAGAAAAATTAATATGAAATGGCATAAGGTGGAGATAAGTTTTCTTGAAGGTGTATTTGCAAGGGGTGACAGAAGGCTGGGTAAAGTGCTGGAAACTGCCCATGAGATGGGATGCAAATTTGACGGGTGGACCGAGAGGTTTGATTTTAATAAGTGGACTGAGGCATTTAACAGATGCGGGATTAACCCCGAATTTTATGCCAATAGAAGTATTAATAAAGATGAAGTTCTACCGTGGGGGCATATCAGGACAGGGATAAGTGAGAAATTTTTATATAAAGAATTTGAGGCGTCGGTTAAAGATATGTTGTCTTCCGACTGCCGCTATGAAGGATGTATCGGCTGCGGCCTCAATCCTTCAAAATGCCTTATAATTTCGGAGTGCGAAATGCGGAATGCAGAATCTAAATCTGCAATTCTAAATCTTAATTCTGAAATCCGCATTCCTAAATCTGAAATCCATAATCGTGTTAGAATACGGTATGAGAAAAAGGGTGATATAAAATTTTTATCGCATCTTGAGGTGGGAAGGACATTCAGCAGGGCATTCAGGAGGGCAGGGGTACATCTTCAATATTCAGAAGGATACCACCCCCATCCAAAGATAGCCTTTGGATTTGCACTACCTGTGGGAATAGAAAGCCGCTGGGAATATTTTGATGCAGATGTTAAAGGTCATATTTTGACAGATGAAATAATAAATGAACTCAATACTGAACTCCCTTCAGGGTTAAAGGCAATATCTGCAGAGTTTATTTCGTCTGGAACAAGGTCTATCTCCGATATAACCAACAGGATTACATTTTTAATTAGTCTGCAGTCTGCACTCTACAGTCAACAATCTGCTGAAGAAAAATTTAAAGATTTCTTTTTACAGGACAGGGTAATAATTGATAGGATTAGAAAGGATGGGGTAAAAAAGACAGATATTAAGCCATTGATAGAATCAATTAAGATAATCGGGCATGAAGGAGAGTGGTTAAAGATTGAGATGGTATTCAATGTCCTTAATGGCACACTTCTCCAGCCGATTGAGGTATTGCAAAATTTACTTTCACCTAATGTAGGTGCTGCTGTTTTGTCTGTTGAAAAGGTAGGGGTAGAGTGGAAGGATTATCACTAACCAAATGTTTTATGCGATGAGAAGTGATATAATGCAATTTCATTATGGCTAAATATAAAACAGCAGAGGAGTTTGAGACAGCAGGTTATGTTAAAGACTACATAACCGGTGAATACATCCCCGGCAAGCCGGAAAACATTGAAGCAAAGATTGTTTTTGAAGAGAGGCTTCATAAAGAATATGACTATGACCTTAACCAGATGCAGCCAGAATTTAAAATCCAGAAAGGTAGTGCCCTTATAGGTCCTGCTGATATTGTGGTCTTTCATGACGGAAAGGATAAGATACAGGACAATATCTACATAGTTGTTGAGTGCAAGAGGAAAGAACGGACAGATGGCATTCAGCAACTTAAAACCTATCTCGCCCCTTTGTCTTCTGCAAAATATGGTGTATGGTTCAATGGTGTAGAGACTGTTTACATTAAAAAACTTGATAAAGCCCCTCACTTCAAATTCGTTCCAAACATTCCCAAAAATGGAGAGACATTAGAGCTTCCAAAGAAAAGCGAATTAAAACCTGCAACAGAACTAAAATCTGTCTTTGAAACATGCCATAACTATATCTATGCAAATGAAGGTCTCCTTAAGGAGAAGGTCTTTAATGAAGCCTTGAAGATACTTTTCCTTAAGATAGTGGATGAGAAGGACTATTCAAGCTCAATCGCAAAGTTTGGAGTTACTGAGGAGGAAAATGACCTTCTATTGGAGGGTAAAGGAGGAACTTTTATCTCACGAATGGAAGAACTCTTCAAAGAGGTAAAGAGAAGATATGGCGATGTCTTTACATCTGATGAAAGGATAAATCTAAAACCTGTAACACTTGGATTTGTTGTTGGTCAGTTAATGTATTTTGACCTCAGAAGGACACCTGCTGATGTAAAAGGGACAGCCTTCCAAACCTTTGTTTATGCCCATCAAAGAGGGGAAAGGGGGGAGTTTTTTACCCCCGAGCCTATAGTTAAGCTGATGGTTGATATGTTAAATCCAAAATCTAATGAGATGGTCTTAGATCCTGCCTGCGGTTCAGGGGGTTTTCTTGTGTCTGCCATGAAGCATGTCTGGCTGCAATTAGAGGGAAAGATAAAAGATGCCGCAGAACTTAAAGAGGCTCAACTTTCGTATGCAGTTGATAACATCAGAGGAATGGATTTTAACCCCGATCTTGCAAAGGTATCAAAGATGCGAATGGTTCTTGAAGATGATGGGCACACTGGTGTCTTCTCTGCAAATGCCCTTGATGATTTTGAGACAATATCTAAAACAGCCCATGAAATGGGAGCAACAAAGGTTAGAAAAGGAAGGTTTAATGTTATCCTTACAAATCCTCCATTTGGAACTAAAGGTAAAGTTACAAATCGGGAGATTCTGAGCAGTTTTGACCTCGGTCATAAATGGAAATTGAATCGGGAAACAGGACATTGGGAAAAAGAGAGCAGGCTCTCTGATGGGCAGGTTCCAGATATTCTCTTTATTGAAAGATGTCTTGATTATCTTGATGACAGAGAAAGAATGGGTATTGTTATCCCTGATGGTGATTTAACAAATTCAACATTAGGTTACTTAAGGCAGTGGATTAAGAACAAGGCAAGGATTTTAGCTGTTGTTTCTTTACCTCAAGAAACCTTTATACCTCATGGTGCTGGTGTGAAGGCATCGGTTTTATTCCTGCAAAAACTTCCAGTAAAAGAATTAGCAAAGCTAAAAGAAAATGATTATTCAGTTTTCATGGGCATTATCGAAAAAATTGGATACGATATCAGAGGCAAAAAGATTTGTAAAAGGAATGAGAGAGGTGAAATGATTAACGAGAAGGGAGAGGTTGTATATAAACCTGAAGATGCGGTAACAGATGAGGATGTAAGAGATGTGATAGAAGCATTTAGAGAGTTTAAAAAGAGGCATAAGCTGGGATTTTAAAAGCATGATGGAAATTTAAATGAAAGGAGTGATTAAAAATGAGTAAAGAAAAAAGATTTGAACCGATACCGATTGATAAAATTGATATAGATAAATGGAATGTAAGAACTCTGGATAGAGAGAAGGGAATTGAGGAACTTGCTGAGAGTATACTGAAATATAACCTACTTCAACCTATTGTAGTTTTTCAGAAAGCTGATAGGTTTAATTTAATAATTGGACAACGCAGATTAAGAGCTTTTAAAGAACTAAAAAAGAGAGGCCACTCTCAATTTAAAGAAATACCAGCAATTATTTTTTCAGAGAAACCTGATGAAGAAAGCTCAAAGATATTATCTTTAAGTGAAAATATCCACAGAGTTGAGCTAAATAGGACAGATATAGTTGAAGTTATTAGCTATCTCTTTAAAAAACATAATAAAGACGCTAAAGAGGTTGCCAAGATTTTAGGAAAGAGTCTATCTTATGTATACGACCATCTTAAAATTCAAGATGCGCCAGAAGAAGTTAAACAAATGCTATCTAATCGTGAGATTAGCAAGGAAGATGTAAAACGAGTAATGGAGATTGCGGCAAATGATACAAACAAAATGGTAGAACTGGCTAAAAAAATAAAAGGACTTACGGGTCCTGAAAAAGCGAGGCTGGTTGAAGTTGGAAGACATAAACCTCAAGCCAAAACTCAAGAGCTTATAGAAGAAGCAAAGAAACCCCGTATTGAAGAAAAGGTTATTGTTCCACTGACACCAGCATTAATTACAGCATTGGACAGAGCAGTAAAAGAAATAGGGTTAAGCAGAGAAGAAATCGCAAAGAAAGCATTGGAAGACTGGCTCGGTAACAAAGGATACTATAAAGAATAATATGAAGAATATTGGATTAAATCTTGAGGCATTAGCCAAAATAAGCAAAGGGACTAAAAGAAAGAAAAAGGATATAAATGAAATTGAGGTAGCAGAAGAGATAGATAAACTCTACAGAGAGTATGGTTCTTTAAACAAGGTTGCATCTTATGTGAAACTGTCACCCGAGATGGTCCGACAGATAAAAAGTCTAAATACTTTAGAAAACGGAGTTAAACAGTTATATATTAGCGGTGTACTCAAAGGCTATGATATTGGTTATAGAATATCTAAATTGCAAGAGAAAGACCAGATTATATTAGCAAAATATATTACGGATAAAAACTTAATATCAGAAGATGTGAGGGCAATAGCGAAATATAAAATAGACAATCCGAGAACACCTATAGGAAAGGTTATTAGTAAAGTCATTCAGTCTAAAGATAAAAAGATTTATGTAGTTTATCTTGGTATTGAAAAAGACACATTTGAAAAATTGTCAGGAAGAATTAAAAACAAAGACATAGAAAAGACTATAAAGTCTATCTTTAATAGTGTTGTTCATTACAAATTCATTACTTATTTTGAGTTAAATGGAAGAGTGGTACTACTCAAGCTTTTAAGGGAAGGTTTACGGGAAATTAGAAATAAGGCAAAAGAATTAAAAGTCCCTCTGCGTAAATTGGGTGAGGCTTTAACAAAAGAGTATTCAGAAAGGAATACACAATGAGAATAACAAGAGCCTATGCCGTTATTGCTCAGGAATTAGATGAATTACTTGCTAAATCCACACCCTATTCTCTATCCAGTCCTTCATTTGGAAATCCTACTATTCATGATTTTGTTAAAGGTCTTATCCTTTCAACTAATATAATAGAAGTTATTGATAAACACATACCAAATGGCTATAGAGCAGATTGGGGACAAGTAATAGATGAAAAAGACGGGAATACTTTTTCCAAAGAATGTGACATCATAATATACGAAGACAAACCTTCCAAACTAATTAAAAACAAATCCATTACATTTGTACTGGCTAACAAAAAGCAGACGAAGATAGTCATTCAGGTTAAAAGTAGTATTCAAAGTGTGACAAACGATGATAGAAAGTATTGTAAAGAGATTAAAAAGTTCGTACCTCAAGTTTGGTATATTGCCGAGTGTTGTTGGGCAAAAAGCAAAAATAGAGTTGAAGCACTGAGACGAGAAATAAAAAAGTCTGGTTATAACCAATTTTTCTATTTTTATAGAATGAATGAAGCTACTCTGGAAAGAACAATTGACTACGAACCATTTATCAATTTCGTTAATCTGATTAAAAAACAAAAATGAAAGGTGTTTATGAGAAAACTTAAGAAGAGTGTAAAAAGTAATAATAACAAACACTGGTGGACTCCAATTGAAAAAGCATTTGTTGGGGTTGATTCAAAAGGTCTTAAAGTTGTTTGCCCCCAATGTAATGAAATGGGATTAGTTACTACAAGATGGATCAAAGGCCCGGCTTTAAAGCCTATTTATATTCTGCATATCAAATGGAGAAAGGTAAAAAAAGTATGTGAACTTACTGAGGAACAATCCAAAGATGTTAGAGGGAAAGTATCCATAGTTGAAAATGATATTAAAAATTTTTTAGAAACAAAGAAGTCCTTTGTTCTGTTTAGTGGAGGAAATGACAGTATCGCCACATTGATGTATCTAAAAGGCATTGCAGATAAAGTTAAAAGTGATTTAACTGCAATTTATGTTGATACAACAGCAGGTATTCCAGCAAACACAAGATATGTAAAAAAGGTCTGTAAATACCTTAATGTCAATCTTAAAATAGTTAAACCTGACATAGATTATTTTACGCTGGCGAAAGAATGGGGTATTCCGGGATTTAAATATAGGTGGTGCTGTCGGGAGTTGAAGATTAAACCCATTGAAAAATATCTAAATAAAATAAAAGAATCAAAGGTTGTCTTTGATGGAATCAGATCTGCCGAATCCAATATAAGAAGGCAGTATATCCCAATATGGTATCATCCAAGTTTTAAATGTCTATCCGTTAGCCCCATATTTTATTGGTCTAATGAGGAGGTAATTTCGTATGTAAATAGCAATGGAATACCCAAAACTTATCTACATTCTTTGGGTACATCTACCGAATGCTGGTGTGGGGCATACAAAACAAAATCAGATTTTGAAAAGTTATATGATTTGGATAAAAAAATATTTTTCAAGTTAGTTGAAGTGGAGAAAGAAAATAAGAGTGGATATACCTTTATCTATAAAAATGGACAGAGGATACCATTGAAAGAACTTGCAAAGACCATTGAAAAAGGTAAGGAAAAATAATGATAACCTCCGAAATAAAATTCAGCCAGATAGAAGAGAGGATGGATGCGATATTTTATAAACCAGAGTATATAAAGGCTGTAAATGTACTTGAAAAATTGAATACTTATAGCGGCTTAAATTTAGTTAGCTTCAAAGAACTTACAAAAAAAGTGCGAAAGGGTATTTTCTATATACTAGCAGAAGATTATATAGACAAGGGGATACCATTTATCAGGGTTTCAAACATAAATGATGTGTTCTTAAATGATAGTGATTTAGTCTATATTTCTGAACGAAAAAACAAAGAGGAAATAAAAACGTGTCTTTCCGAGAGAGATTTAGTAGTTTCTAAAAGTGGAACGGTCGGCAATGTTTCTATTGTGACCGAAGACTTTTCACCATGTAATATAAGTCAAGATGTCATAGGAATTAAATTAAGAGAAGGTGTTTCACCATATTATGTATGTATTTTCTTCTGGACTAAAATTGGAAGCATTGTTTTGGAAAGAGGCAAGAGTTTGGCTGTACAAAGCCATCTTAATCTTGACTATCTAAGAGATTTGAAAATTCCCATCCCGCCCCCCCCCTTTCAATCCCACATTGAATCCCTTGTAAAGACTGCCCATGAAAAACGAAAAAAGGCACAAAATAA
>Ga0209324_10002760_pt1 | contig 12063 bp, 10 predicted proteins | sample Rifsed19ft3_FD_184015 | JGI IMG/M metagenome (GOLD analysis project Ga0209324, IMG submission 184015) | Soil microbial communities from Rifle, Colorado, USA - sediment 19ft 3 (version 2) | ecosystem: Environmental > Terrestrial > Deep subsurface > Rock core/Sediment | place: Rifle, Colorado...
GGAGGAGACAGCTTCGGTATCTACCCGCTGGAGATACTGAAGCTGTCTCCTCCTCTGATTTACTAACTTTAAAAGCCCCCTCCTTGAATGATGGTCTTTCTTGTGTGTTTTAAAGTGTTCAGTCAGATAGGATATACGATTGCTCAATATAGCAACCTGCACCTCAGGGGAACCTGTATCAGACGGATGCCTGCTGAATCCCTTTATGATATTCTGTTTATCCTGTTTCTCAAGACTCATATAAAACCTCCCTCCATGAATGAATAAATTAACATTATTATATCAGAACTCTCTCAATTTTTAAAACATTTTTATCACTGCCATCCCTTGCTTCAGCACTGCTGCATATTGCTTTCCCTATAGCCTTAAGTTCTCCACTGATGTCTGCTACTGCAACTGTATCTTCCGGAAAGAAATCCCTTTTTACTTCATCAATCGCACCTGTGTCCAGCGGCCTGCCGTCCCTTACGAGTGAAGATCCACGCTTGTTAATAATTACAGAAGGCATCCAGCCGGTCATCTGCTCCAAACTCTTCAGCCTTGACACCAGATCACCGGAACGGTTGAGTCCTTCCGCATCTTCTACAGTCATTGCATCGCTGATAGAAAACTCACCGGACCTTGTCCTTTCAAGGCTGAACATATGGGCGCCTGGTCCAAGGAAGTCACCTATGTCAGAACAGAGAGTTCTGATGTACGTCCCCTTTGAACATGTAACATCAAATTTTACAAATTCCCCTGAGTGTTCCAGGAATTTTATTTCTTTAATATTAACCTCACGCGCTTCTCTGGGAACCTCTTTACCCTTACGTGCATGACGGTAAAGAGGAACCCCTTTGACCTTCACCGCCGAATACATTGGCGGTATCTGATTAATTTTACCTGTAAACTTTTTGAATGCCTCTTCTATCTGTGCCGTGCTGACTTCGAATTCCTTTGTCTCTTTTACTACCTTGCCTGTTGCATCCTGAGTATCAGTACTAACACCTAATCTCATGACGACCTTGTATTCTTTATCAAACTCATTGGTATATTGAGCAAGTTTTGTTGCCTTCCCTATGCACACGGTAAGAACACCTGTTGCATCAGGATCAAGTGTGCCGGTATGACCTATTTTCTGTATTGATAGTATCTTCCGTAATTTAGCAACCACATCATGCGACGTCCAACCCCTGGGCTTATTTATGATGAGTAAGCCGTCCAACCGCCTCCTCCACCTTCCCTATCACCTTTTCCCTGACCTCTTCAAACGACCCCTTTAAGAAACAACCTGCTGCCATGCTATGCCCGCCGCCGCCAAACTCCAGAGCCACATCAGCAACATCAATCCTGCCGTTGGAACGGAAACTCATCTTCCAATCATTATTGGATTGCCTGAATAATATGGCGACCTCAACACCTTCTATAGACCTTGGATAGTTTATGTAATCCTCGGTATCTTCTTTTGTTGTCCCTGTCTCTTTAAACATTTCTTCAAGGACAGTAATCCATGCAATCCTGCCATCTTCGCTTAACTTAAGTGTTGCCAATACCTGTCCTAACAGATTTATCCTGTTAATGCTGTTTCTGTTGTATACCTGCTCGGCAATCCCCCATGGATTGGCACCGTAACCGATCATCTCTCCTGCTATTTTCAATGTATGAGCAGTCGTATTCGAATACTTGAACGAACCCGTCTCAGTCATTATGGCGGTATAAATACAGGTCGCGATCTCAGGTGTAACCGGGATGCCCATCTTCTTAATGATCGTATAAACAATGTCTGCTGAGGCAACTGCCTCTTTTACATGATTAACGGTCCCGAAACCCAGATTTGTCTTGTGGTGGTCAATATTTATAAGAATATCTGACGGGATATTATCTTTATTTAAGAATCCAACCCTCTCAAGGTCACCGCAATCGAGCACTATTACAGCATCAAATCTCCTGTCAACTGTTTTGACCTGATGCACACTATCACTTGAAGGGAGGAACTTCAGAATCCTTGGAACCGGATCAGCCGTGTTAATAGTCACATTCTTTCCTATTGATGACAAAGCAAGCGCCATCGCCAGCGTAGAGCCTATTGCATCACCTTCAGGATTCATGTGTGTGGTGAACATGAAGCTTTCTTTTTCTCTTATTATTTGTATGATCTTATCAATACTCATTCATCTTCTTCTTTCTTTATATGCCCCAGTATATCGAGGACATAGGCAGCCTTTTCAAGTGATGTATCCTGTTTGAATACTATATCCGGAGTAAATTTAATCTTAATCCTGCGGCCTATCTCTCCCTTTACAAAACCTGCTGCGCTGTTAAGCCCTTTCATTGTTTCTGCCTGTGTCGTCTCATCGCCATATATGCTTACAAAGACCTTTGCATGCCTCAGATCCTCACTCACATAAACAGCAGTGACGGTAACAAAACCTACCCTCGGGTCTTTTAACTTCCTCGCAATTATATCTGCAATTTCTTCCCTGATCTGGTCGCCAAGCCTGTCTATCCGTCTATACTGTTGCATCGCATATAATTAATAATCAAACAAACTCTATATTATGTTTCAACAACTCTACCGAGTGTTCTTTCTCAATAAGATCTATTATCTTATCCAGCACACTATTAATATACTTTTTATCATTCCCGACACAAGCAATACCAAACACGGCTTTCTGCCAGAGATCATGGTCTTCAATCTCCGCAACTGAGACATTAAACTTTTGCCGTATCCGGTCTTTGATACTCTTGATGACCTGCCGTTTTCCTTTTAAAGAACCGCTCTCAGGGATAAAAAGTTCTATAGTGCAGAGACCAACGGTCATAAATGCAAAATTAATAAATCAAAATTGAAAACACAAAATTACATCTTGAAATTTAAAGTTTGTTATAACTTACCCGCTACTTTTTCTATAAAAAATGACTCTATTATATCTCCTGCCTTTATATCATTGAAATTCTCAATCCCTATACCGAACTCATAACCTAACTGCACCTCACGGACATCATCTTTGAACCGGCGCAGTGACGATATCTTACCTTTATATATCTCAACATTATCACGTATTAACCTGACACCCGTAGCTGACCTTGAAATAACCCCATCCAGTACGTATGAACCTGCAATAGTTCCGATCTTGGGAATGGTGAACACCTCCCTGACCTCTGCCCTGCCCTTAATGTGCTCCTTAAGAGTCGGTTCAAGGAGACCTTCCATCGCAGCCTTAACATCTGCAACAGCATCATAAATAATGTTATAAAGGCGGATATCAACCTTCTCCTTTTCAGCAAGCGTTACAGCCTTTGGCTCAGGACGTACATTAAATCCTGTTATTATTGCATTGGAAGCAGCCGCCAGCATTACATCTGTCTCCGTAATCCCGCCGACGCCGCCATGTATAATCCTCACCTTGACTGCATCAGTGCCAAGCCTTTCCAGGGCCTCAATAACTGCCTCAACCGACCCCTGAACATCTCCCTTTATAATTATCTTCAGCTCGCGTACAACGCCCTCTTTTATCTGGCTGTATAATTCATCGAGTGTAACCTTCTTTGCCTTCTCAAGACCGGCAACCCTCTGCTTCTGCATTCTGTCAGTAGCTATTGATTTTGCGATTTGCTCGTCTTCGGCAACAACAAATGTATCACCTGCCTGAGGCACCCCTGACAACCCTATTACCTCAACAGGAGTAGAAGGATATACAGTCTGCAACGACTTTCCAACGTCATTAAGCAACAGCCTGACCCGTCCATAGAAAGTCCCGCAGACAAACGGGTCTCCCTGATTGAGTGTACCATTCTGAACCAGAACTGTAGCAACAGGGCCTCTCCCTTTGTCAAGTTTCGCCTCAAGGATAACACCTCTCGCCTTTTTGTCAGGGTTAGCCTTCAGTTCAAGTACCTCTGCCTGAAGAAGTATCATTTCAAGAAGGTGGTCCAGCCCTATCTTCTGTTTTGCCGATACTTCCGCAACTATATTCTGTCCTCCCCACTCTTCAGGCACTAAACCATACTTTGTCAGCTCTTGCCTGATACGTTCCGGATTCGCGCCAGGTTTATCAATCTTATTTATTGCAACAATGATCGGTACATTAGCTGCCCTTGCATGATTGATGGCCTCAATTGTCTGTGGCATAATACCGTCATCAGCAGCCACGACAAGAATTACGATATCTGTAACCTTCGCTCCGCGCGCCCTCATAGCTGTAAATGCCTCATGACCGGGTGTGTCTAAAAAGACCACCTTTTTACCTCCGGTTTCTACAACATATGCACCTATATGCTGTGTAATTCCTCCGGCTTCCCCCTCAGTAACCCTTGTCTTCCTTATGGCATCAAGCAGAGATGTCTTTCCGTGGTCAACATGTCCCATAATGGTTACAACAGGGGCACGGCCAATCAGTGTCTCAGGTACATCCTCAACCTCTTCTATGTATTCCTCCAGCTTCTTCTCAGCAGCAACCTCTACTTTTAATCCAAAGGCCTCTGCTATCAGTATCGCTGCATCAACATCAATAGGGTTGTTAACCGTGACCATCATCCCTATTTCTATCAGTTTGGCTATCACCTCATTCGACTTGTGTCCAATCAAATCAGCAAACTCTTTTACAGTTGTGCCTTCATAAAGTTTTATAATCTTCTTTCTCGGTTTTGTTATCTCAAGCGGCAGGGTTGACTTAGCCCTCCTGTCACCGACAGGGGATTTAAACTTTTTGACTTTCTTTGGAATGACCTTAAAGCTCTTCCATTTTTGAGAAATTACCAAATCTTCATCAACCTCACCTGATATAACTTTAATACCTTTTTTCTTAGGTCCCTTGATCTCTTCTGTCACATTTACAGTCTTTGCCTTTTCAGGAGACTCGACTACAGGGCCATGTGTTTCAACAACAGCTTGCGGTTCAGGAATAACAACATCTCCTTCATGTTTTGTCTCAGGTAACCCGGCTCCAAAAGGTGTTTCGCCAGGAGGTTGCCCGCCAAGGAAATCTTCCTTCAATCCCCTCAGTTCTCTGAATTCCTTTAATTTTCTCACTACTTTTTCTTCAAGCTTCTTTTCTTCTTCTCTTACTTCCTCTATACCCTTTTCCACTGCCGCCTCCTGAAGTGCCCCTGTTGGCTGAGCCCCCTCTGCCTCCTCAACCCTGGGTTTTTTCTTAATCAAAATAGTCTTTGGGGTACCTTTTATCTCCTTGAAGGACTCACTTGCCTTCCCTGTCCCATGTACTTTTTTATTTAATCTTTCCCGAATCATGGCAATTGAGCTTTCCTCAAGTACCGACATATGTGTTGACGCAGTGATACCCAGAGTCTTGAGAAAGTCAAGAAGCTCCTTACTCTTCATGTTAAGGTCCCTGGCTAATTCAAATACTTTTTTACCGCTCATATAGATATTAACTCCTAAGTTAATGATTCCTCATTACTACTCTCAGGATTCTCATTAGCAAGCTCCTGCTCCACACCCATTTCCCTTGCCATACTCTGGGAAATCTCTATTTCCTTTTCTTTAGCCCGCTTCAGCTCATAGTCGGTTTCACTAATAATATCAATTTTCCAGTTGCTCAGCTTCGCGGCAAGCCGGACATTCTGCCCCTTTTTCCCAATTGCAAGCGACAACTGCTGATCAGTCACGACAACAAGCGCTGACTTTTCCTCTTCATTTATACCTACCCTGTCAACTACAGCAGGGCTAAGCGCTTCAGCTATAAATACCCTCGGGTCTTCAGACCATGGGATAATGTCTATCTTTTCACCCCTCAATTCACGGACCACGGCCTGAACCCGGGAGCCTTTCATTCCAACACATGCCCCGACAGGATCAACAGCAGTATCTTTAGAAAAGACGGATATTTTTGTTCTGTCCCCTGGTTCCCTTACTACATCCTTGATCTCCACTATCCTTTCATATATTTCCGGGACCTCTGTTGCAAATAACTTGCTTACAAAATTCGGATGACTCCTCGATAAAATCAGTTGAGGTCCTTTGGCAGATGGTTTTACTTCCAACAGATATGCCTTAATACGGTCTCCACGCTTGAACGTCTCCCTTGGGATCTGCTCTTTCACAGGCAGCAACCCTTCTGTCTTACCAAGGTCTACGATATAATTTCTGTTTTCCTGCCCTAAAATAACACCGTGTACTAACTCCCCCTGCCGGTCAATGAAGTCTTTATAAACTGCATCCCATTCAGCCTCTCTGACCTTCTGAAATATTACCTGCTTTGCAGCCTGGGCAGCTATCCTGCCAAAGTCACCTATTTCTATAACTGCACCGATCTCATCTCCAAGATCAGCCTCTTCATCCATCGTCCTTGCTTCCTCAAGGGATAGCTCCTCTTTAGGATTCGTTACTTCTTCAACAATCCTCTTGATCAATATTACCTGTATCTGACCGGATTTTGCGTCAATCTCTACCTGTAAGTTATCAGTCACTCCATAGCGTTTTTTTGCAGCAGATAATAGGGCAGCCTTTACTGCTTCAAGAATAACATTCCCTTTTATCCCTTTTTCCCTGCTTATTTGCTCTATTACATTAATAAGTTCTCTGCTCATTGAAAATCTAATCCTCCCTTTCAAAAAAAAAGTGGGCATAACCACCGCCCACTCAATCAAGTAGAGCTTAACTGTGTACTTTTCTTATAGCATAGCGAAAATAAAAAAGCAAGGGATGTATAAATTTCAGACTACTAAGAATTTCTGACCGGGTAATCTTGACTTTTTAAGTCAATTCGGTGAATATGAAATGGAAATTATTATCAATATAACACTTCATGCCGGGATGGTGAAATAGGTAGACGCACGGGACTCAAAATCCCGCGGGGGCAACCCCATGGGGGTTCGATTCCCCCTCCCGGCACTTAAAAAGCAGACGACTTAAATCGTCATAATTGAGTCTTGCATCTTTATTTGAAAACTGGTATAGTCTATTCACTATGAGACGTAGTGATAGTTTGGATGGGCATTTCTTTAATCCCACCGTACGCTTTGAGCCTTCCATTCTATCCCAATGCTATATGAATATGTACAGGAACCGGTTTTAATGAAAAGCGTACGTTTAAATCAATGTGCTCGTCTTGTCCTTGCTCTTTGTGTTAGCTTGATTATACATACGGTGGTATCAATACCCTATGCAATAGGTGAAACAGGAAAAGGAGAGAAAGTTATGAGTATCTCACAAGGCAAGACTATATCAATCGAATATACCCTTAAACTTGAGGATAAGACTGTTGTGGACAGTAACGTGGGAGGAGGCCCCCTCACATATATACATGGTTCCCATCAGATCATCCCGGGCCTTGAAAAGGCTCTGGAGGGTATGAAAATTGGCGATATAAAGGAGGTTACGGTTAAACCGGAAGAGGGGTATGGGCCACTTGATGTAAATGCATTGATGGAAGTGAACAAGGAAATGATCCCACCCGATGCAGTAGAAATCGGCAACCACCTTCAAGGTAAGGATCAAAACGGCAAAGTCTTCTCCGCAAGGATTGCCGAGATTAAGGAAAATACGGTTGTAATGGATTTCAACCATCCATTAGCGGGAAAGACACTTTATTTTGATGTCAAGGTACTGAACATATTGGAAGTTCCACAGCCATAAGGGGCGTGGGCGGTCATAGTTTCATTAACAATTTTTACAAGGAGAGTGTGGTTATGTCAGTTAAGCTTTATGTAGGTAATATGTCTTATGATGTCACGGATTCAGAACTAAATGATCTTTTCACACCATTTGGCACTGTTGAGAGCGCCAGGATCATCACAGACAAGTTTACAGGGAATTCCAAAGGGTTCGGATTTGTTGAAATGGCCAACCGTGAGGAGGCAAATAAGGCAATGGACGAACTCAATGGTAAAACGATTAACAATCGTGCAATAGTAGTAAATGAGGCCCGTCCCCAGGTTAAGTCACCACGAGGTGGTGGTGGTGGTGGTGGTGGATTTGGCGGCCGTTCATCACGTGGCGGAGGTAGTGGCGCCGGCAGTAAAGGCAGACCCCCAAGAAGGAACTTTTAGGCCTGTCCACACAAAAATACAGGCCCGCAAAAATAAAGGCCCGCAGGATAAATCCTGCGGGCCTTATTTTTTGAAAATACATCAATCTTACTTCTTTTGTTCCCCTGCTGGTGCCTGTTCTGCCGGGGCTGCCGGAGCCTGTTCTGCCGGGGCTGCTGGTGCTTGTTCTACTGGTGGAGGCGGTGCCGGTTGTTCTTTTTTCTGGCAAGCAGTAAAACCGATCATCCCTACCATGGCCAGGGTTAATAGCATTAATAATCCCTTTTTCATCTGTTTATTCACCCCCTTTCTTTGTTTAAATTTCTCTTTCATTTCCTTTATTATTGAATAATATCTTTGTATATTCAGATTACATTATTTCTTTGTTAACGATGGGATCACACTATTAATGATTTCCACGAGACACACAAATTATATGTGCTTACTTTGGCAAGTTCCATGTGGGGAAACATAACATCTTCATCTTCGTATTCAAAATACCAGTGCAATATTAAACATGAAATAAAAACTAATGTCAAGACAAATAACATTCAAATAACATTTACACTCTTTCCATGTCGCAGGAATATGAGTTTAAATCCTTTAACATCAGCACTAATACACCTTTTTACAGCCTCCGTGTAAATCTTTCCCGATATAGTATATTCTTTAATCTTATCTGCTATTTCATGTTCAGAAACCCTGTCTGTCTTGTAGTCTGCGGCGTATATATTGCCGGAATGCCTGTAGACAACATCAATGACGCCTTCCATAACCTGTCCATCCCAGGGTATTGTAAACGGAATCTCTCTTCCTGAAATCTCTGCTCCCTTTAACTCCTGCCAGGCGGATGACCCTGAGAATGTTTCAAACATTATTTCAAGTTCAGATATAATATCTGAAGAGGGGGGAAACGGCATAAACTTGCTGCAGGCATCTTCAACCGCTGCCTTAAACAGCGATGTGTCTTTCTCAAAGTCCCAGTGCTCGAGAATATAATGTGCAATGTTACCTATAATCAGGGACCGTTCTCCTGATAAGATTTCAGAAACTTCAGACTTCCCCTTTTTCTTAGGAGTACCGGCAGCCGTCTTTTCAAGCCATGATGGTGTTATAAAAAGACGTTTATCTTTCATCGTCCTGAAATCTTTGTCTCTTCTATCCCATAGTTCCGAAAGTTCTTCTATTTTCTCTGTAGTGGTTATATCTCCGTTCATCCTGATCTCTTTTTTAGAAATTCCGGGAACAGTGCATGATGTATAGTCAATCACGTTCTGTTTAATAATTCCTTCATCTATCCTGATTTCATTAACCGAACTGTCTCCTGCTGAAACTCCGGCTGAATCCCTGATCATTGAAAGAAAACTTCCCCTGTAAATCCTTTTACCCAGGATGCCGGACAATACAAGGCATTCTCTGGCCCTGGTCATTGCAACATACAGAAGCCTCTTTTGCTCCTCCTCCTGTCTCGTCTTTTCCTTATCCTGAAGCATAATGGCAGCATTATTCCCATAGTCTGCTATCCTTATACCTATTACACCACCTGACCAATCATACATGACACTTGCGGCATCCCTTCCCCTGTTCGGGGTACCATGGATGCCGCCCACAACAACCACAGGGAATTCAAGTCCCTTGGCCCTGTGAATGCTCAATATCCTCACCGCATCAATCCCCTCTTCGGAAAGAAGGCTCTCCCCTTCTTCCTCCCTGACGGCAATCTTCTTTTCCAACAATGCCGTAAATCCTTTAAGTGTCAGATTTGATTTATCACTCATCGTCTCTGCAATCTTATATATCTTGCGCAGGTTGGCTACAGACTGTTCGCCGTTATATGAAGAAGCAGCAAGCTCAAGGACGGGCGAATTGTCAAATATATAATGGATAGCCTCCGGAACAGGCATTAATGAAACGTTATCAGCAAGGACCTTAAGAAGGGTGAATAATGCCGGTTTCTCCCCTTCAACACGGTAGTCAGGCAATGATAACCTGCTTAACTCATAAAGTTCCCTGTCTGACATACCGCCTAAGGGAGAACGCAGCACACCCGCTAAGGCAATTTTGTCCCATGGATTATCCAGTACCCTGAGCAGGTTCACAAAATCTATCACCTCCTGAGTACCGTAGAAATGCCGGTCACCCTCAACTATATAAGGTATTTGAAGGCGTCTCAGTACATCAAGATACTCATGCACTTGAGTAAGCTTAGGGAGCAATATGGCAATATGCCGCGGCGAAACAGGCGCCTCATTACCATCTGAATCTGATATGACCTCTTTTCCGATCATCTCTTCCTTAAGAAATTTCCCTATTGCTATGGCCTCCCGTTCTACAGCCTCTGTTGAATCATTCTCATCCTCATGACGGGTATCCACTAATCTTAGTTCTACCCTTTGAACAGGTTTCAAAGCTTCATGCCCCGGACAGGCGATTATATCAACATATTCAGGCTGGAGATGATCCCGTGCCCTTATAATCCGCCTGCACATGGAGTTAACCACATTAATTATCCCATTATTACTTCTGAAATTGGTGGAAAGATTTGCGATAACCCCGCCCTGCTCTACTATCATGTCAACTACCTTATGATATGCCTCAATATCAGCCCCGCGGAATGCATAAATTGATTGCTTGGGATCTCCAACTATGAATATCTTACCAGGCGTAAGCTTTATCCCGCGCCAATCTGTTTCATGTTTTCCCTCTATCTCAGCAAGATACAGGATTATCTCATACTGCAATGGGTCTGTATCCTGAAATTCATCAACAAGAATAGACTTAAAATGATTTTTCAGATAGTTGCGTATATTCAGTTTATTTTTAAGAAGATTACAACAGAAGGACAGAAGGCCATCAAATGATGTATTTCCTGAAATAACAAACTTTCTTCTGAATGAGGAAGCAAAAGGGAGAATGAGTTCGATCAACTTCTGAATAAATGAATCATCGGCAGTGGAAAGGCCCTGTGCAATTGATACGATCCGTACCGCTTCATTATAATCGTTTTCAAGCCAGTCCCTGGGGCTTTTTGTTGGAATATTATCATTGAAGTAAGACACATGGATACCCGCAGACAAGTCATTTAATACATCTATCGTTTTTCGAAGAAGGTCGTGCATCTTAACCTTCCTGACCTCCTCATACTTCTCTGACAGCGCCTGTGCCTTATTCTTCTCCTGCCCTAACCAGCTCAGTAATTTACTGTTTAACAGCTCCCGGCTTATCTCATTTTTAAAGGATGAAACCGGTATAGTTTCTCTGCACAAATCTTTCGCAAGTATCTCTACCTTGTCCAGAGAGACTTTCCTGAGTATATCTTTCCATGTTTCTCCATTAGGAGGATTGGAAGATAACTCCATGTCAAGCCACTCCTCCCATTCACGTTCAAAATGCTCATCAAACAGTGAACCATCATCTTCTTCAAAATCAGGGTCAAGCCCGGCCTCCAATGGATACAGCCGGAGAATATGCCCGGCAAAACCATGAATAGTACCTATCTGCGCCTTTTCCATGTTATTGATTGCATTTGAAGCCCTTTCTGCAATCTGATTCAGGCTCAGGCTGTATCTTTGCATGATGTCACAAAGCAATTTGTCCTCATATGAGGTCTTTTCATCTGAAAATCCCTTTGTAACCCTGTCAATAAAATATTGCAGCCTCCCCCTCAGCCGTATCTTCATCTCATTTGCAGCCTTCTTTGTAAATGTGATGGCTATGATGTCAGTAATCCTGAGAGGTTCAGGTTCACGCATTAATAGATGCGTTATACGGTCTACAAGCAGGGTGGTCTTACCGGTACCAGCCCCGGCTGTTACTACCACATTTTTGTCAAAGGTCGTAACGGCAAGCAGTCTGTCTTTATTGTCTTGTAGTTCTTTCACTCGAAAATCCCTATTTTTTTCTTTCTCAGGTCTCTGTATGCTTTAGTAATCTTATCATCCTTCTTTGCCCGCAATCTCGTTGGAAAATGGTTCTTCCTGCATATTGTTGAATAGTCACAACTCTTGCAATAATTACCCGGCAGAATAAAAAAGAGGCCGTCTCTTATACCTTCCAGCAATAGCTTGATTGTGCTTTTTATATATTCACCAAGAC